>Ga0116230_10006077_pt1 | contig 11869 bp, 10 predicted proteins | sample S1TSphfallax_3_FD_88678 | JGI IMG/M metagenome (GOLD analysis project Ga0116230, IMG submission 88678) | Host-associated microbial communities from peat moss isolated from Minnesota, USA - S1T2_Fd - Sphagnum fallax MG | ecosystem: Host-associated > Plants > Peat moss > Unclassified | place...
CACACACACACACATATATATATTTCAAAATGTTAATATCCATCATCCATTATGATTTTTAACGATCGTCTGAGATTATGACATGCGACACAATTTAAAAATGCCACGTGGCGTATTAATTATATTTTGGATATATATTAGCAGCTAGGTAAGTTGGTAGGTTTTTAAACCTACATACTTATCTATTTACTTAGGATCTATTTACCTACCTACATAGGTAGGTAGAAACGTAGAACCTATTTACTTATCTAGGTAGGTAAGTAAGTAGGAAAACACAAGATTAAATGAAGTAAAAAATAGCCATGAAATTTGATTATTTTATTTTATGTTTTGCCTTTAGGTTAAACTTTTTTGAATTCATCCCAAAATGGCACATGTATTTTAATGCGAGAATATAAATAACAAACTTTATTTACATAGTTTGTAACATGGGATTTGAAAAAAAAACATATATATGGGTTTAATTTTTTAATTGTTTTTTAGTTGCAAATTGAGTTGCAACTATAAGGTAAATGGGTTGGTGACTAAACACTTAAGTGTTAAAGGCATGTTAGATCCAAGGGGAGGGCTCCATTATTTTTGGTGTGTAATTTTTTTTTGAAAACCTTATATTAACACATCTATCGCGTTAAAATCGTCAAAAATGAAATAGAATTGAGAAGGTTATAGCCCCCCAAAGGATTTCCATCATATGTATCCTTATTATGTTATAAATAATTGTATTATGGTCATAACATAGTTGAATGATAGTACTTTAGTAGTGGCACACTAATGGCCATACTAATTGTATCAATGGAAATCATAATTGAAAACCAATTACAAATGCATCCCATAATTAGTGGTGGAAATGTGGACACATTGCATGATTGTATGTATGTACATTGGACATTAGTTACAACATAGTTGTTGTTTTAGTTGCACATTTATAATAGTTTTAAAATAGTTGCCACATGCAACTATAATGCAATTCCTAAAAAAATTAAACATGATTGATTACATATGTATGTATGGTGTGTATAAATTGTTGTATAAAATATTCATTTTCAACTCACTTGCAATTATAATAAAATTAACAATTTTTTTAACATGAGAATTTATTTATTAATACATCGTATTTTTTTGGGGATAATTGAATAGTAGTTGTAATACCCAAGGGATAATTGTACAATATTTGTATATAAGTTTTCTTTTGAATTTTAGTTGCAAGGTAATGTGGTTTCAATAGATGTGATTTCTCATAGTGCATGGTTTCTTTCAACAATCCTATGGAATTTGTTACACCTTACCAATAATGGAAACAAACTGACATGACATTAGTCATTTGCAAGAGGGATTTGTTAAACAAAAATATGAAGATAGAAGCATAGATCAAAGATTTGAACACATAGGCATGGGATTGAGTCCACGTTTATGGTCCAAAAAAAAATTAAACAAGCTGAAGTAAGGGGTGTTATAGTTGAAAGAGACCATAGGAAATTTGGTTAGATAATTGAAGGAGACCAATATATAGAAGGATGAATTAATAGATTCAAACATGAAAGGGAAAGAAATTAATCTTGGAAGTTCATGAAGGGCAAATGAAGGAATTATTGGCCACATAGGAAAAAGAAAAGGCCGAATTTGAACAATATAAATATATGTTCAACAAATGTTTGGAAGAATATGCCAAGTTGTAAATGAATACAAGATGGAATTTATAGCCATTAGAGATGTGCATTAATGGGAGAAGTGCAACTTTCAGGAAAGTTAATCAAGCTATGGTTTAAGTCAAGATGGGTGGAAAGATTGAGTGGCAACAAATTGTTGGTGATAGGGCCACCATGACATTACTATATGATCAACTCATGGTGTTAAGTTAACACAAACACTAATTGAAGTTTAGTCATCCATGGTGATTTGGTATTACTAGCATGAAAAAGAGATGGTGAACCAATTCAATGTGGCACATGGATGCATTCAAAAGTTGGAGGAACAACATGGAAACAATGACAATGTGGAAACCTTGGATTACAAATTATTGATAGGGAAAGTAGTTGCATCGTCTATGAAATCATTAAGAAAGAGGACAAGGCGAATGTATGACAAAGAAGATCCAACAACAAAAAAAATTTGATTAATAGTTAATGTGTAAGTTCTAGCCAACCATAGTAAAGAGATGTTGGAACCAAGGACCTTCACATATCGCATGATAATTTACTTCAAATGAGAGCTCAACAAGTTATCTATAAGGAAATTACACCATCAATACCCATACCTTCAAATGTAGAAATAATGGGAATGAAACCGTGTTCTTTGAATGACATGTTGCACATCATCAAGGAGCCAAAATATATATTCCTACATTTTCCACCTTAGAGTTGTATTATTTGATGTATTGATTCAAAAATTGTCTTGTAGTCAAGTTCATTCCACTAATGCTTGGAACAATAGTCATGTTGCAAGAGTTTGAGTAAATGTGGAGGATTGAAGCTTTGGAGCTCAAGAATATTTGGCGTATAGTATCTTTTGTGGATACATCATCTTCAACAATAAATGAAGATATGGAGGGTTAAAGGAATGAACTAATTGTTGAGGGGTGTACACTTTAATATATTATTGTAAATTAAATTTTGTTTTTCAAAAGTATCATCAAAAAGTTCCTAGTGCATTTGCTACTTGGCTAAGTTTCATAATGATAAGACCAAAGCCCATTTTAAACATAGTGGAGAACATAATGGCATATTAAAAATGTTACTTGGGGCAAATGATGGATAATTTGTATGAATTATTAAACAAGACAAATTTTTTTGATGGCACTATTAAAACCATCTAGTGGAAACTCAATTATGACATCACCAATAGGGATAGGTGAGATGCACACTTTGGAAAAACCACACATAGTTTGAAAACAATAATCTATCATATTTATTAGTTAATGGTGTAGCTAAGGGAAAGGCCAAAAAATTGACATTGAAGCAACTTTAGTAGTGTTTGCTTCACTTGTTGAACATTGGAGTTAATAGGAGGTATCAATAAATGCTTAAGGAGAACCTTTCAATGTCAAATGACTTTGAAGATTCTGAAGATAATTTGATTTTAGAAGATGAACTTGACAATTCATGACATTATTTGACATCTTTTGTCACATACATGCACAAATTCCAAAGGCATAGGGATTGTGTGGGGACATTATAATATTAAGAGGGGGATAATGTTAAGAAATGGAATAAGCGATTAAAGATAATGGATAGTCAAAAAAAGGATAGTTGGTAGATGAAATAGTCGATAGGAATAGTTGAGATAAAATTAACCAATGTATTTGAAAAACAACAAATTTGTGTAGTTATGGTTGTTGTGTTTGGTAGAGTTTGGTATAAACTATTAATTTTGGGTTTTTCTTTAATTTTTGAATGCTATTGTTGACATGCACACTAACTTTACGACATTTTTTTCCTAATTTTTTTCAAATTGCACCCCATCCATTAAGTCCAATTATTGTCTTGTTAATGTTAACTTGTCGATTATCATGTGTTTAACAACCATCCAACCAACAAGGTCCAAAGCTTCAATTGTCACTTCCTTGCTTTTTTTCGATTATCATTATATTTTCGGGTATGCATTCTTCCTCTTTTATCACTTTTGTGTTGAATTGACTATTGAAACTATTTTTCATGTTCATTTCATCTTTAATAGCTTTTTGGTCATGGTAATAGTGTTCACATCTTTGTTTTTAAACATGTTATACATGTTATAGCTTTCTAGGTATAGATGGTAATTGTATGGAATATATTGAAATGTTATTGTTGTAGACAATAGGGAATGTGTTTGAGCCTATGGCTATGATCCCAAATAGGTTAAATTTGATGAACTATAATGTTTAATGTTGGTTGATCAAGATGAATATTTGTAATACAATAACAAAGTGTAGCACATATTATCCAAAGTCGAAAGATGCCTTGATTATTTTAACACATGGTGTTTGAAGTAATAAATGGGCAAGAAATCCATAATAATGATAATTAAATATTTTGCAAAATCTTGTTGTTATCGCTTATTTGTAAATTTTGAAATGACAAGCTTTAGCTCATGGTTTAAAAAAATAATTTAGTAATTATGAAGCAAGGCTTCAACAAAGCTGTGGTTACACTTGTTAAATATTTGTTAGCCCTTTCAATCTTTGAGTTGTTCAATGACACACTAATATGGTTAATTGTTGTTTCCATTAGGCCAATCAAAATGATTCATCTTTTTGTTATACATTTCATCAAAACCATTACATATGTACAATTTTACAAATCTAAACCCATTTTCATATTACGAGTATCTAACTTCAACCCAAGGGCTACCTCCACCCGCCATTGGGCCCTTGTGGGCATGATTGCTTGTTTTCTTTTTGCGATGGGCATCATTGAATGGCCCATCAAACAAAATAAAAATAAATCAAGTTTTGGGTAGTCCCAAAGAAGATATATGGTAGTTTCCTCATTTTGGGTTGATTATTATGTTACAAGAATAGAATTTACGGCAGAACAAAAATGATAAAATGAGGTGCTATTGGGAACATGTTAGGGAACACAATGGGAACTTGAAAAACATGTTGGAATCCGAAGGGGAACTTGATGGGAACACATAAAGAACAACAAAAATCCAAAAGATCCAACCTCATTGGTTGCCAAAACCATGGCCGACATATGATGCATTTGGAAGCCAAAACTATTAAGCACACATTCTCATTATTCTCACCTCATTGGCTGCCAAGAATTTGTAAGCCTATCTTTGTTCTTTGCCATTTTTGGCCTAGGTTAATAGGAGGGACACAAACTATGGGACATAGTCACATTCAAATTGATTATGTCAATGAAGTGGATAAAGAATTATTGGTTCTGAAGTTTTAAACATTAAACCCTAAATTCTAAACCTTCTTAAACCCTAAACCTTTGCAAATCCTAAACCTTAAACCTTCCTAAGCCCTAAACCCTAGGTCCTAAGACCTAAACCTTATCAAACCATAAATCCTAAACTTCATTAAAACCGTAACCCTAAATCCCAAACCTTTGTGAATCCTCAATCCTAAACCTCTAAATCCAACTAAGTAGACCCTTGTTGGCACTGAAAACTTTGTAGAACTTCGGGTTCTTAATTGTGAAATTGGCCTCCATTTTATTTCTTTGATTATTACTAGAAACTATTTTCTTCTCATTTTTGATTTTCAAGACAAACTTCGCTTCGTTTGTGCAACTTTCCCGCTTCATTTGGGTAGGTACTAGGTACCAATAAACTGCACTATTTATTACTCTGCTAAGTGAACTTTTTATGCAAATCTTTTCTCGCACTTGCAAATCCTACTAATCATTTCTTATTGAGTTTTGCATCGATTGAGAGTGGTGAGAATGGGTGATTCATAGTTTTGGGTTTCTGGGAATTCTACAAGAGTATGTGAAGAGAAGAAGAAGAAAAATTGAAGTGTGGGTGGTGAGAAAGTGTGTCCGATAGTTTTGGGATTGTGGGGTTTTCTTTCAATCAAAGAGAGGAAGAAAAAGAAAAACAGAACTGTGGGTTGCGAGAAAGGGTGTCTCATAGTTTTGGGATTGTGGGGTTTTCTTTCCATCAAAGAGAGTGAAGAAGCGGAGGAAGAACAAGGGAAGAGAAATGACTTCCAAGCCGATTGCAAGCTTTTTTCAACCACCCAAAAGGCTGAGGGTGGCAGAGCCGAACAGCAAGGAATTCCAAATGAATAATCCTTCTGAGGAGGAGGAGGAGGAGGAGGAGGGGACTCTTACCACACAAGCTTTGAAAAGACCACTGATCATAGATGATCCAACTCGTAAGCTTCCTCTAGAGCAATCTACTGGGGAGTTGGCAGGAGAGCTTTCTGTACACAACAAAGTGGAACAGAAGGCGTCCGAGATTAGTAAAGTGCAGAAAATGCGGATGGAGATCAACAAAGCTTCGGCTAGGGCGAAGAGGAACCTGAGAGCTTGCCAAGATAGAGTTGCAGAAGCACAAGGTATGTCTGTATGTCTGTCTTCCCTTTTTCAGCGCATGACTCTAGCAGCTTTTTTGCAAAGAAGTTTTACAGGGCGTTTGTAATCATAGCCTTTTACACTTTCTCTTCTGAGCATGGCCTATGATGATCCAGGAAAAGGGGTTACTTATCCAGAGTTGGTGGAGCTTCTAGTGGATCAGAGTTGGGTGGAGGTTTTGCAAAATGAATTGTGTAAACCCTACATGGAGAAGCTTGCTCAGTTTGTGCGTCAGGAAGCAGCAGCGAAGATCCCCATCTACCCACCTGCAGCAAAGCTGTTCAATGCATTCAACTCATGTCCTTTTGAATCAGTGAAGGTTGTGATTCTTGGCCAGGTCAGAAAGAGTTCCACCATCTTCAGCATCAACCAAATCTCAGGATCATCTCAAAGATTTTTTTTTGTTCATGTATTGCTAAGATAGAGGTAGTCTTACTTCAATCAAGACAGTCTTGAGGTTTCTGAAAGTGAATGAACACCAGCATGCTGATCCAAACCTATGTTGTTGGGCAAATCACAGGATCCATATCATGGTCCAGGCCAAGCAATGGGGTTGTGCTTCTCAGTCCCACATGGCATCAAGGTGCCATCTAGTCTGGTCAACATCTACAAAGAGATTCATGCAGACATTGGCTGCTCCATTCCATCACATGGTAACCTGGAGAGATGGGCTTTTCAGGTAAAATGACTGCTACTTCGCCTTACCTTAAGGCAAGGCAGGTTTGGGTGTTTTTAGTAATGTAACTTCTTTTGTAGTCTGTGAGTCCTGAGAAAACAGTCTAATCTAACACTATTTTTTTGTGACAGGGGGTGCTTTTGCTCAACACTGTTCTGACAGGTCAGTACACATCCAGTCACACAATGTCAACCAAATGCTTCTCGATGCAGCAAGGATCTTCAGCTTCCATATCCATTTTTGGAAGTGTTAGCTCTTTGTCCCAGTCTGTCTAGAAGATAATCATACAGATGTATAAACCTCCTGATGTGTACAGGGTAATCTCATGTCATATCTGCAAGGTGAATGTCAAGCCTTCATGCACATGGAAGGTGAGGGTTTGAGTATTGACTAGTGAATCTCACTTCTGTGCAGTTAGAGATCAACATGCCAACTCTCATGCCAAAAAGGGGTGGGAACCCTTCACAGATGCTGCAATACGGGCTGTTTCTCAGCAACACACAGGCATCATCTTTCTCCTCTGGGGCAACTCTGCCCAAGAGAAAAGCAGGTCAGAATATTTTTCCCAGAAGTCCCTTCCATTTTTGTCTGTTTTCTGAAGCTTCATCAAAATAGCTCAGTGAGGGCTCTTCATCATTATCTTAGATTTATCTGTGTCCAAAGAGTGTTTCTTGTTGGCCTAAACCTCTAAACCCTGTCATGATGTAATGCAGGCTCATTGATGCTAAAGCTCACCATATTCTCAAGGCATCACATCCTTCTGGCCTATCTGCTCACAAAGGATTCTTTGGTTGCAGGTGCGAATTTTGCACTAACTTTGAGCAAATTTGTTCAATTGATAAACAGATTGTCAATGAAGTTATGTCCTCTTAGCACTCACATTCTTCTATGGATGCAAAGCATATATGCTGCAGAAATTGTCTCAGGAGAACAATGAACCTTAGGATGAACCAAGTTGTCAGCACAGTATTGCAACTCAATATTGTACCTTAATGTGGGACTGCACTGCATACTTATCTTGCCCTGATTTGGTTGTTACAGGCATTTTTCACAAACAAACAAATTGCTAGAGAAGGCTGGTCATTTACCCATCGACTGGCAACTATGAAACTACAATCCTTGCATTCTGGCAACTGTATTTTCCAGATTCCTTGCTGAGTCTGCCAAATTGTCTGGATATTGTCTGTCTCACATACATGGGGATGATGTGCTGCACTTCTGTTCAGCTGTTGGAGAGCTTTGGCACAAATTTGCCTTCACAAAAGGCTATAGGGATGTGCCATGCTTCTGTTCAGCTGTTTGAGTTTTCCCACAAATTTGCCTTCACAAAAGGCTACAGGGTCTGCCACACTTCTGTTCAGCTGTTTGAGTTTCCCCATACATTTGCCTTCACAAAACGCTACAGGGTCTCCCAACTTCTCTTCAGCTGCTTCAGTTTTCCCATACCTTTGCCTTCACCAAAGGCTACAGGGTGTGCCACATGTGTTCAGCTGTTCGAGTTTTCCCGTACATTTGCCTTCACAAAAGGTGACAGCACACAAGAAACAAACCTCCTATGGTATAAAACAAGGTGAATTGAGTAAATTGTCTTTCTACACTTGCAGTGGGCACAAGAATAGAGACACAATTGAAAGGACATCTTATCAAAGGAATATAGAATGTGAAATTAGGGAATCTGTGCAACAACATGAAGTGTGCATGGTTTTGGACAAAACTATTGGTATGGTAAGCTCTGATTTTGTCCCAACATTTAATTAATCATACTTTGTCTCCTTTAACACTACTTACCTCTGCCAAGATACTGGAATATTTTTGACAACTGTTTTACTTGATCTTCTGTGGTGCACAAAATTGAAGAAACAATTCATATCAACTTTGCAAAAATCTGGAACAAACTAAGTTCTGTGACAAATTCTGCTCAGAGAAGAATCAAGTGGCCCATAATAAACACTACTGGGTGCAATCAATGACATTGGTTATAAGAAGGATGCAGTACATTTCCTCCCATCTCTACTTGCACTCCTGCTACTATACAATTTCTATCCCGAATATGTGCAAGCTGCTATATTTAAGAACATGTTTGCAGGCTGCAAATTGGAGCTATCCTTTGGATGACGATGATCAATACCGTGTCCACTTAAAACAATTTCTTTTAAGCTAAGCAGCAGAAAATGCTAAGCTGATCAGTTGAGAGCAACGCTCTTCAACACGCAACATTCCATGGTGAGTCCAGGACCAATTCCAATTAGCAACCCGAATTCTTTTCCCTCACCAGTTGTGCTTGCTCCTGCTTTGATGGATTTATTGCGGATTTGATTCAACACAAACAAGACGCAAGCACTTGCCATGTTGCCATAATTGCGCAAAATTTCTCGGCTGGCTGCTAACTTCTCTGGTACCAGTGCCAGTTGATTCTCAATCTGGTTCAGGATGGCAGCTCCACCAGGATGAACAGCCCAGAAAAGCTCGTTGCATTCCTTGTTTTCTGCTTGAGCTCTGGCATCACCCACAAACTCTTCAATGCTCTTGGAGACTAGCTTGGGAATCTCTGGCCTTAGATGGTAGTACATGCCAGCTTCCATCAAGTGACCATCGATGGCTGTTTCACTGTCAGGTACCACCATCTCTCCAGACCATTGAATCTCGAACAATGGATGTTCTACTTCCGGGATGGGATCAGAACCCACCACAACTGCAGCTGCACCATCTCCAAACAGTCCTTGTCCCACTAAGCCATCTAAGTATTCTTCACTGGGTCCTCTGAAGAAAATCGCCGTGCACTCACTGCAAACGATTAAGACACGAGCACCCTTGTTATTCTCGGCGAGGTCTTTGGCCACTCGCAATGCTGCAGCTCCTCCCCAGCAACCGGTCTGATACAACATCACGCGTCTCACTTTGGGGGAAAGACCCAGCGATTTCGCCACCAGGAGATCAACGCCAGGCATGTTCACCACGCTAGTGGTAGCCATGACGATGTGGGTGATCTCGGAAACCGACCGACCCCATTCCTTGATAGCATTCTCGGCCGCTTCCTTGGCAAGCTTGGGGACCCATTCCATCACCACTTGATGGCGTGCGTTCATGGAGTTATCCATGTACGACGCAATGGAGGGGTTCTCTTCCAAAAGCTCTCTCCGCACTACCATGTGGCGCTTGTCGATCTGCATCTTGTCGCAGATCCGCTTGAACTTGGCCTTCAACTCTGTCTTGTGATTGCAATTTGTGACATCAAAGTAGTAGTCGGCGTAAGTACTTTGCTCGTGCACGAATGGCGGCACCGCTGTTCCGATTGCTAACACTGTTGCTGGACCCTCTGCCGCCTGCTGGGCTCGAGTAGAAGTCCTCCTATGTAGCTGATCATTAAACTCGACGCCATTAGAAGCTGCAGCAACTGGAGCCATGATGAGCTAAAATTTAGCGATCTCAAAACGCAAACTGCAACTAGTCTAGTATAGACAAATTCTTCAGAAGTGTGCGAGAATTAAGGATGTTCACGCAGCTGATGAATGACAGCTTGGAACCCACACACATGAAACTTATTACTTCACAAAACACTCTAGAGTCGAGAGTCGAGACTGATGTGCAACGCTGCAACACTTGCTGATGAAGCCGATCAATGTTGTAGATAGTGTATGGATGGAGAAGAAGATGATGAGACAGATCGACTCAACTGCTGCGAATGATTGATTATGTGAAACATTGCGGTTTTGTTTTATAGGACTGACTAGGACTTGATGCAATGTTATACATAAAGTCTTCCATGAGTTGAATCGTGCTGCAACTGGGGCAAGGCGCCGATCAATCTTGAACAATTCCTGGTTCACGAAATTGCAGACTGATCGATCGGTCCTGCTATACGAAGCCGCGGCGCTCGCTAGCTAGGTCGTCGTCTAGCGTTTTTTTATATTTGGGCTGCCAAATTCTGTAGCAATATCCCCATTTTTTCTAAAAAAGGAATCGCCAAATTCTCCCCTATTTTTTTTGGTCATATTTGGACTCTGCTTTGAGTTTGGTAGCATTTTTTAAACTAATGACTTTACTATTTAGACAGGTCGCCATTTAATGCTAAATCTCTTTTGGGATGCTAGCCACTGGTACAAACATCAGCAAATTGAAAAAATATGACTGGCTATCACCGGTTCACTTTCTCTCTCCTCTCTCTTCAATTCACAGCTTCACCTATGACAAAGGTCCAATTGTGTTTTTGTTTTTGCAAAGTCCTAATTTGACCCCTGTATTGACTTCCCTCCAACTCCTCCTCCTCTCCACCCCTATCCTCTCTCTCTCTTTCCTCGCCCTTTTCTTTATTTCTCTTGACTCTTGACCTCCGTCTCCGGCTCTAGTTTAAAGTCAGACATACCAAAAATGAGTCCCAATACTTCTGACCAGAATTTAGCTACACAACTACCATTCCCACTTGTAAGTATTTCATCTTTAGTTTCCGACACCACTTTTGCTATTGACCTATGAAGAACTTTGGGGTTTTGGTTTGTAATAAATAAACTAAAATGGTTCTGGCTCTGGTTCCAGTTTCACACAAACAGATTTGAGAAAATCCAGTTCTGGGTCCAGTTCTTTTTGAAAAAAACAGAACTTTTGGTTCCCATCCTGAAGATCAGACACAGTTCTGTGTAAGCTCCAAAATGGAATTGCTGTTTATCGTTGGTTAACCTTGGCCACAGTAAACCAGCACCCACCAGTGCACCATCCATTGGATGCCCATTATTATTCAGTTGTGGATGAACCTCAACCGAGTTAATATTTTGTTTCCTTGGCAAGCAATTCTGCAGGAAGTAAGTCTCATAGATAGGTAGGAAAATAGGTGACCACCAGGTAATTAGATGGTTTATACATAGGTAAAGGCTGTTTTTATTACCTATGAACAACCCACAAGCAGGTTGTTATCTTACCCTAAGCTCGGTTTCGTCATCAAATAATCCTCAAAATAGTGAAATGAAAATTTGTGAAAATATGAAGTTGACATGTTAAAAATGGTCAAAATTCTCATAGGCTACATTCTGAATAATTTCACCACTCGTATCATGATGTTATAGTAGATGATGGGAAAAAATATAATTTCAAAATTTAAAAGAAAATTCATTTTTTGAAAAGAATAAAAATCATTTTGTCAATGTGGAAACTGACTCTAGGCTATCTGGTTAGGTGGAGGAAAAAAGCAACTGAGCTA
>Ga0116230_10006079_pt1 | contig 11867 bp, 5 predicted proteins | sample S1TSphfallax_3_FD_88678 | JGI IMG/M metagenome (GOLD analysis project Ga0116230, IMG submission 88678) | Host-associated microbial communities from peat moss isolated from Minnesota, USA - S1T2_Fd - Sphagnum fallax MG | ecosystem: Host-associated > Plants > Peat moss > Unclassified | place: USA...
AAAAAAAAAAAAAACAAAAAAAAAAAAAAAAAAAAAAAAAAAAAAAAAAAAAAAAAAAAAAAAAAAAAAAAAAAAAAAAAAAAAAAAAAAAAAAAAAAAACCTAAATGCCTAATTTCAACAAATTCCAAATCCATTTTTTAATAGATTTTTTCATTATTTAATAATTATTAGGCCTAAGTTGATACGTACATATGTTCATACTAAACATGGTGGTTAGTTTAGTTTTTTTTTTTTCACTACCTAGCTTTTAACTTGGTGTCCAAGTGGGTTGTTAATAGGTATGTAGTAAAATCAGCCCTTAACTATGTATAAACCAATGATGTGTGTGTCTATGGTTTTCTATATACATGTTGTGTAATAGCAAACTCATTTACACTCCATGTAAATGTCAAATCTCATCCACATTTGTGTAATTGTAAATGCCTAACTTTGAATGTGTAACTAACTGTAAATGATTTACATTTACTTGTCACGGAAATATGTGAAAATTCATGTATTTTTTTAATAAAAAAAGATAAAAAAATTTCCTACCAAGAATTGGAATTTTCAATTAAACCACTTGCATAAGTTTGAGTGGGAAAATCCCTTAATCTCATTGAGACCACCTTCCTTAATGGATACAAGAAAGAAAAGGAAGTGGAGAAGGACATGGAAAAAAGAGAAGTAGCTTGATATATGGACCATAAGCAAACTTCTTTGGTTCCATTCAAACCATGGGTTCAAAACAAGGGTCCTAGATGATGCAGCTGAACTTGGCATCCTTTGGTTGTTTAGGTATGGATACCCATAAAAAACCCATACATGAACAAAGACAAAGGGTTTTTTATGTTCATTTTTTTCACACTCATATACATATATATAGTTGTTATTCGTCTATCAAATAGAAACCAAAAATCGCCTTAAAGCCATCAGGGACACATGTGAACAACCTTTCTTTAAAATATGGAAACAAAAATGCATTATCAAAGAGGGATGCCCTTAACCCTTTTTACTTTTTTTAATAATTTTACAATGCCACACCCACCACCAATCATGGGAAGGGACATTCTAAACTTGCATTAATTGTGCCAAAGAATTGAAAACGTTTGTAGGGGCTGGGTGTCACCTAAAAAAAGGAAGAAAGGTTTGAGCTGCCTATTGCATCATATCCAAATAAAAAATGAGAGAGTGAGTCCTTATTACCAAACATTGTTAGGCAAGTGGTTGAACACAAAACCTGCATCCCTAAACTATGAAAAAAAAAAATGCTGTTCACCAATATTATGAACTCAACCTTTGGATTTATGGGTGATTTTTACAACATATTTGGAGGGCACCTTACATGCGTGCAAATCCCTAATAGGAAAGAGGAGTCATGTTATGCCTTCTCCTTCAAAGTTTGGGGGAAATTATACTCGCTTTATAGGTATAATATCTTTTTTTTCTCTCTCTCTCTCTTTAAGGAGTAGGTGTAACAACCCTTCCCCTCCTACCTATGCCCTTGTGATCCAATGCGATCCAGTTTCATGATAAATTTCACCTTGTTGTTTACAATGGGTAAAGCCCATGGGTGAGGGACATTCCCAAATTGTGGGGGCACAGACTTCACTACCGCCTGGTCTTAGGCCAGTTATTTTGACAATGCCCCCTGCCTGACTTTACTCTACACATGAGACACTTGAAGAAAATTCTTAAGCATATTTGGGTTGGGTGTCTAATATGCATGAATATCCATTAAAGAAAAAAAAAGCCATGTTTTAATATAGGGAATTAATTATTATGCCTACTTGTAAGTGAAAGATCCATCTTGCTCTTAAAAGGAGTTTAGGTGATCTAGACATGTTTAGGTTCATGATAAAACGTTGCCTTGAGCTCTATGATGGGTAAGTAAAGCCCCAAGGGTGAGAGATGATTTTTTTTATTGTTTTTTTTACAAATGTTTTTGCTTTTCTTTTTGAGGAAAAAAAATTGGGAAAGTTTTGGAATCTTCTTTTTCTATTGTAAAATTGACTAATTTTGCTAATGTTGGGGAAGAATTCGTCAAATTTTGAATATCACGGAATTGAGAAAACAAAAGCCCCTGTTTGGGGGCCAAACTCAACTACCAACTTCACAAAAGGTTATACAGGGAGAGTAAGCCCCAAGGTGGTGGGAGTACACCTAATCAGGGATTAGCAAGGGTGGTAAGTGTAATTAAGGAGGCCCACTCAACACTAATCCTGGTTAATTGCAAGCATGTACTGCCTCCTTGCCCTAGGCCCCTTATTTTGAGAATGCCAACCCCACTTCCTCCCCCACCCCACCCCACCCCACGCCCAACACTACCTGGGTGTTTAGTAGTATATTATCTAATCAGGGGTTAGCAAAGGGTGGCAGGTGTAGGGGGGAAGGCTTTATTAGTGTCAGGGGGCAGTACGCCCTGCCAATGACAGTACGCCCTGAGGCCTGGGACGTACTGCATCTGACACGAGGGGGTCCTGACCAGAGTTAGGTGTGAGTCAGAAGTGCCTGTGTGTTTTTTCAACAGGCATATAAATGGGCGCCAGTTTTCAATGGCCAGGATGTTTAAGATCTGATGGACACAGTTTGGGACGGGTACAGAGAGTTCTTCCGCCCGCCAGTACGGAGCGCATTATGTTTTCATAAATAAAACGTAATGCGCTCCGTACTGGCGGGCGGAAGAACTCTCTCGCGCTCTCTTGCGCTCTCAGTTGGGGTCCAGTGTTTTTTCCAATTTTGTGTTCTTGCCCAATCAGTGATTGTCCCATAAGTATTATTAGCCAAATTAGTCCATAATGTATTTAGCCAAATTATTCCATAAGTATATTTAGCCAAATTAATCCATAATTATATTTAGCCAAATTATTCCATAATTGTATTTAGCCAAATTAATCCATAAGCATATGTAGCCACATTTTGTGATACTCAAAATATGAGAGTAGAAAATCTTAAGCGCCCTTTCATATTGTAGGCAATTGTGACAATTTTTGGTGCACTTTTGTTTGTTTGTTTTTTTTTTTTGGGGCCCGTTTTTTGATGATTTTTTCAATTAAAAAAACACAGAAATTTTAACAGAATATTCTTTTTCCAAACCATTTCTCACAAAATGTCGAAAATTCGCCACAGAAAAATCACAAGTTTTATAAAAAAAATACTATAAAAAAAATTTTTTTTGAGGGAAAAAAACCGAGGAGTGCTTTACTGAATTAGTGTAATTAGGGAGGCGCACTTAACACTAATCCCAGTCGATTGCAAGCATGGGAATTGCATAAATTGCTCTCTAGTACTGAGAGTGAGTCACCAGCCTCAAGCAGCAGCCCCTCTTCTCTCTCTCTCTCTCTTCCTCCCTCTCTCCCTCCTTCCCTCTTCCAATCTCTCCTCAATTGTACCCCAAATCCTTCTCAAGTTCTGTTGCGATTCTACAATCCAACAACCCCCTTTCTTTCATTCCAGTAGCCATTGTGATGATCAGCAAGGAGGGGATCGTCATCCGAGTCGTCTCTGTAATTTGTTTGTTTCGGTTTTGTTGCTAGACTTTCTTCTTCTTCTTCTTCTTCCAGTAGGCTCGGAGGTTTTTATTTTTTGGGTTTTGGAGTTCAAAGATTTCTCGCAATTCCTGTCGTGAAGATTAAGAGCTCTTGCTGGGGTTATTTTTTGGGCAAAGAAACTCTCTTCTATCTTCCTAAGTTGTTCTCTCATAATTCATTCAGCATGTCGATACAGCTTTGTAAACCTGCTAGTTTTTTCGTTTATTTGTTTGTTGTTGTTGTTTGTCTGTCGAGTCGAGTAGACTAACTAGTTTTCTTTTCTTTCCTTTTTTTCTTGTGAATGAGATTCCGGTGCGAAAGGGGAAAAAGAATTACAGTTTTGGTTTTGTTGGTTTTTCATCTCCTTGTTGCAGAGCGTGCTTCCTGTCTTTGTGTCTGTCTCTCTCTGGGAATTTGTATTTTTGGGTCTCATTCAAAACGAACTCCAGTTTCTCATATTTATGTTTTTTTCCCAGTTTTGTGCGACTCGTTTCATCACGGGAGTGTGATATTGGACTCTGTTTGAAGAACAGAAGAGGAGGAGGAGGAGGAGGAGGAGGAGGGGGCGGAGGAGGAAGAGAACCCATTAAAAAAGGAGGCGCAGCAGCAGCAGCAGGAGGTGAAGGAGAGAAACGAGTTCAATCGGGAAAGAAAGGGAACCTGTAAGAAGTGCATGGACGGTTTCTTTCAATCGCTGCAGGTAGGTGACCTTGCGCTAGGCAAACCTGCTGTAAGACGTCTGTCCACAACCGCCACAGTGGGTGAAGCTTTGGAGCTCTTGAAGAAAGCCCATGAACCTTACTTAGGCTTATGGGCACACAAGAAACACGTGATCGGCCCAAGAGCAGCAGCAGCAGCAGATTCTTCTTCTTCCTCTGTGAATAGCTTAATCATCTTCGGCAATGGCACTACTACTACAACGCTCAGGAAACCAGCAGCCATAAGAGAAGAAGATTTGGATCATCCTAATGAACGCAACAGCGGCCGTAGGTGGCAATGTGTGGGGAGGGTGAGTATGATAGAGATGATCTGTTTCTTGGCCAGAGACGAAAGCTTGATGAATCTTCCGGCAGCTCTCAACACACCCTTGTCGGTATTCGTGTCACCCACTTCCTCATCTGCTGTGCACCACGTGGATTCTCGAACATGGTAACAGTTCTCGATCATCTTCTTTCCTGTTTCTTCTTGTTCTCTTACAAAGCCGAAGTTTACATGTACAAGTCTTGATGCTTTCTTTCCCTACAGGTGTGTATATTACATGCTGTGAAGTTTGTTGACATGAAGTTGTTTTAATTTGGGCTCTGTTTTCTTCTTTGTTTGGTGTGGGGATTGAATCGGTGTTAGGCTTTTTGAGGCCTTGGAGGGCTTCTTAGATGGTACCCAACACCTGGTAGTTCCCATCGACTGCAGCAGCAGCATTGCAAGCGATCATGTGATGCTCAACAGTTGTTATCATCGCAGCAGCTCAATCCCTGCAAACATGATCTCAAAGCTTGGTGGTGCAACAACAACTACAACAACAGCAGTCTCAACACTCGGACGGAACATAAATGTGCAGTTGCCACAAAGCAATTCTTGTGATGGATTGACAAGGCATTTTTGTATTAATTCTAATGCAAGCCAGTCCAAAATCATGGCAGCGTCAGCATTTAAATCTGAATCATGTGAAATCCTGCGTGAGGAGTATTGTTGGCTGGCTCCGGAAGATGTGGTTAGATTCTTGTTGAGCTGCATTGGCTTGTTTTCACCTATCCCTATGATGAGCATTCAACAGCTGGGTCTCATCAACACAGAGGTACTGATTGCACGGGCAACAGCAAATGCCATGTCCACTCTCCCTTTAATACAGAAAGCTGCAAGAGAGATGACAGCAGTTGCAGTTATTGAAGATGATGATGACGACTTGTTGAATTCAGATGGGGAGCTCACACTGGTTGGAGACATCTCTGCTTTTACCATGAAAGGATGCAATGAGACAGCAGCTCTTGCACTTGCTACACTTTCAGTGCGAGACTTTCTTTCATATGCACAAGACTGTGGAGGACCACCCAATTCTCTTGTTCAGCTTGTGCAATTGAGGGTTCAGGAAAAGATAGATACTGCCACAAAATTCCTCTCCAAGCAAACAATGGCAAGTCTGCCAACAAATTCTCCCACCCATCAACATCATCAATGTCATCACCATCACTACTATTCTTCAATGTCAAAAGATGACTCTCAAGTTTGTCCTTCCAGTTTTTCACTGGTGGAGGCTTTTCATGGCTTGGAGACAGCAGGCAGTGAAGAATCATCAGATGAGGATCTTTCTCCATCGGCACTTTCTCCTGATGGACCACTATCAACAATTTCCTTACTATGCTCATCATCATCATCAGCCCAGACGTCATTGTATAAGTTGCAGCAGTGTGCATATTCTAAGGGCAGGATGGCACCCCATACGTGTCGACCATGGAGCTCACTGGTTGCAGTGATGGCTCAAGCTCTCACTCACCGTGTGGGTTACATATGGGTGACTGATGAACGGAATTCCCTTCTCGGAATTGTAACATACTTGGATATTATCAAGTGTCTCTTGAACAATTTATATGAACCCTTCTCACAGTGATCTCAATCTACTAAAGCTTTTAAAACATAGTTCTAAAATGAGTATCCATATGTTTTTGAGGAAGCTATGAGATCCCAAAGTTCCACAATTCAGAACTTGACAATTTTGAGATTCCTGCTTTTGGGTAATTTACCCTAGACACTACTTAGCTATTTGTGTGTGTGTCTATTGTGTGTGTGTGTAGTGATGTTGCACAACACTTTCAAGTAGTTAAATCTATAACCCCTACATGTGGGTGTGTTCCTCCTGGCTTGCTGAAACTTTCCAGTTAAAAAGTGGATCATCTCTCATGGCAAGAGTATTATCATCTCTCATAGAGTTTCAGGCATCTGGATAACCCAACACCCTAAACCCTAAACATGACAAGTAATGGAAATAGGTATATGCTTCTTAATATTTCAAAGATTTTAGAATCTCAATGATCCTATTGATCATTATGGTGTAACTTAACCCATTGAATTGTGAAGCTACTCTTTTGTTGGTCTATATGTGCTGTGGAGTTTGTGCTGTTTAACATTGAGTGTTCAGCTTGGGAACTTGACAATGTATATATGTTGAGATCTCGTTCACATTAAAATAGGCCATGAGTCAGATACCTTGTTGAAACATACCCCAGCAGAAACGTTGCTCACACCTGCCCATTGCGGTATCAAGTCCAATATGGAACTCAAGTGGTTTGAATTATATTCTCCAACATCTGAGCTGGATGTTGACATTTTGAGCTATTTATTCTGGCACAGATCTTCTTCTCACACATTGAATTGTAATCTGCCAACTCGGACAATTCCAAAAGTTAAACCTGGCGATTTGACACCATTCTGGTGTGTAATCTGCATAGGTGGTGGGGATGGGTGGGGAGCAAGAATAATCCATAACAGCTTTTTGTTATGTTGGAGGACAATCATTAAAATTTCCCCTCTTCTCTTCTCCTCTCTTCTCTTCTCTTTAGATGTGAAGGAAAGACAGAGACCTGTTTCATGTGTGCACCTGTGCAGGGGGACCCAGGCATCCTATTAGGTATCTGCCTTTTGTCTCCCATTACTGACAAAGTTGGAGTGAACTTTGGTGGAACATTCCAAACTTGATGTAGCTATATGAATTTACTATTTAGGGCAAGTCACGAGCTAATAACTGCACTGATTGAATAATTGAATAAGTTTTTGATATACACTCTGATCGATCAAGTTAAAACACTCGTGCAAAATGCAACAATTTTCTTTATTGGGGTTTTTAAAAAAAAGTCAATGAACCTTCTTCCTTCCAGATTCCAAAGTGTCTGTTTTTCAAAACCTTTAAAAAAATATGCATGAGTTCTTTGTGTGACAACAACCTTCCATTCTCTCCTTAGAAAAAGCCTGCAAGAACACCAGCCATGACATCTCTTCACCATAAAGGGGCTGCATAAGCCAAAACAAATAACACTCAAGAGTAAAAATTTATTAAAATGGTTGCAACTTGCTATATAGCCAGGAAAAACAAAGGGTTTGCCAACAAGCCTTGAAAACAAGCTTTTCACGTTATATGGTGAAAACATTTGGGTATGATCTTAGAATCTCCATATGGACATCACATGGCAAATAAGTGTTGTCCTTTCTGCTGCAATGCTCTTGCTAGATTCTATAGACAAAGGCAAACTCTAAACACAGCAATACCTATGTATGCAAAATTGACTCAAAATTTGTGAAAGGATGCACTTTTGCAAAAATCTTATAACCATGTTATCAACCACATTTGGGTCAATATAAGGCCAAAACATCATAACTCAATTGAGAACAGTCTGAAAGGTGCACAGGCCTTATGAGGGTTGTTGACACATGTCTATGGTGCGATATTTCATCCACAAACTTCTCATCTTTGGATCAAATGTTTGATGATTCAGAAGTTGGGCATTTCTCATGCATTTATTTAAAAGTGAAATGGTTAGGATGGACAATGTTAAGTCAATCAATCATGCATTCCAAAGATAATTAATGTGCAATTTTATTTTTTTGTGAATAGCATATCTTAAACAATTTGGCTAATCTCCTATTATTTCATGAACAATGTTGTACTTGAAAGTTAAAAGTTTGCATTAGTTTTTTTTTTTTTATAGTTAAATTTTAAAATTCAATTTTGTGAGTTGGCTGGGTTGGTGATCATCCACAAGATGTAGTCAAATTTGGCTGCAGGTCAGAGAGGACATTAAAATAAACTAGGATTTTGCTACGTCTCAGTGACATGCTAGAAGTTGTTGTCTAAATACAGGGATTTTATTTTTTATTTCCCTTGAAAATATGGTGACTTTTGGCCATTTTTCACACACAAAAAGAATACTTTCCTAAATTTCATACTTTTCTTTTTGGGTCACCAAATGGAGAAAATTCACCAAGAAAAAAAACACAGGGTTGGATATGACATTGACATTCGTGAACACCTTCAAACAATTTTAAAAGGAGAAAAGGATGAATGTGGACGTAATATTGTGTGTTATGACACTAGATGGTTCCAATTTGGTATTCTCAAAAGGGAAGGTGTCAATGTTGACATAAGCCAAAGCTTTGCAAAGAAAAGACATTTATCAAACAAATATCTAAAGGCAAAATAATATTGTTGCAATTGTCCAATTCTTTGAATATGAAAATGGGGGTGGTGATGGCAACAAAAATGAGGACAGTGTTGCATTTGAAAATTAGGTAAATAAGTTACTAGTACAAGACCCCAACTCTTTAAATGTGTTGTTGGGTGGTGGCATTGGTGAAGTGCCACCAATGTTACTTCAAAATGATGGAATAAGTAATGCTAAAAAAGCTCAAATGTTAAGTTTCATACAAGGATGATGACATAATTGAAATGAGTATAATGCTCCCTAAAGAAAAGGGTTACAATCCTTCACAACCCTTGTTGGTCCCAACATTTAAAAGACACCCCAAAAACTTTTAGACAATGATAGATTGAAATTTATAAAAAAACACCTAATCAAGGAGTTTTACCATTTGACAAATCTCCACATAATTCATAAGGCTCACATGACATGACACCCACTAGTGCGCCATCTTGTTTTATGAATGATTTGGGTTTTGTTAGATGAACACCAAAAACCTTCCTACTTACCTACCCACATTTATATCTCCCCTCCTTCCCTCCCTTACCACCTCCTTCCTTTTCCCCGCATTCTACTTCTTTATTATATTCCATTGTTCCAAATGCCATTAGTTTTGAACTTTGTGGAACTATTCCAAACTTCAAAGGTAAGAAGCTTTTGCAACTTCTTTTTTATTGTTGATTGCACCAAGCATTCCTCTTTTCTCCTTCCTCTCCTATTGAGAATGCAATGCATTTCCTCTCATTAAATTATAAGAATGTAGGAAAAAGCTTGTAGAAGGAGCTTAAATTTAAGGATTTTGAGAACATTTTCTATTCACTTGGAAAGGTAAGGGGGTTCAACTCCACTCCTCCCTCTCTTTCTCCTCCCCTTCCCCCTTCTCCTTCCCTCTTTCAATGTATATATTTTTGTGTTGTGCAACAAGGCCTAACACAAGGGCCTACCTAATAAGCATGAACTGGTTGTTCCTTTTTCTCTCCTTTTTTCCTTTATTTTCTCCTATCCTTTCTCTACTTGCCCATTTTTCCTTTCATTTTCAATTTTCATGTGGTCAAGCTCAACATAGGCCATAACATTTATCCTTTCCCTCTCATGTCTTGCATCCTATCTCCTTTCTTCTCTCATGTAATAAGCGCCATAGCTTTTGCCCCCCCTTTTTTTTCTAAGTTTTCTTCTTTCTCCCCCTCCTCTCCTTCTCAACTCTTGTGTGATAAGGGTTTGTCACAAGTTGCAACCCTTGTCCCTACCCTTCCGTTCTATCTTTCTTTGGATTGTCCTTTTCTAAACAAGGTTTAATAGATGGCACAACAATTCCCTCTTTTCTCCTTCCTCTTCCTTGAACTTCATTTTTTTTCCTTTCCTTCACTTTTGCATAATAACGCCTAGCAAAGGTTGACTATGAAAGTGAAAACACCATCCAATCTATTAGGCTAATTATGATTTTGATTTTTGATTTGTTCTATGTAGGTTATTCCTTTAACAAAATTGGGTTGATTGTTGTGGTTGATTAGTGTAAAATGTTGAATAACAAATCTATGACACATAAAGGGTGTTGTTTCTATTGGTTGGATGGATCAATCATAATGGCTAAGTGTTAATCCCTTATAGATGAATTCAATAGTAACCCAAATAGATAGGTAACTATTTCAATGTGATATTTTTGACATGTTCATGTCCTTGTCCTAGTGCTTTGAATATTTGAAGTTTTAAATATCCATTTTCCAATTTTATTTTATTTTATTTAGAATCAAGGTAAGGTTGGATGGCTTGTGGAACCCTAATGCCATTCAACATCATTTTAAGTTTTGTATCATAAGTGTGTGAACAATTAACATCAATTGGTGTTTTCCAAAGTTAAATCAATTAAGTTGGTGTATTGTGAATTGGAATGCTTCATGTATTTATCATTGTAATATGCAATATCATGCAACATGCCACATTCACAACTACAATCATGGTGAGTTTATTGGCTAGGATGGTTTTTTCATTCCCAGACGTTTATTATCTAATGATCATGAAGAAAAAAATATGTGCATAATTTTCAATATCTTGTTCATATGATGCAAATGAACAAAGTGGAAAATTTCCTTTGTCCCCTTTGCATACCCCCTTTTGTCCAATTACACATGATATCTAATAAGTTAACAATTGCAAGGAAGGATTTAAAACACATCCAATACATGAAAGTAATGTAACAAATAACCAAATATTCATCCCTTACATGTGTAACAAATAGTTGGAAAGGCAACCCATAAACATGTTGAATATTCCTTGTTCCCACCAAAATTCCCATAATTCACATTAAAGTGGTATTTACATGTTATTTCAACCCATTGTTGCTAAGGGTTTTTGTTTTCACTTTATGATGTAGTGATTATCTGCATTGGGAACCAATTAGGGGGATCTAGGACGGGTGGCCCATAGACAAGTTGGACATTCACTTCATTTTATTTATTTGGATGAATGATACATATAGTTATAATTTATAAGAATGTCAATACAAAAGCATTTATTATGCCTTTATCAATTCAATATCCAAGTGATCGAAAAAATCATGAAATTTATTAAAAATTTCCAATTGCACATTGTTTTTGCATTGAATTTGATTAATTTTGCATTTAATTATTATCTAAACACTCATATATATAGATGAAATCATTCCAACCATGAATTTCACTTTCATTTTCTATCATTGGCTTGTCCCATCCTTGTCAAAGTCTAGAAGGGCATGAAAAAAATATGAATGTTAATTAAAAAATCCCAATATCAAAACCAATAGATAAAATGTAGGTATAACATTGCCACCTACATCTTTAGCACTTCAAGACAAAGTTTGACCTTTATAAAATGGTTAAACCTATAAATAAGATTGAATTATTCTAAACCTACTTATATAGCCTAAGCTTAGTTATTTTTCAACCTATTTACATAACTAAATAAACTGACCTACCTAATAAGGTTTAGTAATTACCTACCTACCTATGCACCATGTGTCAACATTTTATTAACCTCAAATTGGATGACTTAGATTTCATTAATGAATTTTTTTAATTAAAAAAAGGTGGGCCTTAATTGCCACTTGCCACTATATAATTGGTGTTTAAAATGGACACATGTCAAATGGTCAATGAACCTTCCATGGTATGCAACATGTCATCATCATAGCAGCATAAA
>Ga0116230_10006080_pt1 | contig 11866 bp, 8 predicted proteins | sample S1TSphfallax_3_FD_88678 | JGI IMG/M metagenome (GOLD analysis project Ga0116230, IMG submission 88678) | Host-associated microbial communities from peat moss isolated from Minnesota, USA - S1T2_Fd - Sphagnum fallax MG | ecosystem: Host-associated > Plants > Peat moss > Unclassified | place: USA...
AAGATCATGTCACCAAGGGAAGAATCTTTCATGATTTTACTATTGTCGCCATTGACAGCAACTATGACTGGAAGACGTGCACTTGCCTGCTCTTGCCTCAGTGATCGTCTCAAATCGTCTTCGGTATTTATTCGTTTTGTGCCATCGTAATCGCTATCATCAGAAGAAAAAGGATGACTGATTTTCTCATACGGGCTTTTATATGACAGTACGTCATATCTGTCGCCAAAAAGTCTTTTCGATTCCTCAGCTATTTGCCTTCCGCTCAAACCTTCAAATTCTTTCTCTTTGCCATTTGCCCGTTTCCATACTTCGTAACCGTTGGGCATCCAATACTCTGCCCAGGGAAGCACTACTTTTCCCAGCTCAAGAAAAACACTGCCGGGTCCCGCCACTTTCTGAAGAAATTGTGCTGGATTTTTAGTGTCGCGCTCACCAACATCATTGAGAGCAACAACTTGAAAAATTTGAGATGCATGACTGCGCAGGCCATCTTCTGGGGGAAACTTCTCTTCTTCCCAACCTGGTTTTAGACTTTCAGGTGGTATGGCTATTATTCGGCCGTCTGCACCCTTATATTTGGCTGTCAGTGCCGCCGATGTGATCATCTCAGCTGCCAGAGAGGGTTCTCGATTGAATGCAATATTTTCCAATACACTGACATTGCATGTGCCGTGCAAGCCCTGGTCTGACCTTCCTACACCTGTGTGGTAGAGGATTTCAGCCGCAATAATCACACGCTCATCGTCAGTGACAAAATTAGACCGTGTGGTCAAAAGCTTGTTTACTTGTTCGTATGTTCTAGCTGCTTCTGATGCAGGCAGCTGACCGTTAGTTACTCTGGCTTCCACAGCTTGTTGCCATTCCTGGGCTTTTTCCTGCTGTTGTTCGTCACCTAATTGAGAAAAGATTTTTAGCAAGATATTTTTTTCGGTATCAAAATCCGGTGCTGGAGATCTTTTTGCTGTCAGCTCAGATTGAGCAGAGTCAGAAAATCTGCTGCCACCAGATACGATATTGCTAAAATAATTGGCAGGTATGGTTGTAAAACGAGAAAAGTCCGACACAGCTGATGTCACTGTCCCCGCTGCTTGATCATCTGCTTGTTTTTGTGTAGTTGAAGCCGCAACATCTGCAAATTGATTGACCAAGCTCATTGCTTTTAGCGTCGGCGAGCTATCCACCGCGAGAGAGTTTAATGACGAGGGTGCAGGCTTTTCGGGCTGCGAGTCTGTGCCAAATTGAATATCAGTCATCTCGCTGTCTCCGTTCAAATGTTGTCACATTAACAAAAGGGGCATTTAATGTCTGTCAAATGACCGACACTTTACGGTGCTGGTCCGCTAGGTCAGTTATAAATCAAATTTGTGGCAGATCTGTGGCAGTAATTACAAAAAGACGTGATGCTTTGCCAGCTTCCTGCACTGCATTTAATTACACTAGCTGCTCTTTAATCAAACTACGAGCGCAATCGAGGACTGCTTTTTCAGCACTTTGAGCATGCCAGCCCAGAAGCGCGGCTGCTTTTGCCGATGAATATTCACGTCTTCTGCCTATATTTGGCGTTATTTGTTTCAAGGCCGGTTTGAAGATCGCCGCTAGATGCAAAAATAAGTCCGGCAATATTGTCGTTGGCACCCTTTTTGCGGATTGACCAAAATTTTCTCTCAGCAGACGACAAATCTCTTCCATCCACAAAAAATTACTGGAAGCAATAAAACGTTCATTGGCAGCCGCAGGTGCGCTCAAAGCCCTGAGTTGCAGATTTACCAGGTCATCCATGTGTAGGATGCTAAATCCTACTCGCGGTATGCCGGGAATGTGTCCTTTGAGCAAGCGAGAAATTATTTCTAGCGAGGCTGAATTATCGGACCCGAGAGCCGCGCCTAAAATCACCGAGGGCAAAATGGCGGTCAACTCCAGGCCTGCTCCATCTTCTCTTATGTAATCCCAGGCGTCTTTTTCAGCTAGAGTCTTGGACCGTACATAATCAACTGCGCCTTTCATATTTAAGTCTGTCCAGCGGTTTTCGTCTCCCGGTTTTTGCTCTCCGCCTCTCGATGGGGCCGGCATCGCCGCCGCTACGGATGATGTCATCACCACACGTTTGACGCCGGCGCTTTTGGCGGCCCTCAGCACTCGCATGGTGCCCTCTCTGGCAGCTGCTACCATTGTCGCACCGGTTTGCGGCCCTGCGGGCATGGGAGAGGCCACATGGGCGACATATTCACAACCTTCTACTGCCTGCGGCCATCCTTTATCCTGGAGCAAGTCTGCCTGGATAAAAGACAATCTGCCCTCAATGTCCGTGTGCCGAGCAATGGTCGCTTCCACCTCAGACTGTCTTTTGAGATCTCTTACTGTAGTTTTGACTGTGTAGCCATGCCTGAGCAAACCGATAATTGTCCAGCCGGCGACATAGCCGGAGCCACCTGTGACCAGCACCAATTTATCACTTGTCGCTTTCTGCATTAGATTTTATCGCCCTGCATATAAAGCATCAGATTATGACACCTATAAAGGCATGCAGCGTTTCAATTTTTTTCGGGTAGAGCGTGCAAAAAAGTTTGCAGAGATTCAAAATAATGCTTTTGATCATCAGTGCTGATTGAGCAATGACTTGACCGCGGCAACTGGATAAAACTCACAGCTGGTTTAGCTTCATTAGCCATTTTAAGGCTATTGGCCGGATCGACAACCCAGTCTTTTTGAGGAGCAATCAATAAAACCGGAGCGTGATCTCCCCGCAGATAAGCCAAATTGTCGTAGCGAGGTTCGGGAAATAAAAAGGACGGATAAGCCTGTAAAAATGGATAGCAAAATTTAGCTGCATTTTCGGCTGATGTATATCCGGAATCTAAAATAATCGCTTTTGGCCTGTGCACACGAGCTATTTCACAGGTAACACCCGTACCCATGGATAGCCCGTAGAGAATAATTTGGCTACCTGAATAACCTAATCTCTGGTGGACATAGTCAAAAGCTGACAGTCCGTCGCGCACAAGACAGCGATATGAAGCATTGCCTTCGCTTGCACCGTAACCTTCATAGTCGTATAAAAAAACTGAGTGTTTATCGGCAAGAAGACAGGCAATTTGTGCGCATCGATAGACATTATCCATATTGCCGCCGTTGCCATGGCTAACAATCACTATGTCTTTGCTCTTTGATTGTTTATAGAGCACTCCGCTCAATTTACGTTCGCTTGTGCCCAGCTTGAGGGGGAAAGATACTGGCTGACTCTGTATGCCAAATATTTCGCCCCGCGGCTGCCAGCTTGCGTCTTTAATCGGCCACGTGGATAGTCTATCCAGTAAAGGAGTATTTGCCACCGGGCAGAAAAAAACATAGAAAAAGAGCACCGTAAAAATGCTCAACCTGCCAATGTTTATAGCGGCACGCCTCACTTTGACGCAGTCTACGGTCAGTGGTGCATACAATTTATGTTCAAAGATCAATATCGCGCCCGCCCCGGTAGAGGGGCAGCTTTTGAAGCAAAACCTTTGCTACCGCCCTGGATCATTTATATCCCGGGGCCTTGCAGAGCAAAAGCGGCAACAAACAATTTTTCAACTGTTGCTTGGCGAATAAAGACACAATTTAAAAAGCAGGTCAGGAGACGCTTAATTTGCGGCAGCACTTGTTGCGGCAGTCGGGACGACATAATTGTTGGCCGGTGTCAGATTAGCCAGCATGGTCTGAGCCGCCGCTGTCTGACCTGAAAGCAACATGCCGGTCGACCCGTTCAAAAATTGAGAAAGTGATTGACCTGGGGCCATCCAACCCATGAGCTCACCGGTGGCGCTGTTTTGCACAGGCACCATGCCCTGGGTGAGGGCATAAGGCACAGTCTGGGTAGCCCACTGACCAAAAGCCGAGACCCAGGCCGGAGGATTTGTCATATACGTGACTGGTTGAGCAACAGCGGCCGCGACACTATTAGAGACAGCACTTGTCATATTTTGAGCTGTGGGTGTGGTGCTGAGCTGAGTGGCCAGGTTGGCGGCCTGGGCAGCGCCCATAGCATTTAGTGCAGTAGCCGAAATACTATATGAAGGATTGGCCGGTCCACCGCCGGTCATGTCCCATTCACCAGGCGGAGCCAAAAACTCGTCGGCGCCCCAGGCATCAGGCATAAAGCTGCCGTGCCCGGTCGTCAGTCCAGCGGCGTCGACTCCGTTGATGCCGGCATTTATACGATTTTGTTTTTGAAAACTAAATAGAGGTGGGATGTTGATGTCGCCTTCATCGCCATAAATTTCAGGGTTCATACCTGACTGAAAAACAAAGCTGTCCAGATTGGTCGGAGGCAGATTGGCGCGGCCGCTGAGAGCATTTGTCACCTGACTCAAGACACTGTTTTGAGCGTATGAGGGACTGGCCAGACCGAGAATGGCAACGGCGACCATCAGTGACTTAATCAGCTTCATTCGGCTTGCTCCTGCCCACGAGCGGGCATCAATTAACCATTGACAGGGAAAACCCGGTTTGACAAAAAATACTAGTAAGGCTTGTGTCCAACTTTTATATGCCCTGACTGAACCGGAAAAGGTCAATCTTTTGGGCGGTTGGCTTAAAGGTGACAAAATACTAAGCTTTAAAGCCCTGATTGTCAATAGGGCTTTTGCAAACCGCACTTTTAAACGATGCAGGACCATAGTAGCCAAAACCCACTGCACTGGAAGCTTTTAGACAGTTTCGCTTTCTACTGGAACAGGCTGACGCAAATTTGTCAGGACTGCAATAAAAATATCCACCAAAAATGGGTCCCATTGTTTGCCCGCCCCATCCCGCAGAGCTTGTACCGCCTGCTCATGGCTGAGAGCGGTGCGGTATGGTCTGTCTGAAATCATGGCATGAAAACTGTCGACAATCGAGACTATGCGGGCAGGCAAAGGTATTGCTTCGCCTTTCAGACCGCTGGGATATCCCAGACCATCCCAGCGTTCGTGATGATTTTCCATGATTTCGCAAATATCTTTCAAAGCTCTCACAGGCCTGAGCAAATCTGCGCCCAGTACAGGGTGTTGATTGATCAAATTGCGCTCATCCTGGGTGAAAAACCCTTCTTTGGCAAGAAGCTCCGGCGGCAAACGCAGAGTACCGACATCGTGCAACAAGCCTGCCACCCGGATCTGCTCGATCTGGGTAGCCGAAAGACCCATCACTTTTGCCAGTAGTTCAGACATACGGGCCACTTCCAGATGGTGAGCCTTGTTGTAGTCCGAACGCGAATATAAACTCTGGGCCAGTGTTTTTACCATCTCTACCACTTCCGGCACCAGCTCATCTTTTGCCTGGGCTTCTGCCGAAACTTTGGGGGCTTCAAAAGCCTGGATGCTGTTTTCCGTTTTGGCTGCAATTTCTTCAATTACAGTTTGTGGATCCCTTGGAGCCGCCGACTCTTTATTGGCAATCAAATTGCGATCAAAATTGAGGTCGCTGGCTGTATGCACCTGGTTGCGTCCCAGCCGCTTGGACAGATAGAGAGCTTTGTCGGCAAGCTCGAGCAGGTGGTGCTGATCGAGGGCGTGCTCCGGAAAAACAGCTATACCCAGGCTGGCTGTCACTGTCAGAGCTATGCTTTCATGTTTGATTACTTCTTGAGCCAGGCTCTTTCTCATACGCTCAGCCACTACATGGGCGCCTTCCTTGTTGACCTCAGGCAGGACTACAAGAAACTCTTCACCGCCATAGCGGATAGGCAAGTCGACGTCACGGCAATTGCTCTTGATCAAACGTGCCACTGCCTTTAGTACCGTGTCTCCGACAGGGTGACCAAAGTTGTCATTGATCTGTTTGAAGTGATCGACGTCCACCATCACTACAGCCAGACTACGTTGATAACGTTCAGCCACACGCAGTTGTTCGGTCAATTTTTCCTGGCCGGTGCGGTGATTAAAGAGACCGGTCAAACCATCTGTGGTGGCTTGCCTCTGGACTCTGGCATAGAGTCTGGCATTGGTGACTCCGGAGGCCACCTGATCGGCGACAGATTTGAGAAATCCTTCGTTGATACGATTCCAATTGGCCTGGATCTGGCCGCGATAGCCGGTCAATATGCCGAGCAATTTTTCGTTGTAATAAACCGGCAGGACAAAGAGCGAAAGTATATTGTAGCCGGCCAGAACTTCCTGTCTGAAGGGTTCAAGCCTTTTATCATTGCTGACGTCGTTGACTAGCAGTGTTTGATCGATATTGAAATGCTTGCTGAATAACTCCAGCAACTTTAAATCACGATCAAACTCAATTACCCGATAAATATCATCGCTGACAAACTCCAGGCGGATGCCGTCTTCGGGCTCTTCTTCCGATGGTAAAACTATAAAACAACAGTCCAGGCTAAACCAGCCTGACAGTTCTTCCAGCATCATGCCCAGATTTTCTTTTATCTCAAAAGAGCTTCTTATCGTGTTACTGATGCGGTGCAGAAGGGAATCTTGATTGCTTTTGATCTCAGAGTCGCGGCGCAATTGTTCAAGCATGTTGTTGCGCTGTACCTGAGATTGTCTATCCTGCGAAAGCTGTTCGTGAGCCGTTTCCAGCTTTTGAGCATAATCTTCAAGGAGCTGCAACTGCACCGCCAGTTCTTTTTCTGTGCGCAGATGGCGGATGGAAGATTGCACTCGAGCGAGCAACTCGGCGTCAAAGCAGGAATCGGACAGACAGTCGTCAGCTCCGACTTGCAGTCCTTCTACCCTGGCAGTGGGATTGGTATCGGGGGTAACAATCAAGACAGGGACTTGTTTCCACTGGGGTGATTCTTTTATCACTTTGCAGAAACCAAAGCCGGACGTACCAGACAGATTGCTGTCTACAATAATCAAATCGATACGTTGATCGGTCAAAATTTCCAGTGATTTTTCTTCCGAGTCAGCTTCCAATACTCTATATCGCTCAGATAAAATGCGGGAAAAGCGGCGGCGGATAACGCGGTTTGAATGCAGGATCAAAACCTGCTCCCGTTCGTGGATGTCTCCCCTGTACTCGGGGGCGACTTTATCGGTCAAAGTCGGTACTGGGTCTTGATAGCCGTCCTGAAATACCTGGGAGCGCGTGGCTAGCTGCTCGCCCATTGATTTGAGATTGCCGATATCCTGAGTCGATATTTCGCGTGAAGAATCGAAGCTGATGATGCGCAAAAGACCAATGACATGATTGGTCTTGCCAGGCCCCTCTTCCAGCACCGGAATGATGACGTAGGGAAACTCTTCCACTTCGGCGCGATCATCGGGAAAGTCACCGGGGGCAGCTCCAGGATGGAGCACACGCAGTTCGTTTGATTTGTCCTTGCCTTTGATAAAAGCGCGTCCGACCCAGGGTTTTTGTGTCTGTTTGACTTTTTGAGCTGTCAGCGTATTTGCCACCGCCAGTGGTTGTTTGTTTTCATCGATCAGGTCGGCGGCAAATTTGCTCGCCGAAGCCAGCTCCTCATCGGGAGAGGCTGAAAAATAATGGAGATTGACTATCTCATGGCCGGAGACTACATCGACAAAACCAAAATCAAATCCCAGCACCTGGCAGATATGCTTTTCTACAGCGTCCAGAGTTTTTTCTCTGCCGGGCGCTCTGGGCGACTCTGGGAAAATATGGTCGGTGCCGCTCACAGGCTTCCTTAATCTAGGTTGACTAAGTTTTTAGTCTAAATGCCCAACTCAACACTCGAAACACTGAACAACCGGGTGGTCAATGATTTTTGAAAAAGGCCGGGTGACAATACTGAGTCTAACAGACAGATGAGCTACTTCTCAACTAGTTGAAAAACTTACGCCACCACCACTGGAACATCAAAATTGTCCATAACTCTTTGCGCCGATCGACCCTCTGGCTCATGTGCTCCGACAACAGGTTGTTGATGTATACCCAGTTGAATATACCCTGACGCTTGATGAAAGACTCGCTCAACAACTCGTCGACAACCGGTCTAAATTCTTGGCGGATCCATTTGCCGACCGGTATGCCGAAGCCTTTTTTGGGGCGCTTCATGATGTAGTCAGGCAGATATGGCGCAACTGCTTTTTTCAACAAATATTTGGTGGTCATGCCGCGCACTTTCATATGGGCCGGCATTTTAAGCGCAAATTCCACTAGTGGATAGGCCAGGAAAGGCAGTCTCACTTCCAGCGAAGCGGCCATGGAGGCGCGGTCCGACTTGACCAGCAGGTCATCGGGCAGATAGGTGGTCATGTCCAGACGCATAATGTTGTTTACGACATCGAGGATGGCATTGCGGTTGAAGCCGTGGTGCTTGCCGTTATTATTGCCGTTGCCGTTGCCATTACGCAGATCACCCCGGTAAACCAGAGGCAGACTGTCGAAGAGTGATTCTTCCATTGTGCCTGCGGCCAGGGAGCGGTACTCCTGGGTCAAAAGCTGATTGTGCTCCGATAGTTTTATTGAGCCCATCCAGCGTAGATGTCTGCGTACCGGTGGTTCGGAGGCGGCGCTGATGAAACGTTTGATTTTGAAATCCATGCTCAGGTTGTTAAGAGAAACTGGCAAACCATTGAGGGCAGGCTCAATCAGCTTATTTCTCAGAGCCTGGGGTAGGCTTGTCCACATGGGCACAAATTTATGGGCGTAATAGGTGGGATAACCTCCAAAAAGCTCATCGCCGCCTTCTCCGGCCAGAGCGACCGTGACCCTACGGCGGGTCATTTTGGAAAGGAAGTAGGTGGGCACTATGGAGGCATCGGCCAGGGGCTCGTCGAGGATACCCCAGAGCTCATCCAGTGTCTCAAAGGCCAGGTCGGGTGAAAAAGTAACAACTTCATGTTCCGAGCCGATATGTTTGGACACCGCCAGAGCGTGCACCGACTCATCAAAAGAGGGATCATCAAAACCTATGGAAAAAGTTTTGATCGGCGATTTTGAACATTGGCTGGCCAGCGCCGCTATGCATGATGAGTCAATACCACCGGACAAAAATACACCCAGGGGCACTTCAGAAATCAGACGCAATTCGGTTGATTTTTTGAGCAAACGAACAATTTCGCCGGCAGCTTCATCTTCGCTCATGTCTTCAGACTTGATGTCGGGCAGCCAGTAGCGGTCGATTTTGACCTGTCCTTTTTCCACAAGCATAAAATGTGCCGGAGGCAGCTTGCTTATATCTTTGAACATCGATTGCGGATTAGGAACATATTCCAGAGCCAGATATTTTTGCATGGCCAGACTATCGAGCTCGCGCCGCGATTTTGGATGGCTCAAGATACCTTTTATCTCGGAGCTAAATACCAGAGTTCCGGCAAAAACGCCCCAGTGCAGGGGCTTCTCACCCAGTCTATCGCGGGCAATGAAGAGCCTTTCTTTTTTTCTATCGTAAAGAGCGAAGGCAAACATGCCTTCTAAAAATTTGAGACATTCGACGCCATATTCTTCGTAGAGATGGACGATCACTTCGGTGTCGGACTTGGTGACCAGGGTGTGGCCAAGGGCCAGGACGCGCTCTTGCAGTTCCTGGAAGTTGTAAATCTCGCCGTTAAAAACAATCCAGATGGTGCCATCTTCGTTGGTAATCGGCTGCTGACCACCGGATACATCGATTATCGCCAGGCGAGTCATACCCAGTGCGCATGGGCCAATCAGTTTCATACCTTCTTCATCAGGTCCCCGGTGGGCGATGCTGTCGCACATTGCCGGTAGATGATCATGGCTTTCGCCGATTGTTTCGCCGTTTAAATTGAGATAGCCAACAATGCCGCACATCTGCAAAATACCCGATAATTTAAGTGTAATTGCTTGGATTGGCCTATATTGTCCCGTATTTGGCGACTGAAGGCATTAAGCACAAATCGGACCGGGCCTCTTTTGGTATATATGTCAGATAGCTTGCCTTCATCTTTTTTTGCCAGGCCGACGCTGGAAGTGGCTCAGTCCCTGCTGGGACAGACTCTTGTCAGGCGCAGTCCGAGTGGTGAGCTGGCCAGGCATCAAATCATCGAAGTGGAGGCCTACACTAAAGACGACCCCGCCTCCCACGCCTACCGCGGCCCGAGCAAGCGTTCGGCTATTATGTTTGGCCCACCGGGCTTTGCCTACGTTTATTTCATTTACGGAATGTATCATTGTCTCAATGCCGTGACTGAGCAAGACGGCGAAGCCGGCGCGGTTTTAATCCGAGGGCTGCGCGGAAACAACTTAGACGGTCCAGGCAAATTGTGCCGTCATCTGGCTATCGATCTCAATCATAATGGTTTGGCTCTGTTCGACAGCGCTTCCGAAGTTTACATTGCTCCGGGTCAGACTTTGGCTGCAAAACATATTTTAGCGACGCCAAGGATAGGCATATCTAAAGCTCAAGACAGGCTCTGGCGTTATATAGTTCAAGGGGATCCAGGGGGTGAAACGATTGGCTGATCAAGAGCAGTCCGTGGTTACACCTGACTTTATGGTGGGTAATCGGCGCACTATTTTTTATCTACTTTTTACGCTGATCTGGATGGCTGTAATTTTTGCTTTTTCCAATCAGGCTTATAGCGGACGCATAACCGAAGCATATCTGGGGCAGGCCAATGTGCCGATCCGCAAATTGGGACATGTAAGTGAATTTGCTTTTTTGAGCTTTTTGTATTTTCAGACAATTGCTTGCTTCCGCCAAAAATCACCGCTAAGACCAGCCGTGCAAGCAACTTTTGCCCTGTTACTAGCTTTTTTGTATGCCTGTACGGACGAATGGCACCAGTCATATGTGCCTGGGCGAAGTGCCAGCTTCAGCGACGTCCTCGTCGATACAAGCGGCGTCGTCATTGCTCAGTCTTTTATTTTATTTTTTATTTGGTGGCGGCGGAAGAAAGATCTTTCTGCTCAATTACCGTAAGTTTGCCCTGACTATCTTTGTTTACAGTCAATCTGATATGCAAAGGCAGATTGGTTTTAGCAGTTGGATTGACAATCGCCCCGTTTACGTCTACCTGATAGATGCTGGCGGAAAAAGGTAAAGTCGCCACCTGGGTAATCTGTATTTCTTGATCCTGAGGGATAGATTTGAGCTGTGCACGCGTCAATGGAAATCCAGTTTCTTGCCAGTATTTTTGTGCCAGATCAGGACTCATTTTGGCCATGGCACTCACCTGCGCCTGACGATATAAATCTTTTTTGAAAGTGAGCATGTCTATAACAAAGGAACGTGAAAAATCTTCAATAGCGGCTGTAGGGCTAACTTCTACTGCAGTCGTTGCCGTTTTGCTTTTAGTCCCGAAAGGACGAGATTGCAGGAGTGCCACCGTAGAGAGTGCGACGACTGCCACCACTACCAGTATCGAGGCGGCAATTGCAATCTGGCGACCAGAAAGAGGCAAATTGGAAAAAAAACGGCCGATTTTTTCCCGCGGGGTGCCCAGAGTATTTCCCAGGCCAGCCCCTAATCCACCGCTTAAGAAAGATTTTGGCGTTGTACGTTTGCGTTTGGCCAGCTCCGGAAAATCGCGCTCTATAAACAGGCTAAATTCGGCATCCTCCGGCTCATTATGCGAACCCATCAAATCATCTAAATAAGAGTCACGGGCGCGTCCTACGACAAGCTTATCTTTCAGTGCCGAAGGTGAGAGCTCGGCTAGCAAATTGACCAGTCTCTTGACTTCATTTGGTGTCAGGGCGATAGCGCTGGCCGGTGGCGTCCCTACCCGACGTCTGACTGCTAGGGTTACTCTGCCGTCATTGCCCGATCCCTTGACAACAACTAAAAATCCAGATTGGGTCTCCAGGGCAAATTCCAGATCTGTCTGGTCTGTGCCTGCATGATTGAGCTGTCCGCTGGGCTTCATTATTTTCCTTCCCGTCGCTATTTGTACGACTTGTATACGACTGGTTTTGAATATATGACTGGTTTGGGATATGCGACCGAATATCCTTGGCAATTTACCAT
>Ga0116230_10006083_pt1 | contig 11864 bp, 8 predicted proteins | sample S1TSphfallax_3_FD_88678 | JGI IMG/M metagenome (GOLD analysis project Ga0116230, IMG submission 88678) | Host-associated microbial communities from peat moss isolated from Minnesota, USA - S1T2_Fd - Sphagnum fallax MG | ecosystem: Host-associated > Plants > Peat moss > Unclassified | place: USA...
ATGATACAAAATGATACGAAATGATACATGATTCGTATCGTAATATTGCTCAAGTTTGGTTGGTGCGGGTGGAGGCATCTAACTCACCGGGTTAACGGGAGCTGGCCTGTGTTGAACCGCTTGCCACGTTAGGACATTGTGCGGGAATGGCGATGAGGGAAATCAGTTCAGCGGGCGCGTCCAGGCCTGCGCCGGGCCGACTTTCGGCTCTGATCGACCCCGATCACTGAGTTTGGCATGCCTCGCATGATGTGAAGGTGATGCCGGCTGCCGTTCTCAGCTCCAATGCGATTGGTCTGCCGGGATGATTTCATATAGGGTGTTAACGTGCTAAGAAACCCAATCGAGCAGAAGTCCGCCACCGACGAGCTGTCTTTGCTCGAAGAACTGTCACTTCGCGGAAACCTTGACGACATCATTCCGCAGCTTGCGCGCGATCGCAATGCGATTGCACGAATCGAATCGGTTGTGACGCGACGCCACACCACCCACGAGCTTCTTCTTAACGACTCGCGCGCGGCCTCGCATCTTAAAGAGAACTCGGTTCACTTGGTCGTCACATCTCCGCCGTACTGGACGCTCAAACGGTACAACGATTCGACGGACCAACTCGGCCATGTGGTTGATTACGATGCATTTGTTGAGGCCCTCGACGCGGTCTGGAGGCACTGCTACCGCGCTCTCGTGCCCGGTGGCCGGCTTGTCGTTAATGTCGGCGACGTTTGCCTGTCACGTAGAAAAAACAATGGCCGTCACACCGTTGTTTCAAACTTGAATCCCCGCGTGCCATCTTCGCCGCGTGATGGCGTTCCCGGATGAGTGTCCACGGCTTCACGGTCGAGCAATTCAAATGGCTTGTCCCCACGGTCTAGGATCACCGTCATGGTCAGCTTGTCATCGAGTTTTTCGATCGCTTTCTTCAGGTCGCCGATTGTCATCAGTCTTGCCATTGCAGTCCTTCGTTGTGGCGGATCATAGCAACTCGTCGCGCGAATGCAGCGGAACAAGTTTTTACTTGCGCTGATGGCCCTGGGGTGTTATACTTCCGTAGGCACAAAGATGGGACACCACCAACTTACATCCGGAGAATCAGTTGCTGCGTAAATTAGCATTATACGCCATGTTCATTTCGCTGCTGCCGTGGTGCGCCGTCGCGGTTGCAAGCCCGACAATGTACCTGGAATGCCAAAACCCCAACCCCACCAGCCCCCCGACAAATCTGCTGTACCGGGTCAACCCTGACGGGACGACAACCCAACTCCCAACCATCGGCCTTGCCGAGGGCATGGCGTTGGATGCCAATGGCAATTTGTTCGTGTCTGTGGGAGACCAAAACAAAGTCGATGAGATTACACCTGCGGGCGTGGTCAGCACTTTTGCCACTGACGTGCCCAGCCCCTACGGCATGGCGTTCGGTTCGGATGGGGACCTTTATGTCTGCACGGGAAAGACGATCACCCAAATCACTCCGGGCGGTGTGGTCAACCCCGACTATGAAACCCTCACTTATTCCGCCACTACGATTGCGTTCAATCACAGCCCTACACCATTCCTTAACAGCACTGGCGGTGTCGTCGTTGCGGTTGGAACTGAAGAATTTCACGACACCTTGGGCGAGGAAGCGGTTGCAAGTTTTGGCGTTGGTCCCGTGGTATTCGGTGACGATGGCACTTTGTACAGTTCGTATCAGAATCTGCTGCGTGTCGTTACACCTGATGGGTTTGAGTCGCCATATCTGCGGGTGTTAGACAATGGCACCGGGTGCATCGCGTTGGATGGGGATGGCGGATTCTACTTCACGACGTATGGCCCGGCGGGCGTCGAGGATCTGGGTGCTGATGGTGTCATATCGCCGGTTACAGTGTCCGGGACGAACCTGACCAATGCGTATTACTTCGCAGTTTCGCAGGTGCCGGAACCGTCAATGATCGGCCTGTTGTTGATCGGTGCTGCTGATCTGGCTGGCCGGCGGCGGTGATTCACACCGTTGGCAACCCAGCAAATACCACCTGATGTGAAAACCACGACGGCAGATAGCCTTCCCATTGGGGGTATTGAAAACCCGCGTTTTACGCGGGTTTTTTTATGGTCTGAAATCGTTTCGTCCGTCGTTTCTCTTGAAATAAGGGAGCCGGCTGGGACATTGATCGGCATCGCGTTCGGATTAGGTTCGTTGCAGGCTGGCAGTGTCTGTTCTGGCAGTGTCTGTTCTGGGTTTCGGAGAACCCTTGAACTGATTTTAGCATCGGGAGAATCAGTTTTTCGCCGATGGCTTGCCGGTCAAACTGTTCAGATACACTTCCAATTGAGTGTAACCATCGGCGTCGGTCCGCCCCGATTCTTTCAGATCGACCACGGCTTTGATGGCTTTGCCGCCCTGGATTTCACCTGGCCCGCCGATCTCCTTGACATCATCAATAATCTTGCCGTCCTTGCCGAACGATTTGACCTGGTCGATCAAGGCCTGATCGACCGCATCGCGATGCAATGAGCAACCTGCGCCGGCAATCACCTTGGATAAGGCGTCAGCGGCGGAGTCGATTCGGAGCTGCAGCGTGGAGAACGGCGCTTTCTCCACCGTAACATCTCCAAGCTCCTCATCCTTCAAAGGCTGGCCGGCGAGGGAGCCCCTGGCGTTGATGTCGATGTAATTCCCTGATGAATAAACTTTGTCGGTTCGGGTTCCCATCACGAACGCGTGCGGTTTTGATGAAGATGGACCGGCTATGAAATAATTGTTGACCACATCATCATAGGAGTCGGCGGCGGAATGCCCCTCCACGAATCCACCGGCACCGCCCCAGTTGTACACCACATTATTTACAAACTGCACGGTTCCCTTGGCTTTGGGGTTTCGGCTCTGATTGTCGATCCACAGGTTATGGGTGAATGTCACGTTCTGACTCTGGCACAAACAGCCAAACCGCTGCGGACCCACCCCCTGGCCAATGATGCAATATTGCAGCGTGATGTCGGTCGACCTGTTCATGTCGAGGCAATCCCAGCGACCCCATTCGATGGAGACATGATCGAAAATCATGTTGCTTCCATTGAGGATGGCAACGGCGCTTTTTCTCTCCTGTTTGGGTGTATTCCCCTGGCGGAATCGGATGTAACGGACGATGACATTCTTCGAGTTTGAGAATGAAACTTCATAGCCCCGCGTGCCTATCCCTTGGCCGGGCGCAGTCTGACCGGCGATGGTCAAGTCGCTTGCGACGCTGACCGCCGATTCAAGCTCGACATACCCGCCGACATCGAAAACCACCGTTCGATGACCCTGCTTCACGGCATCCCTGAATGATCCCGGGCCTGAATCTTTCAAATTCGTCACATGGTAGACAGCCCCCCCGCGGCCCCCGGTGGCGTGCGCCCCGTAGCCTTCGGCGCCGGGAAATGCGAGCGTCTCCGCCCTGATGGACGAAACCATCCCGAGGCTGAAAATTGCTCCGATCAAACTCCAGGCAATTCGCTTCATGTGATCTCCAGAAGTGTCACGGCTATGGTACAATATCTCAGGCTTCTGCAAGGGCAAATCCTCATGGATGCGGAAACATCTTCAAGACGGCGCGATCGTTCAGACGGATTTGGCAGAATCTGTATTTCGGCATTGACGATACTCGCTTTATGGGTCGCGGGCAGGTCGGCATATGGGGATTGTCCTCCGGCGCCGGCATTACCGGCCGCGCAGACGCGGGTGTTTTCGGTAGTCGACTTCGGGGCCGTGGGTGATGGAAAATCATTGAACACGGCGGCGATCGGCAAGGCAATTGCGGCCGCCAACGCCGCCGGCGGCGGGAAGGTGTTCTTCCCGGCCGGCACCTTTCTCACCGGGCCGATCCGATTGCTCAGCAATGTTGAATTGAACACTGCTGCGGGGGCGACCATTCTCTTCTCTCGAAATCCAGAAGATTACCCGCTCGTCGAGACCCGGTACGAGGGGATCAGCCAACTGCGCTGCCAATCACCGATCTCAGCCGATCGGGCACACGATATTTCCATCACGGGCAGGGGTGTGATTGACGGCTCGGGGGACGCCTGGCGGTTGGTCCGGCGGCGGGCGGTTCCGGCGGATGTCTGGCAGCGGCTCGTCCAATCCGGCGGAGTTGTCGTTGGAGGCGGCGCAGCCACTAAACCGGATTACAACGACCCCAATGAGGATGTTGCAAAAACGACCGTCCCCGCCCAGACGTGGTATCCCTCTGCTGAAGCCCGCGACGCGGGGTCAGAGTTGAAGAAATTGCGCCAGGGATCAGACGCAGCAAATGCGGCCGGATATGCGAAATATCGCATCGCATTGCGGCCCACGCTGGTGGAATTGGTCAACTGCGACCGGGTTTTGCTGGACGGACCGACATTTCGCAATTCAGCCAGCTGGAATATCCACCCGCTGTATTGCGACCATGTCACGGTTCGCAACCTCACGATCTTCAATGAAAGCTGGGCCGCCAACGGTGACGGCATCGACATCGATTCCTGCCGGGATCTGCTGATGACCGATTGCAAGGTCGAGGCCGGGGATGACGGCATCTGCATCAAGTCGGGTCGGGATGCGCAGGGTCGGCAAATCGGCCGGCCCACGGAGAACGTCAACATCACCCGCTGCACAGTGGGGCACGCCCACGGCGGGTTTGTCATCGGTTCGGAAATGTCCGGCGGTGTCAGGAACATCTGGTGTTCCGATTGCACCTTTGACGGCACAGATGTGGGCCTGCGCTTCAAAACGACACGAGGCCGCGGAGGAATCGTCCAGGACATTCACGTCGATAACATCACGATGCGGCGAATCAAACACGAAGCGATTCTGTTCGACATGTATTACATGATTAAAGGTGCCAAAAATGCGGTGCGCAAGGCTGAGCCGGTTAATGAGACCACTCCTCGTTTCACGGATATTCATGTGAATCATCTGACTTGCGACGGTTGCGCGCAGGCGATTTATCTCAGTGGTCTGCCGGAATTACCGCTGACTGACGTGACGCTGGAAAACATACGGATCGACCACGCGATCACCGGCATCACGATCGAGGATTGCGACCAGATCACGCTGCGTCATGTGAAGGTCAGTGCCCAACGGGGCCAGCCGCTTGAAAAACGCGAGAATGTGAGTCATCTGATTTTGGACGATGTCGAAGCGACGAATTAGAGCGGGCGGCATCGCTGAACAGCCCGACCTTTTGCCTGGAAGGTGAGTGTCCCCAACATGCGTATAAGTATCTGTTTGTTTGTAGCCAGCTTCATGAGTTTCACCTGCTTCGCCGGTGCCGAGCCGCCGATCGATCGTCATGCGCTGGTAAGCAGGCATGCCATCGTCGTCCACGAGCTTGATCCGATGGGAGCGATGGCGGTCGGTAACGGCGAATTCGCGTTTAACTTCGATGTCACCGGGCTCCAAAGCTTTCCCGAGTACTACCAAAAGACCATGCCCATTGGCATTCTCAGCGACTGGGGCTGGCACAGTTTTCCGAATCCCGAGGGATTTTCGCTCGACAAGTTCAAGTTCAAGACCATCGTCAAGGGCGATCGGCGTTTTGTGTATCCCGCAAGCGGGACAGACCATCCGGCGCCGGATGCGGCTTACCTGAGAGCCAATCCCAATCGCATGGGACTCGGACGAATCGGGTTGGAGATGACTCACGCGGATGGGTCCAGGGTTGTCATTACTGATTTGAAGAATATCGACCAGCATCTGGATCTGTGGACCGGATCGGTAACCTGCCGGTTTGAGGTGGACGGTGAGCCGGTCGTTGTTCAAACGGCAGTGCATCCGGATCGCGATGAGGTGGGAACTCAAATCACTTCACCGCTGATAGGGCAGGGGAGATTGAGAGTACGGCTGGCGTTTCCCTATCCATCGGGCTCATTTGGTCCGGACTATCAGGATTGGCATCACCCGGATCTTCATTCCACAGTATTGACCCGCCGGGGCGATCAGGGTGCCGATTTCGCGAGAAAAGTTGACGATGCGACTTACACGGTAAGGGTCCGCTTCTCGCCTGGCGCATCGCTTGCCGAAACCGATCGGCATCAGTACCTGATCTCGGGATCGGGGGACAAAATCGAACTCTCCGCCTGGTTCTCACCGCAACCGATCAAGCCGGAGGCTGACACGGTCGATGCTATTTTCTCCGCGTCGAGCGATCATTGGCAACATTTCTGGATGACCGGGGGAGCGCTGGATTTGTCCGGTAATGATGACCCGCGCGCCGCGGAGCTTGAACGGCGGATCGTGCTCTCGGAGTACGTCATGGCCGTTCATGATGCCGGATCGCATCCACCGCAGGAAACCGGGCTGGGCGTCAATTCCTGGTACGGCAAATTCCACATGGAAATGTACTGGTGGCACGCGGCACACTGGGCGCTGTGGGGCCGGCCGGAGATTCTCGATAAAAGCCTCTCATCCCTGGACGCAATGCTCGCACCCGGCCAAGCCATGGCAAAGCGGGAGCAATGCCGCGGAGTGAAATGGTCGAAGATGACCGATCCCAGCGGAACTGAAAGCCCCTCGGGGGTCGGCCCGGTGCTGGTCTGGCAGCAGCCGCATCCGATTTATCTGGCCGAGCTGTTTTGGCGCGCCAAAAAAGATCGCGCAACCCTTTTGAAGTATCAGCGAATTGTCTTCGAGACCGCGGATTACATGGCCAGTTTCGTGGATTATGACCCGGCGCGAAAGCAATTCGTGCTCGGTCCGGGTGTCAGCAGCGGCGACGAAAAACATACGGATGTGGAACACAATCTCAATCCCACCATGGAAGTGGGTTACTGGAAATGGGCCTTGCAGACGGCGCAGCAATGGCGGATTCGCCTGGGCCTCCAGCCCGACCCGGACTGGCAGAATGTGATCGACCATCTTGCATTGCCAACGGTTCGCAACGGCATCTATCCGGCGATGGAATTTCCTGTCGAAAACAAGGCCGCGTTCATGTGTACCTGGCTCGATGGTGTGATGCCCGGTGACGGGATCGACCAGGAGGCGATGCGAAAAACACTGCATGCGACCACGAATCACAAGGGCCCGCAAGACAGCGTCACGTGGGGCACCGCCATGGCGGCGATGTGCGCGGCGCGACTGAATGAACCCGACCTGGCGATTGATCTGCTCGCGGGAACATCGGAACACAATCCGTTCCGCGCATCGGGTTACACGGTTCGGCGGCCCGAGCAGACTCCCATGTACATGCCCGCCAACGGCGGCTGGCTGACGGCGGTCGCCATGATGGCGGCGGGCTGGGACGGATCAACCGGACAAGCGCCGGGTTTCCCAAAAAATTGGAAAGTGCGGTACGAGGGATTATTGCCGCTGCCTTGAGGTGCGACTGTTACCCGGACTCACGGGGTGCAACACTCAAGGCGATCAGCGGTGGTGCATCTGTCGCGCATTTCAATGGGGTAAACATGCGAACAATAATGAATCGACTAATCATCAAGCGACGCAATTCATCAGCAGTTTTGGCTGCCCTTTGCGTTGCAGTGTCAATCGCGTTTGCAGGGGCTGTGATGGCGGCAAAGCCAGTCGAATCCGCCACTGCAGCCAGCAGCTCCATCCCGGAAGTTGAGCAGCCGGCCATCCCTGCGCACAACTTCAACATCACTCAGTTTGGTGCGGTCGGTGATGGGAAAACCCTCAACACCAGCGCCATTGCCGCAGCCCTTTCGGCTTGTACCAAAGCAGGGGGAGGGGAGATCACTGTGCCATCAGGAACGTTTCTGACCGGGCACATCGTATTAGCGAGCAATATGAATCTTCATTTGGATTCGGGGGCGACACTGCTGCTGAGCGACGATGACAATGCCTATCGGAACGCCAGGGGCATCAATGGAAACTGCATCACCGCGGTGGATTGCCACGACCTGGCGATCACCGGTGAAGGCAGCATTGACGGCAACGGAGTTCGCTGGTGGACGAAGGCTCGCAAAATAAAGGGCACCAGTGAAGCCACTGCTGCCGAATCACATCGGCCCTATCTTGTGGAACTGACAGGCTGCACGCGGCTGCTTGTGCAGGGCGTCACATTCACCAACTCACCGAGTTTTCATCTGGTCCCAAAATCCTGCACCAATGTCACCATCGATAACGTGCATTTCAAAGCGCCGAGCGACGCGCCCAACACCGATGGCCTGGATGCGTCCGGCTGGCACTTCAGAATCAGCCGCTGCGTGTTCGATGTGGGAGACGACTGCATCGCCATCAAGGCAAGCGGAAAGCCTGAAGGGAAGATCCTCTCATGCGAGGATTTTATGATCGCTGACTGCACATTCAAACACGGTCACGGACTGTCGATTGGAGGACAGACTCCCGGCGGTCTCCGGCATCTGGTCGTTCAGCATTGCACATTCGATGGGACGGACGCGGGAATCCGGATGAAAGCCAGTCGCGGGTCGGGCGGTCTGGTCGAAGACCTTTCCTACGACGATCTGGTGATGAAGAACGTGAAAGTTCCGATCTATATCACAAGCTACTATTCGAAAGCGCCACCCGATCCAGCAACGGATCCCGCGCAGCCTGTTACAGAAACAACCCCAATCTGGCGAAACATCCGCATCAGCAATCTGACTTCCACTGAATCTCCCGAGGCTGGTCGAATTCTCGGACTGAAGGAGATGCCGGTGCAGGATATTGTGTTTCAGAACGTGCATATCTCGGCAAAAACCGGGATGAAGGTGATTCATGCAAAGGGGATTCGGTTCGAAAAGTCATCGATTGATGCGGCGGATGGACCGGCGGTAATCAGTGCATCTGCTGAAATAACAGGACTCGAAAAAGGCCGCCCAAACCGCCCAGGGCCTTAATCTCCCAACGGACGTACATTTGTGACCGCCGGGCTTGGCGGGATGTTCACTTGATCAGGCGCATCGGGCTTGGCCGGATCGAACGGCTTTACATCCTCTGCAATGTGATTTGCCAACTCCAGCTTGTTCTGCCGGATTCCCTCGATCACGCATTTTGCAAGTTCGTAGGCACCAAACGGGCTGTGGTGGGTGGCATCAAATTTCTGGGAATCGGCCTGATGCTCGAACAGCGCGATCGAGCCGGTGGGGCCGTAACTCTCATAAAGTGTCTTGCTCATCGCGTTCAGATCGATCATCGGAACATCTTCTGCCTTGGCGGCGTCCTTCACCCTGGCGGGGTATTCGCCAAGGCTGTTAACCACCACATCGCCCTGGAACGAGTGCCGATTCATTGAGGTGATCAGCACCGGCGTGCCGCCCTTTTGCTTGACCTTCTTGCACCATGACTTCAGTTCAGCCTCGTATTGCTCGGGCGCGTTCGGGTCCTTGCTCTTCATGTCGTTATGACCGTATTGAATCAACAGGTAGTCACCGGGTTTCATGAGGCTGATTACTTTGTCGAATCGGTGAGCCAGGGTGGAACTGCGAATTGTCTCCCCGGATTCGGCATTGTTGGATACCGCAATGTCGGGCTTGAAAAACCGGGGAAGCATCTGCCCCCAGCTGGCGTAGGGTTCGCCAGACTGATCGCACACGGTTGAATCTCCAAGAATAAACACCGTCGGAACATTGACCGGTTCGATGACGAGCGAGCGCAGCGTTGGATGTTTGCCGTTGAATTCAAGTGTCAGCTTGTCATCCCACGCCCATGCTTCTCCAATGGTTTCACGCGGCGACTTGAGATGAACCTGTCCGCCGGGATAGCTCGGCGTGCGGACATTCACCACGAAGGTTCGAGTCTCAAACTTCCCAGCCGGGGTCTTTACATCCTGCAGCATCAAACGGCGAAGCTCGGCCTTGACCGTTGTGTCAGACTCGGAAACCGGGTCGCCCATTGAAACGGTGACCTTATAGTTACCCTCGGGCACCGCGACGGAAAAATAGAATGGCTTATCGGCAGCGATCCCGCCATCGATCGCGTGGACCGTCGCTCCGGGTTCAAATCCAAATCCAGACGACTTGCTGTACAGCGCCGCCGGGGGAACATGTGTAAATCCGGGCAAAGGCAACGACCCGAAATTCAGTCGGCACACCGGCTCGGCTGCGACTGTACCAGCGGCGGCAGCGAGAAGAACAATGAGGCCCAGCTGTAAGGATTTCAACATTGGAAAGTCACCCATGGTACCAGAAATAGAGCGGTGATTGAACGGTCGGGACCCGATCCGATCGAAGTAAATCAGCCCGCGTCAGCGTAATCAAAAACGGTGGCCCGGTCACGCGAACCGTGCAACCCCGCATAAAATTCTCGGCAGAGCAACGGCTCGCAGACTTCGGGCGCAACTAATACAATAAAACAACATGCTTCGCGATTATAATATGAGAATGCATAACTTGAGGTTCCCAGCGCCTTGCACACAACGCAACACTTCGAGGGCGCGGACGCATTGACCCCTTTTGATGAGTCTCGGATGTCCGGGAATGACCCGGTGCGTTTGTCATGGTCCGCCCTGCAATACCTCGCGTTGACAAGTGATTTTGTGGAAACGATGCACAGATGAAACCAATCGTTCATTTAATTGTCGCCTTCTTCCCTGGCATTCTGTTGTCGCTCACCACCCTCGGTGCTGCTGCCCCATACCAACCGCCGGCGTCGCCGCGCGCAACTTATGACATGAACATTGGCTGGCGCTTTATCAAACAGGATGTGCCCGGTGCGGAGGTTCCCGGTTTCGACGATTCCGACTGGTCGGTGGTGAGTACCCCTCATACCTATAATGATGTCGACACGTTCAACAAGATCATTTCCCATGGCGGCGGACAGGCCGGTTCGTACCAGGGCCCGGCTTGGTATCGAAAACATTTCAAGCTGCCGACTGACCTGAAAGACCGGCGATTCTATCTCGAATTTGAAGGCATGCGGCAGGCGGGGCAGATCTACCTCAATGGCAAAGACGTCGGCCTTTACGAAAATGGAGTGACCGCCTATGGCATTGACATCACCGACACCGTTACGATCGGAACGGGCGATAACGTGCTTGCCGTGCGCGTCGACAATGGAAACTACGCAGAGAAAGCGAGCGGCCAGGGATTTGAGTGGGAGTCCAGAGACTTCAACCCAAACTATGGCGGCATCAACCGGCATGTCTGGCTGCATGTCACCGGCAAAATCCATCAGACCTTGCCGTTGAATTACGGCCTGGAGACATCAGGGGTTTATGTCTATCCGACCAACATTGATATCAGTGCGGGGACGGCAACAATCAATGTCGAATCACAAGTTGCCAACGAGTCAGGCGATAATTCGCCCGTCACTTTGTCGGTGATCGTGGTTGACTCCAACGGCAAGCAAGTTGCCAGGTTCGCAGGTGAAACCATTGATATGGTGAATGGTGAAAAGACCATCCACAAAGCCAGCGGTACAGCAAGCGGTTTGCGGTTCTGGAGCCCCGATGATCCTGCTCTGTACGATGTGTACACTGTTCTCACAGTAGATAACACCGTAGTGGATGTCGCCAGAACCCGAACCGGATTTCGCAAGGTTGAATTCCGCGGCGGTGTTGGCAAAGGCGGAGTCTATATCAATGGCAAGTTCTGTTACCTGAAAGGTTACTCCCAACGCGCCAGCGATGAATGGGCCGGCCTTGGGCAGGCGTATCCGGACTGGATGCATGATTTTACTGCCGGGCTGATTCGCGACAGCCATGCCAACTACGTTCGATGGATGCATGTTTCCCCGCAGAAAACGGATGTGGAGTCCTGCGACAAATTTGGCATCGTCGAGGTGTGCCCCGCCGGGGACAAGGAGAAGGATGTGGAGGGCCGGCAGTGGGAGCAGCGCGTGGAAGTGATGCGGGATTCGATCATTTATTATCGGAATAATCCAAGCATTGTGTTCTGGGAAGCCGGCAATAACGGCATCAGTGCGCCGCATATGAAACAGATGGTGGAACTGAAGGAAGAGCTTGATCCCCGCG
>Ga0116230_10006084_pt1 | contig 11863 bp, 8 predicted proteins | sample S1TSphfallax_3_FD_88678 | JGI IMG/M metagenome (GOLD analysis project Ga0116230, IMG submission 88678) | Host-associated microbial communities from peat moss isolated from Minnesota, USA - S1T2_Fd - Sphagnum fallax MG | ecosystem: Host-associated > Plants > Peat moss > Unclassified | place: USA...
CGTGTGTTGCCCCATCAGACATCGGCACCGGCGGGACCAATGTGATCAAGAGCCACCGCCCGGTGAACGGTTATGTCGACCTGGGGGGGAACAACCTGGCGGCGCTGGCGGGCATGACCGTCCCGATTCGCAATAACTTTTCAGCCAACAACACCATCACACCCAATCCTTCCGGCAGCGGGTTCTCACCGCTGTCCACGCTGGATTTCGTGGGGCGCAATCATGGCACCAAGACAATTGACGCCACCGGATGGGACACCCGGAAAACCAATTTTCTTTATCTCGATGGGCATGTTGAAACCAAGGGAATCCGCGAAACCAAAAGCCCCTGGCAATGGGGGCTGGCCGCATATTCTCTAACGCCGGACACCTCGATCAACAAATGAATTTCAGACTTTAGGGAAAGCCTTCGGACGCGGGAACCGGTGGTCGGACCCCGTTGGACGCCGGCACTTTTTGATGGGAGAAGGAATCATGAACAGGCAATCACTTGGACGATCCACTCAATTCTCGCGGCGCGTCATTGCGACCGCGGCTGTCGCAGCCGCGGCGCAATTCACCCCGCTGCTGAGCCGCACCGCTCACGCTCAGCAGGTCACCATTTCCACTTCAGGTTCCACTGCCCTGAAAAACTGGTTCGTCAAGAAATCAACCACCTTCACCGACATCCAACCCGGAACCACCATCAACATCGGCGGCACCACCTATCCCACCGACGGCACCGGCGAATGGGAGCAGAACGGCGGTCCCGCCTATGCATACCAGCTCGCGCCCAAGGCCAATTCGTCAGCTGCGCCCACACAGGGCACCACGCTCGACAGCGCCAACGCACTCCAGTTTGAATATCACGAATCAGGCTCGGTTGAAGGCATTCTGGAAATGGCCAACGACCAGATCGCTCCGGTCACCTATGTGACGCAGAACATCAATCGCGACCCCAACACCGGCAACGCCGTGTGGATCAATTACAACCAGTTCGGCGGGGGCGGAACCGCGGCCAACCCGACCAACTACACCACCAACGCCGGGGGTTCCAATGTCGGCACCGGAACCGTGAACGGCTTCACCCTCGGTGAGTTCTATGCCAATGGTCAGCAGTTTGTGCTGGGCGGCAATGCCCAGCCGGCGTTCAATCGCTCCGGCGGTAACCTCAATGGTGGGCAGAACGCGGTTCAGTTGGCCGTCTCCGACGCCATTCCGTTGCAGGTCTTCGCCGCCAACAACACGAGCACGACTTCATCCACGCCGTGGACGCTCACGCCGCAGAATGCCGGCTATGGCCAGGGAAACACCGCGCTGCCGACCGCCGGGCTGGGCACCTCCAGCCTTCGCGCGGTGTATCAATCCACCGCCGCGTTGAACATGTCCGCCGGTGCGATCAATCCACGCACGGGGACCGCGTTTGGAACCGGGCCGTGGAACTCGGCAGGCCTGGGGAATTTGAATTCCCAGCTTGCCGCCGTCACCGCGACGCTCTTCGTCGCCAACCCCGGTACGGGCCTGACGCAGGTGGATCGCACCGACGCCCAGTGGCTCCAAACCACCGGCCGATTACAGAACGGGGCTTCTTTCAACATGACCACCCGTGACGTGAACTCCGGCACCCGCAACGTGGCAGCCCTGGAAACCGGCATCGACCCCACCTGGGCGGTGGGTGTGAACGACGACGGAAACGGAAACGCCGCCAACGGTGGAACCAATCAGGTTACCATCGGCAGCGGGCTGCGATTCTCCAACAAGACCGCTGGAGGCAACGAACTTCGCCCGACAGTGGAATCGGCCCGTATGTCGGTCGGCACGCTGGCGATCACCGATGCTGCCGGTTACACGCTGTCGACCAACTCCAATCCCGTCCGCGCGCTGGCGTACAGCGACAGCACCGACGGTTCAGCACCGTATGTGACCGCCAACTACAACACCATCAGCACCGGGCAGTACACGATCTTCCAGAACGAGCAGTTCGTCACCCTCAAGGCCCCCGATTCCAGCTACAGCACCGCCAGCCCGAATATCCAGGGCGATGATGCCACCGGCGATGTGAAGTCGCTGATCGCCAACACCACCAACTCGGTCGCGACGTACCTGAACGACAACGCCACTGCCGCCAGCCCGGCGGCGGGATTGCTGTCGCAGGGTTACATTCTGCCGCAGCTGATGCAGGTGGAGAAGGCCCAGAACGGTCTGAATCAGCCCGGTCTGCCGAGCCAGATCGTTTCCAACGCAGGCACGGGGCTGACCAATTACAACAGCAGCCTTGCGACTGGTACTGCGTACCAGACCATGGTCAGCACCAACAACATGGGCGTTGCCAGCACGGTGACTTCCGGTGTCGGCTCGCTCTATGGGGCCGACTCGCTCAGCAGCGCCAGCCCGGCCGGCTTTGTCAGCCCGATTGCAATCACCAACGCGAATTATCTTTTCGGTAACTTCAACCAGAACGGCGTGCGTGACTTCAGCGCCGCGGTGGTCGCGGCTCAGCAGGCCCAGGCGGCACTGCAGGCCAGCGGTTATGGTAACAGCGCGTTCAGCGGGAATGTCAGCACGTCGGTGGTGACCACCGGCATCGCCGCCCTGGATGCCATGCCAAGCCAGAACGGTCAGACCAGCACTTCCAACACCTCAGGCACCGGTGCAACCAAGGGCGATCTGATCGTCATGGGTGACTACAACGGCGACGGTGTTTTCGACGGCCGAGATCTGTATGACATGGCCATCGGCGCTTCGCTGAGCGACCCGAACAACCGCCCGGTGCTGATCGGCAGCGGCGCAAGCACCACTGTCAAGGCCGGCACCGGAACCATCACGGTTCCCGCCGGTGAGAACTTCGGGCAGGTTATTGCCAGCTCGGTTTTGAACAAGAACGTCGCTTTGGATTACCTGCAGGCGGTTGCAACCGCTTCAGAGAAGCAGCAGGCCCGGGCGGTTCTGACCTCGACGACCGGCACCACCGCGACCTCCATCCCCGCCGGTTCCACCTTTGTCGGATATGAACCCACCAACGGCTTCGCCCAGTTCACCTACGATCCAACCGGTGCCAACGCATTCAACAAATCAGACGTCAACGGGGACGGCGTTGTCGACTTCAACGATGCCCTGGCGGTCGACGCTCTGAATGGTGACAGCTACACCAACCAGGCCAACTCGCTCACTGCAACCGAACCGACTCCGGTGACCGGGACCCCGGAGCTTGCCAATCTCGTGCTCGCCCAGCAGATTGACACCAACACCGCCATCGGTGCGAGCGATCTGGCCGTGGTGAGTGCTGCCCTCACCGGCGTGGGCACCACCAACTGGTACGCCTACACCGCTGCCAAGACCGGCCCGGGAACCATCACCTGGAACCGCACGACCGGCAGCACGGTCAATCTCTACACCGGCGCGAGCCTGAATATCTCGGCTGGGACCCTGCAGGTGATCACCTCCGGCGTGGACCCCTTCACCGACAACAACGCCAACGCTCCGGCGAGTCTGAATGACACCAGCAAGAGCCTGGCAGTGACTGTTACCGCCGGAACGCTGGAGTACACCAGCGCGGGCACTACCATCCAGCTGGACCGGTTGTCGAGCCTGAATATCTCCGGCGGATCGGTCATGCTGGCCCCGGTTTCCAATCACGCAGGCCGAAGCGTGCTGGAACTCGGAAGCCTGAACGTCTCAGGAACCGGCAAGCTTGATCTGGGTAACAACGATGCGATCGTCAAAGGCGGAAATCTCGCCGCGCTGAACGGGCTGGTGAAGACCGGGTATGCCGGGGGAGCCTGGAATGGCAGCGGAATCAGCAGCAGCTCCGCTGCCAGCGATTCCAGTCATCTCACGGCCGTGGGGGTGATCCAAAACAGTGTTGACGGCACCGCAACGGGGGCCGCCCTGTATGGGAGCGGCACAAGCCTTGGTCTGTTCGACGGCATCTCACCGGCGTCGGCCGATGTTCTGGTGAAGTACACCTACTACGGCGACACCAACCTGGATGGCAAAGTCGACGGTTCGGATTATGCGAAAATCGATTACGCCTATGCTCACCCCGCTCTCACCGGCTGGGCCAACGGCGACTTCAACTATGACGGCGTGGTTGATGGATCGGACTACGCCCTGATTGACAATGCATTCAATTCGCAGGGCGCGGTCCTGACCGCGTCAATTGCGGCACAGGTTTCCGGCACCAGTGCGGTGCCCGAACCCGCATCCCTGGGTCTGCTTGCAGTGACTATCGGTGGCCTGCTTGGCCGCCGTCGTCGTCAGGCCTGATGAAATCTGCGGTGGTCCTGGAAGGGGAGCCACCGCCCGCGCCCCGTCCGTGCGGCTAACGCTGCATGGGCGGTTTTGGTAATCTTGGCGGTGATGAAGCTTCTTCGCCTGCTTTTGTTCTGCATTTTGATTGTGTTGATCGTCGGCGCGAAGTTCGCTGTCGCCGCCGATTACCATGTCGATGCCGATGCCGGTGACGATCACAGCTCGGGCCTCACCCCCGCTCAGGCGTGGAAATCGCTGGACCCGGTAAATTCCCGGGTCTTTCAGCCCGGTGATCGAATTCTTCTCAAGTCTGGCACCCGATATGTAGGGCAACTGGCCCCGCGGGGATCGGGCAGCACCACTCAACCGATCGAACTCGCATCTTACGGCCAGGGAAATCCTCCCCGCATCGACGGGCAGGGAAAATCCCTCGACACGCTGCTGCTGCACAATCTCGATCACTGGTTTGTTCACGGCCTGGAGATCACCAACCACGGGCCGACCACCGCTCCGTTCCGAACCGGCGTGCATCTTCGCTGCGACGTCGGGCATGTCTCAAACGATCTCCACCTCAGTCAGCTTGATGTGCATGATGTGAACGGCGATCTCCGCAAGGAGCAGGAAGGCTGCGGCATCTTTTTCGACACCCGCGGCGCTGGATCGCATTACGACGGGCTTCTGATTGAAAACTGCCATATCGCCCGCACCGATCGCAACGGGCTTTGCCAGTTCAACGGCAGCCGAACCCGCAGCGTTCATGTAATCATTCGCGGTAATCTGCTGGAAGACATCGGCGGGGACGGCATCAAGCTCTGGGGAACCGACGGCGGCTTGATCGAAAACAACACCCTCCGCGGCGGGCGCATGCGCTGCGACGACTACGCCGCGGGCATTTGGCCGTTTGACTCGGATGACACCGTCATCCAATTCAACGAAGTGTCGGGCATGAAGGGAACCCGCGACGGCCAGGGCTTTGACTCGGATTACGTCTGCAAGCGAAGCATTTTCCAATACAACTACAGCCACAACAACGACGGCGGATTCATGCTGCTCTGCTCGCCGGGCAGTTCCCACTGCGATGGCACCATCGTCCGCTACAACATCAGCCAGAATGACGGGCAAAGTGATTCAGCCGTTTTTCACATCGCCGGGAATGTCACCAATTCGCTGATTTACAACAACGTCATTTACGTCGGCCCCCATCAGGAACTGCCGCTGCTGGATTTCGACAACTGGAAGGGATATCCGCACCACAATTCATTTTTCAACAATATTTTTTATGTCGATGGCAAGGTGACCTATTTTTGGACCAGGAGCACCGAGAATCTGTTCGACTCGAATGTTTACTTCGGGAATCATGTTTCGCCGCCAAAGGATGATCACGCGATCACGGACAAACCCCCGCTGGTGAAACCCGGCGGTGGAGGCGACGGCATGAAAACGCTCGCCGTCTACCAGTGGATCAAAGGGGCGAAAGTTCCGGTCGGTAAATCGATCCCCGACAATGGCGGCCGGGATTTCTTCGGTCATCCGCTGCCCACCTCCCGGCCGGTCGATGTGGGGGTGGAGCAGGTGGGAAACTAAGTAACCCCGGCGCGACTGAACGCGGTCGTTCGATCCAAAGAAAGATTCACCGCCCGTGGTGAATCCGCCTGTTGTTGTTTATCAGATCGCGCAGATTGGCAATCCGAGCGGTGCCGGAAGGATCCCGATTCAATGGAAAAGCTGAAAGTTGGCATTGTCGGTTTTGGCCGTATTGGCAATGAACATGCGGGCTGGCTCGCTCAATGCCGATCCATTTCACCCTCGGCTGTGTTTGATCCGACCGCCGAGCGCCGCAGCAAAGCCGAGTCCCTGGGCCTCAGAACCTTCGGCAGCCTGGATGCATTGCTCAGCAGCGGGATTGAGGCTGTATTGATCTCCACACCCACGGCGATGCATTGCGAGCAGGCGCTTGCGGCACTGGCGGCGGGCAAGCATGTGATGATCGAAAAACCGATGGCGCTGGATTTGCCGCAATCGCGGCAGTTGGTGGAGGCTGCAAACAATGCCGGCAAAGTGCTGAGTGTGTTTCACAACCGCCGATGGGATCTGGATTACCTGACCGTCAGGTCGGCGGTTGCCTCTGGGCAGCTGGGGCAGGTGTTCAATGTGGAAAGCCGACTTGGGCAGTGGGGCAGTTGCGTCGGACCGGCGGCCAGAGAATGGCGGCCGGGCTGGCGGAATGAAGCCGCCTTCGGCGGTGGGGGGCTCTACGACTGGGGCTCGCATTTTGTCGATCAGATCTGGCGGCTCCTGCTGCCGGCCAAACCCGTGCGGGTCTTCGCCCAGCTGCGGGGCAATGTGTGGACCAGAGACTGCGATGACCTGGCCCGCGTGTCGATCGATTTTGACAATCGCTGCGTTGGTTTGGTGGAGATCAACACGACGACCACATTGCCGCTCCCGCGCTGGCATCTGGATGGAACGCTCGGTTCGGCGGAAAGCCCCTTCAGCCTGCAGTTTGATCTGGATCAGTGGGCGAAACTGAAGCTCGCGCCGGCGTCGGGAGATCAGCCGCATCTCATGCCCCGGCCTGCTGCCGGGCTGACCGAGATCCAGATCTGGGAGCGTTTCGCCGCTGCCGTGCGCGGGGATGGCGAACCCGCGGTCAGTGCCGCCAGCGTGCTGCCAACGATGGCATTGCTGGATGCCGCAAGGCAGAGCGCGGCGAGCGGGATGGCGGTTGTGATGGCCGACGAGATTGCATGGATCGAATAGCGAGCAACCGGCTGGAAACCCACCCAGTTCCATCCGCGCCGGAATCAGAGCCGACAAACTGACAGACTTCACGGCTCGCAGATGTTCCACAATGTTCCAATATGTTCCACTTTTTGAGGTCGTAAATTACCCATATTAACAAGGATACGACAATTCGACGTATGACTCTGCAGGAGGGGATAGAACATTGCGAATCGCTCATCCAACTGGAAAGCCGCGACCAGTGGTCGCGGCTTTACAAGGCGCTGAGTGAGTGGCGGCATCCGCGTCATGCCGATTGACAGAAACCACCCCTGCAAGCTACCGTTTCCCGCTCTTCCGATCAATCGCAGGCGGTGGCCTGCCCGGATGTTCGCATGAAGTGAGGCTATTTCTTGGACGCGATGCAAACCAAGCCGATTGTCAGCCATGCCAAGGCGTACCTCAAGGTTCGCCAGCAGAATGTCCGCAAGGCCATGAAAGAGCTTTCGCTGGATGGAATTCTGCTCACCCATCCGCCGGACCTGGCATACCTGACCAATTTCACCGGCGAAGATTCCGTCGGATTAATCACCGCAAAGGATTTTTTCCTTGCCACCGATTTCCGCTACCAGGAGCAGGCCGCCAATGAAGCCGGCTGGCTGAAAGTGCATCTTCGCGAGGCGAAGATGTCTGATGTGCTGGCCAGGGTACTTTGCGACGCCAAGGTCAAGCGGGTTGGGTTCGAGGCCAACTTCACCACCGTCGGGCAGATCGACGCCCTGACGATTGCCCTCAAGGGCGAAGGCAACAACGGCATCAAATCACCGGTCAAGGTCGAACTGGTGCCGATGGACAACGTGATGGTCAACATCCGCAAGGTGAAAGACGATCACGAGATCGACCTGGTCCGCAAGTCGGTGGGCGTTGCCGAGGAAGCATTCGAAGCCATCCGCAGCGAGATCAAGGTCGGTCAGTCTGAAAATTATCTCGCGGGGCTGCTGCAGTTTGAGATGCGATCGCGCGGTGCATCGGGCAGCAGTTTTCCGGTGATTGTCGCCGCCGGGCCTAACAGCTCGCTTCCGCACTACCGCCCGCAGGAGACGCTGGTGAAAGCCGATCAACCGCTGCTGTTTGACTGGGGCGCGGTCTTCAAGGGGTATTGCAGCGATCTGACCCGCACGATGATGATGGGTCGGGTCAGCGTGAAGATGAAAAAAATCTACCAGGTTGTTCTGGAAGCCCAGCAGACAGCCATAAAGTTTCTCCGTCCCGGTGTCACCACCCAGCAGGCGGACATCGTCGCGCGGGAAGTGATTGTCAAAGCCGGGTTCGGCAAGGAATTCGGTCACGGGCTGGGTCACGGCATCGGTCGGGAGATTCACGAATTGCCGTCGATGCGAAAGATCGGCGGCGATGAAGAGCTGCGCCCCGGCATGATCGTCACGGTCGAACCCGGCATTTACATCGCCGGGGAAGGCGGGGTCCGCATCGAAGACGACATTCTCATCACCCACAGCGGTTGCGAAGTGCTTTCGTCACTGGAAAAAACGCTGGAAGCCTGTCATCTGGAATAGGTTCTGCCGAATTATCACCAAGCTAAAATGAGCAAGAAAAAAGTCACAACAAAACCGGCGGCGACCCCCCCGAGCAAGCTGACCTCCACCAGCCCGATGGACGTGAATCTGCTGGAGCAGCTGGTCAAGCTGATGAGCGCCAACGATCTCAACACGGTCGATCTGAGGGACGGCGAAAAGCGCGTCGTTCTCAAGCGCGGCGCGACGGCGCAACCGCTCGCATACACCCCGCCCGCTACCGGGCCTGCCGCTTCAGCGGCAAGTTCTCCAGCAACTCAAACCGCGCCTCCGCCCTCGACACCCACCCCCGCCGAAGATGACAAAACGCTGATCCCAATCAAGAGCCCGATGGTCGGCACCTTCTACGCCGCCCCGTCGCCTGATGCCAAGCCATTTGTCAGCATCGGTTCGACCGTCGATGAGGAGACCGATGTCGGGACCATCGAGGCGATGAAAAATTTCGTCCCCATCAAGGCCGAGATACGCGGCACCATCACAAAGGTGCTCATTGCCAACGGTCAGACCGTTCAATTCGGGCAAACCCTCTTCCTGGTCAAGCCATGATCACCCCCTCCAAGACAACCCGGCGTCCGCTGAAGTTCAAGACCGTCGACGAGCTCAATGCCGAACTCGATCGGCTTCAATCCACGCCCTGCAATAAGCTCGGGAACTGGACGCTCCCGCAGGCATGACGGCATGTGGCGCTGGTGATTGAGGGCAGTCTGAATCCACCGCCGACGAATGATCCCACGCCGGAGGAATTGGCGATGAAGCAGAAATTTTTCGGTACGGTTCTTGGACCCCAGGGGATGCCCGAGCAAATGCCGATCGGAAATCCGGAGTTGATTCCTTCTGCAGACTGCGGCGACGGTGAGATCGATCACCTCAGGATCGCGTTGACCAAGCTGCTGACCTATCCACATCCGTGCATCAAGGTCGGCCGCTGCGGCCCAGTGCCCACAGAGGAAGTGATCGAGCTTCACCTGGCACACGCCGCCCATCACCTTTCATTCATCGAACCAGTCAATTCCTGACCACTGACCACTGACCACTGACAAAAAATGTTTTCCAAGATCCTGATAGCCAACCGCGGAGAGATTGCCCTGCGGATTATCCGCGCCTGCCGGGAGATGGGGATTGCCACCGCCGTGGTCTACTCCACCGCCGACGCCGACGCGGCGTATTTGAAATTGGCTGACGAGGCCATCTGCATCGGCGATGCCGCCCCGAACCAGTCGTATCTGAAGATCGACCGGATCATTGCCGCCGCGGAGATTGCGGACGTGCAGGCGATCCATCCGGGATATGGTTTCCTCTCGGAGAAAAGCCATTTCGCCCAGGTCTGCCGCGATTGCAAGATCGAATTCATCGGCCCCTCGGCCGAGGCGATGCTCGCGCTGGGGGATAAAGTCCAGTGCAAAAACATCGCAAAAAAAGCCAAGGTGCCCACCGTGCCCGGCAGCGATGGCGCGGTGGATGATGAGAAAATGGCGTTGAAGATCGCCGGTGAGATCGGCTATCCCGTCATCATCAAAGCCGCCGCCGGCGGCGGGGGCCGCGGGATGCGCGTGGCTCACAATGATGTGTCGCTTCGCGCGGGTTTGAAACAGGCCCAGGCCGAGGCGGAGAACGCTTTCAAGGATTCCACGGTCTACATCGAAAAATACGTCGAATTTGGCCGGCATGTCGAGGTGCAGATCCTGGCCGACAACCACGGCAATGCCGTCCATCTCTGGGAGCGCGACTGCTCGATGCAGCGGCGGCATCAGAAACTGGTGGAGGAATCTCCGTCGCCCGTGCTGCGCCAGGATGTCCGGGAAAAGCTCTGCGACGCCGCCGTTCGGCTGGTGAAGGCCTCTGGTTACACCAACGCCGGCACCGTCGAATTCCTGGTCGACAAGCAGCAGAACTTTTACATTCTTGAAGTCAACGCCCGCATCCAGGTCGAGCATCCGGTGACCGAATTGGTGACCGGCATCGACCTGATCAAGGAGCAGATCCGCATCGCCGCCGGTGAACATCTGGGTTACAAACAAAAGGACATTCGGCAGACCGGTCACGCCATCGAATGCCGGATCAATGCCGAGGACCCGTCAAGAAATTTCGCGCCCAGCCCCGGTCTGATCCAAGAACTGCGCCTCCCCGGCGGGCCTGGCGTGAGAATCGACAGCCACGCCTATGCCGGTTACGTGATTCCCCCCAATTACGACAGCATGATCGGCAAGCTGATCGTGCATCGAAAAACCCGAGCCGAAGCCATCGCCACGATGAAGCGGGCGTTATCTGAATTTCACATCGCCCCGACGAAGTCGACAATCCCGCTGCATCTGCAAATCATGGACAATGAATTTTTCCGCAGCGGCGAAGTGGATACCGGATTTGTGGAACGGGTGCTGTTGCAGAAGTAGACGCCCCACAGATGGCTTGCCCGTCTTTCCGAACCCAGCCACCCGCCGAGCACAGCCATGGGCTTGAGCAAAATCCACCCTCGAACTGGATTCGCGTTTGTTTGGTAAATATCGAAATGGACTCGGTTTAAGGGAATGTCGTTCCGCGACAGTCTGATCCTTCCAATGAACCTGCTCCATGCCCCTCGCGTAATGCTGCGGCGGGATTTGACGGTTATCTAAGCTTGACATGGCGTCCGATAACGGTTCAAACACCCGCCCCTGAGCGATTGGGCAGCCGGTTTTGACATCGGCGGACAAATAATCGTCAAGGTTTATCGATCGAAGGCCGATACGCGGGACGGAAGCGCATACATATATGTATAGCGTGTCGGCGAAAGGATGTCGGTGTTGTCATGGCCAAGAAGAAGAGTGTGAAACCGGTTGCTGAGGTTGGATTGTCGACGGCGGTCGAGCCGTCCAACATGATCGCGGAGGTGCCTTTCAAGGGTCGCAAGAACGGCAAGACCCTGGTCATCGTCGAATCGCCCGCCAAGGCAAAAACCATCAACAAGTACCTGGGCGATGCATACATCGTCCGCGCCAGCATGGGGCACGTCCGCGATCTGCCGAAAAAGGGCATCGGTGTGAATCTCAAAACGTTCGTGCCCGAATACGTCGTCATCGAAGAACGCGGCAAGGGCAAGGTCGTCAGCGAACTGAAAAAACTGGCGCGGGAAAGCAGCGACATCTATCTGGCAACCGACCTGGACCGCGAAGGCGAAGCGATCGCCTGGCATTTGCAGCAAGCGCTGGGCATTCCCGATGCCCGGGTGAAGCGGGTCATTTTCAACGCCATCACAAAAAGCGAAATTCAAAAGGCATTCGCCAAGCCGCACGCGATTGATATCGATCGGGTGAATGCCCAGCAGGCCCGGCGAATCCTCGACC
>Ga0116230_10006085_pt1 | contig 11863 bp, 8 predicted proteins | sample S1TSphfallax_3_FD_88678 | JGI IMG/M metagenome (GOLD analysis project Ga0116230, IMG submission 88678) | Host-associated microbial communities from peat moss isolated from Minnesota, USA - S1T2_Fd - Sphagnum fallax MG | ecosystem: Host-associated > Plants > Peat moss > Unclassified | place: USA...
TGGTGTTGGTATTGGGTGTTAAGAAGAATTTCATAGGTGTCAATCTCATCCCTAATTTTTGGTCCATATGAGGAAGGTATACACTTGATATTGAAATTGGTATAACACATGTATATGTTCTTGATATTAAAGTTATCCATAAAGTAATCCTTGCTTTGAACCTCACTTTTATCCTAACCGGACCACTCGTCCTCCCTTTTTGAGCTATTCATAAAGTTTACCAAAGTGAGGATGACCCACCGAAGAAACTAAAGATGAAGTCCTCAAAAGTGATTGCCATAGTCACTTACCACGTTAACCACGTTGTGGTATATTTACATTAAACTAGGGACTACCCAATATGAAGTTGACTAGGTTAGGCCTACCTGCCTCCATAGGCGACCTACCTCTTTGTGGGTTATTTAACTAGGATAAGAGCTATCAAAAGCTTAATGGGAGCTACATAGGACCATCTTCATGATTATCTAAGGACTATTTAGAAGGCTACATAGGGTCTACTTAAGAGGCTTAAATAGGAGATACCTAAAGTTACTTATGAGATTATATAAGGAACTATTTGCGGGCTATCTAGGGGTTTGACTAGGGGGGTATTTCGGGATTACCTTAGGCCCTACCTTTGTTAGGGAATACCTTGAGACTATTTATGAGCTATGTACAGCTTACCCAAGAAATTACTTAGGAACTTCTTAAGTTAAGGGAATACCTAAGGGACTACATTGGAGGCTATTTAAGGATCATAACATAGTAAGTAAGCTCCTAGGTAAATATCTAAGCTTAGACAAAACATAAGAAATAAAAGGAAACTCAACCATCCTAGGTAGGTTGAAGATGAAACTTGAGTTTCCTCATTTATTATATATTTTTTGGCATTGTCTCATCCTACATTTTGAGTGTTGTACTTAGATTTAAGGAAACCTAAGGTTCTACTTTTGGGTTTTCTTAACTTTGCAAATAACTTTATTGCCACAAGATCTTACCAAGTTGGTTTTAATTTAAAGCTTGTATTGTTTCATACCATATGAATTTGGTAAGGTCCTTGATATAGAGTGAAGGTTTATGTACTAGACTAATTCACTGATGAATACCCATTTGAAATCAACTTAAACTTTTGTTCATCCTTTAATAAGACATTTGACTCAAATTATGTTAGTTTTCTACAATCTTGATTTTAGAAGTTTTATACCATAGAGGAATTGGAACCCATGATTCTCAAATGATTAAAAGTTATAAACAAATTATAAATAATAATTCCATTCAAAAACCCTTCCCATTTTCAAGCAATGAACATTGTCATTTTAAAATGTTTGTGGTATGAAAGATAGCCATCCTACATGTATATATTAAGATAGGTGTTTGTTTATTTATTTATTTTAGATGTGATTAGGCTATAACTTTCCCAAACCATGAAGCCTTGTTTTGCTTTTGTTATCAATGGAAAAACTTCGATGAAGCAGTGTGCACATTTTTTAATATATAATTTGTAGATCACTGATGCAAAAGTTATTTATTTTAATAACGTGCATATTTGGAAATTAATTTATGTTTTAAAAATGACTTTTTCACATTCAAGTTCCATAAAAAAATTTAAGTTAAACCCATTTTGATCATAATAGTATTGGGATGGATGATTCTACAATTGGTTTACTATACTTGGGTCAATGTCAATATCATAAGGATGTATTAATCATTTTGCAACTATATAATTGGACATTTTAGCCTCAAAATCTTCTACAAGCAATTCATAAATATGAAATGTATATTCAAATCAAATCTCACTATGTTAAAATGTTCATTTAGAACTTTCCAACTATTTAAAAAGAGCCCAATTTATGACCATTAAAACCTTGACACATTCAATTACATATTTGATTCAAATAAATATTTATGAGTATATATTGAAATATATATACATTCACAATTCTTCTTTTAGAAGAACGGGGTTATGTTAATTTGTCATTCTATTATTTATGTATAACTAGTATGCCACACCATTTTCCTACTATGGACTTCACATAAATTATACCAAAACTTTTCAAAACCAAAATCTCAATTCCTTTCACAATTCTATTCCATGAAGCTTTACATTCATACAACAACTTATTTCTATCAAGTGAAGGTCTTCCCAAAGGTCATAAACACATTTTTATATACTAACCAAAAGGAAATTTAACAAGAAATTTCTTAAAGTTTACACATCACATGGTTCCCCATGTGATTTCACATGCATAATAAAGTGGCAAAGACTTTTCACATGACTTTTCACATAAATTATCATGTGTGAGTTAATGCACCTTAATGTGCCAAAGACTTTTCACATGACTTTTCACATAAATTTTCATGTGAAAGTCAAACACTATGACCAAATCATAATTAAACTATAAAATCCTACTAACAAGTAGTTCACCAAACTTAAATGTTAAATAATTACATAGGTAATATAGTCTAACAACATCAAGTTACAATTACATCAAATACAACGATAGCTTAAGACTTTCTTTCAAGTTTTTTTTCCTAAAACATGTTTGTTTTTACCTTTAACAACACAACCTATTAAAGGTGGGACCACACTTGGAAGTAAAACACAGTTAAATTAGAATTAAAAAAATTAGATTATGTCCACACATGTAAAGATAATTACCTCCAAATCCTACATGGATGCCTATGTGGCAAAGGAAGTTATCTTAGAGGTAGCTAACCTAATTGCTACCTTTGAATCTACAAAGATCTTAGATTTTTTTTCAAAAATCAAGAGGTAACTAACTTCTCAAAAAATGTCTAGATAAGTTTGTTTGTTGTTTTCGCCCATGACCTTTGCACATTCAAAAACTTTCCATTTGGGTAACGATGCAACATTCTCCCAAATGTAGCAACATTTTCCAAGGTATAATAGCATTTGCCCTGGACGTAGCAAGGAAGTTCAATTTTTAGGTTCCTTTGCATCTCTCAACAAATTTGGCATTGTAACAACAAATAACATGGACTAGGTGTTTTGTGTCATAACAACAGTTAACCAAAATAGGTGTCTAGTGTTTAGTATCTAGTGATGGAAAAACTTCATAACATTATAACGAAGGTGTGGTCACTATTTTGTCAAAAGGTGAAAAAGGCAAGTTAACCATTTTTTTAACATTGTAGGTGTGGACAAATTAAAGATAAAAAGATAGCAGATAGGTAAAAAGTGGGTGGGAGCTAAGTTTAAGGTGATAGTTGACATTTTTTAAAACATCAATGAAAAAATGGAAAAATGGGCTAGCTCCGAATGTGGCCCACCTTAAAAGTCCTCCCATGTTACCACATTTCATGTTAAAACTTGATTACCATAGTACATGGGCAACTTTGGCATAAATCAATTTTTTAAATTCCTTCATAGCTTTTGAAAAATCATTAACCATGTTGTTGAAAACTTCAAAAATTTAGATTACAAGAATTTGGAATTTGAACCCTAACTTAGTATAAATAAGCATATTATTGTGAATAGAGTAACCACAAGGACAATAAAAGAACTTTAAAATTGAGTTATAATTCAATATGTAAATTTGTTATAAAATGCAAAGTCCAAAATTAAAAATTCACATGGTGAATCTTAAATTTAAAATAAATTAACTATTTTGCACTTGTGTGGCGAACTTGCCTAGGAGCTAGGGTATGCATATTCAATGACATGCATCCTTATGTTTATCCATCCATTTGTTACTTTGTGACTTAGAAAATTAAACTTGCATGAGGTTTTCGTGTTTGTTTTTTGTTTTCTATTCGATCGTTTTTCATTTTTTTGAAGTGTTGTTTCATTGTTCAAGCAAGTTAAGTGGAACATGTGTAAAAGATTGAAGCAAAGGTATATGGAACACAAACAGAAATAGAAAAAAAACTAATGTCATGGGAGTGTTGGAAATATTTGGACTTGATATTTTAATGTTTTGAGCTTGATTGTTGGATTTGAAGCTAGATATTATTTCACCCTATCATTAAATTGTATAATAACTATTATACGTAAACTTTTGTGCAAATCTTTATTTACATGTTTTCTATTGCCAACCAAAAGAAAATTAAAAATTTGTGTAGAACATTTTTTTTGACATATTATGAAAAAGTTGCAATGTAAGGAAGTAAAGAAATTAAAAATGGATGGTTTGTGAATGAATGTGTCACCCAAGCACAAAAAGTATGATGAGAAAAAAAATCTCCAAAATGCATGAGGACTAAAATGAACTATGACAAAAACATTGAGTTTAAATTTAAATCCAACAATGAAACATGATAATTAAGACAAGAACACAAATTTGCAAAAAAAGAACTACTTTAACAATTTTTTCTTCTAATAACATATGAAAACATATTAAAAATATGAAATGAAAGAAACAAGGTTATGGTGCAAGATTGTACTTCAAATTATGAATGTTCAACAAATTAAAAGTGATGAGAGAAATTACTTTAATAACTTGGTTCAAGTTCAAACTTCCATATGGCCCACCATTTTTTAGCATATTTTTAATTGCATGTTATGGATGAAAAGTCCACAATAATGAATGAAACTTTTCATAGATTTTGAACAAAAAATGAATGATCATGGTAATGATTATGTTAACAATGATGATGGTGATGATAATTTTCATTAACTATCATATGAATTATCATAATCGAATTATTTTAAATCTTTTGCTAGGTGTTAAATGAACTATCATGGATTGTCATTCATGAAAATGAATGAGGGCACAATGATGGGTCCAAAACAAGACAAATTTTTTTGTTCATCTTGTAAAGTTTCTTTTTTCTTTGGTTTTTGGGTTTTTTTTATTGAAAAAAAATTGTCATTTGCAATCAATTTTTGTAATTAAAAAATATTCTTAATGGTTTTTAATTGTAAAAAAATATTTAAGTTGCAAATATTGATTGTTAAAAAAAATCTTCTAGTTTTTATATTTCTTTGTGTATTGGTTTCACATGAAATGACATGTTACAATCACAATTGTGGAAATACTAAAGCAACACTAAGAAGGTTATTATATTTTTTGATCTAATATGAGGAAAGAATCAAAGATTGGTAATGAAAACTTGTTGAGGATTTCATGTATCTTAATGGAAAGATTATTGAAGATTTCATAGTTACTTTTTAAATGAAAATATGTATGAACATTGAACCTTTAATGTTTTACATTGTGTAATTGAAGAGGAAGGGTAAATAAGAAGCTTGAGTTGTGTATGTGAGCTATTATTGCCCCATGATGGTTGTTTTCTAGATTGGAAGGAAGATAGAATGTGGTTAGAGGTGTAGGAGATGTTGTTGGTTGTTGTGCTTGTTGTCTAGGTTGTGAATAAATGTGTTGTAGGTGGGTTGTAGTTGTGTGGGATATCTATTATATTTGTTGTTAAGACCCTTTGTGGGATTTGTGTGTGAAAGTGTTTATATAATCTTCTCTTATTTTCTTGTCATTCAAAGAATGACAATAAAAGGTGAAAGAGAGAGGTAAGGAGGGACAAACCACAAACACATCCAAGTAGAAAACCCCCACTCCCTGATCCCAATTGCCTTTAAACCATTCTAGATTGAATAGGTTTCCTACACTAAAAGGATAAATTCATAAGGATATTATTTGTAACACCCTTCTGAATGTACTTTTGAATGGTGAAAATATGACCTAAGGTTAAGGTGTTAAGGTGTGTTGTTTTTACATTTAATAAACCTAATGTAGATTCCACATATGACCAAATTCTATATCAGGAGGCTAGGGGTTTGACCCAATGAGGGTTCATATTCATGTTCAGTTTTTATTTATTTATTTATTGGCTTTGCCCAAAGGGAAAAATACTACGCATCTATGCAGGATTTGGAGTTGAGAATAAAATTTTGGCTCATTCAATGGCCAACATGGAGATGACAAGTGTTCACAAAATGAAAATTTTCACATGAATGTAATTTTCCATGTTTGGGTGGATGTAACCTTCAGTACATTAGGTTTTCAAGTAGTTGAACGTTGTAGGTTTTGATAACCATCACAAAAGCTAAAAGGAGTTTCTTCATCAACCAAACTCTTTATCATTGGAATTTGCTTGCCACTCTCATTAGCTTTTGAGAAAGTGACACTGCTAGGATTTGTCTTTCCTCCTCTTTTTCTTGAAACACCCACTTGTAGCACTTGTCATTTGTTCCCCTATACATTGTCACAATGTGTGCAAGCTAGTATTTGGTTTTCCTTCTTTCACATATCTTGTTGGGGAGAAAGATGGCAACACATCCCATTCAGAAAATGTAGTTTGTCACCAACTTTGATCGATCATTGCCAATGTACCAATTCAAAGTGATGTTCTCCATCAAAACAATAATGGCATATGAATTGGCATACACTTGAAGTTGATGTGGCATGGTTGCGAAATTGGGATTGGGAAGGCATGTTACTTTTTGTATTTTAATTTTAATCCAATTGCAACTTGTAGACAATGGAAGTGCTGGTCAACCATTTGGGGTTTTGTTGTGTCAGGTATAGTCTTCCTTTACCTAGTGAAATATGTGGTTTCCTTAGTCTCAAGTCCTCTATGTATTAGGGATTCCTTTCTATCATGCTTCTTCTTGACATGCTTCCATATGGCTTAAAATTAAAACCATAAACACACATCTTTACCAAGCTTGTTTCTGTATGAAATGCTAAAACATGTTGGAATAACATAAGTCTAGCCCATCTAAACACCAATAAGTTGTAATTGTTATTGTGCAAAGACTTTCTATTGTTCCATATGGCTTAGAATTAAAACTAGACACAGATGTTTTTACCAAGCCTCCTTTTGTATCAAGTGTTAAAACATGTTGGAATAACATTAATCTAACCCACCTAAACACCGATAAGTTATAATAAGCTACTTGTTGTTGTGGCAATCATGGGTAGATGGTGTTGTGGGCCATTAGTTTAGAGCCCTCAAATGCCCCTGGAAGGGTTTGCAAGAAAAGTGCATATGCGTGTATCAATTCCATATATTAGCAGAGGATGTTTTAAAATCCACTATGCAGAAGCATTAGATTGTAATTTTTTGAATATTTATAAACATAGTATTTGCAAGAAACTTGTATTTAAGATAACACTTAGTACCTATGTTGTTGCCAAATTGCAATGCAATTGTACCTAAGCTTTAAGGTGAGCTAATTTAAACTATGTTTGAAGGGGTATGTAGTGGCACCTAACATTGTTTTCTTCATTATGTTTCTTTTACTTCTTTATTTTTGGTACTACCTCTTTTCTACCTCCAATAAAAGTGGACATTTCTATTTCAAGGGTGTAGGCATGGTCAAGTAGACAAAAAATGTTCCTTGTCACAAAAAATTACAAGTAGACATAAAAAAAACTTTGATGCATTGAAAGTAGGAATATTATTTTATTCAATGATTAATATGAAGATAAAATTTCACTTTACTATTATAACTTTGAAAGATGAACATTTTCATGTAGGTTTAAATAGATTTTACAAAATTGCATTTATTTGCAGATAATGTCTAATCTTACAAAATGGGTTGCAAATAGATGAAATATTGAATGTTTTCTATTTTCAAGTCACGAAAGCCTTAATACTTGTGTACTATAAAATTATGCATGTTATAATCATAATACATAAAAAAATTACTATAAAAGTTTTTTCGAATACCAAATTGACCCAATTAGGTTCAAATCTGCTTTTCACCCAATTAAGTGGAAATCTATTTCTCACCCAAATGTTGTATTCAACTTACCATAAACTAAATGGAGGGCCATGTTTTTTTGTATTTTTATTTACATAACTTTTTAATTTATTTTCATGTGTTTATATAAAAAATTATGTCATTTTAAAAATGCATTTTGGTTGGACTATTTTTTTTGTCTACTTGACCATGCCTACACCTTCAAAGTACTCATTCACATATTTTGCTTACATGGATTCCACTAGGCTATATCAACAATCTGGTATTAGTGTTTCAAGATTGGATTCTCTAACTTGTAGTGTTTCTAGGGTGCATTTGTGCCATCAAGCCATTGATCATGAGGAGGAGGAAGAAGATGAAGAAAATTGTGAAAAAATATTTGTGCATTCTCACACTTCAAAAACTTCTTCTCTCCACCACACATCGTGCATACCATTACAATGCATCTGAAGGTGATAATGATTTGTGATTTTGGTAAATACTATAAATTAAACCACATGTTTGCAAGTAGTTAGGGGACATGTGTAATGTGTCTTGAGATAGATTTGCTTGAGAGTGTCACACCACAAATTTTTAGCTTTTTTACAAAACTGAACCTTTTCCTTACATTTGTAATTTATATAGAGGGAACCTTTAAGTGTGCAAAGTTAGAACCATCTTTGGGGAAACTTGAAAGGGTGGAAGGAATTAAAGGTGGTATGTACACCATTTTTGCTATATATAGTTCTGAGTTTTTGGATGTTCATAGTTCATACTAATGTGTTGTTAGATCAGCTGGATTATAGATGGTGATGGGTATGTGTTTTTAAACAACAACATTTATAAGACGTATTTGGTATGGGATGGGCGACAACAATATTGATTCTTTGACAATGCTTAAAATATTCAACTTTCTTCCTTTCTCTTTGTCCTTTGAATTTAACATTTTAGTAGGTAAAGCACTTATTTCTTGAAAGCATTGTGCAATCCAACCTTGTTGTCATCTTCTTGATACCAATCTTTTGATGTTGCCTAAATTGATTTTGTTGCTTCCATCTTTATATTTATGTAAATGCTATCAATTGATAATGCATTGTTGCCAATAGAATGGTATCACTTGTTGGTCTATATAGGTACATGTAGACTTTTTTGTGATTGTCATACTATTGTCATGAAGAAGACTTGCAACATATGGTGAGTCCCATTTCCCAATATTTTTGTCCTTTAATCCTGCTTAATCATTTTTAGGTTGACTTACATTGTTTAGTATTGAGAAATTTGTAGTACTTTTGATCAATTATTATCTTTGTGCTTGAGTTCAACTGTAATTGAAACGATTAGAAGGATTATTCCCATCAAAATATTAATGAAATTTGATGTCTGAAAAGGTTTAATTTGTTACAAGTTTAGTGAGATTTTATTTATGTGGCCTCAACTTGTTCATGCAAATGTAGTAGTTTTCTTTGCGTTGAAAAGTAGGTTGCATGGTTTAGTAGCCATGTATATCCTAATTTGAATCTATTTCGAAACATCACTTGTAAATTAATATCCTTGTTGTATGGAGAGGACTCCTTGTTCATCCAAATCACAACTTACATGATCCATTCACTTTGTTATTTATGCCAGAGTAGTTTGTTTAACTAGGGGTTGACATCACTTACTAGTTGAGTGTGGAAACTTGGATACTTTGAGAGAGAATCATTTTGATATGTGACAATTTGATTGAGTCATGATATTCCAGGGATCAATTCACTTATTAAATTTATCATGGTGGTGTTAAGTGAGAACTATTTTAAGATGATCAAAATCACTTTCAAGATTTTTTAATCTTTTGGCTCATTGTTAAGAAATTAGGATCTTAGGAAGTCCACCTAGGTTGAAGGTGTAAGCAATATTTTACTTCGGTGGCACTTGATTTTCCAGTATGTTGCAAATGTTCACAATATATGGCATTTGACGCTAGTAGGCCTATTGCTATGTAATAAGATGTGTAGAGTAAAGACAACAAGGCCTTTACAAATATTCATAAGGTGAATTTTTCGTTTTAGATTGCCCATAATTAGTGGCTTTTATTCCATTGACGATGTGTAGTTGCAACTTTTAGAATATGTAGGTTTCAGATGAACACCATAGTTATTTTGGGGTGTTCACATGCCCATGTTCCTTTTGTAGTACTAATATGTGATTCAAATGGCATTTTAGGTAGTAGGATTAGTAGTGGCTTCAATGGTGTGCTTCTCCCTTCGAGCATTTGTAGTTCTTCTTTGACAACCCTTTTACATTTGTTGAGTCCATTCCATCCTCACCAAAGTTATGTTAATGTTTCTAGCTTAAAGTAAGCTTATGAGAAAAACTTATTGATTTTTAAGGTTAGACCATTACATCTTCATTTAGGGTTACATTCTTACAATATGCAAATCCAAAAAAGACTTGTGGTTTTAGTAACTCAAGGTCCACAAACTAACTCACAAGTTTTTCTTTTTCCTTGTCAACATTAAATTATAAACTAAATACACAACAAATTTGTGAAAGCCTTTTTGAAAAAGAATTTAGTTTTGAAAGCTTGGTAATGTTATTTCTATGACAATCATCATTTAAAATTTACATTGGTTAAATATCTAAAGTTTGAAAGCTGCTAATGTCCAGTGCAATAATCTTCATCAATGTCTTTCGAAATGTGGTGGAAACTATTTATCAACATATGGGATTTGGAGCATGTCAAGAGTCAATTGCATCGACCACTTACTTTTCTTTATTATGTGATAGGTCTTTCTCTTTTGCTTCTTTGATTCTTGATTACACTAAGATGCGCCACTTACTGCTAATATAATTGTTTATTAGATTGTGCATTGTTCGATAGAAAAAAAACCTTTTCTAATGTGCTTTTATGGTAATACCTTAAATAGGTCTGTTTGTGAATGGTAGTGAGGGGAATCTTTTTCACTTGTTAATTAATGTCACAATGTAAGGAGGTGCAGATGTATTGTTGACCTTCATTTGGCCTCAATAGTCTATTCAACAAATTTGGAAGGATACTACAATAAATTGGTGATGTTTTGTCAAGGATATTGGGTAGAATCAAGACATGTATAAGATTAGAGTCCCCAACAACACTAACGTTCCTAAGATGTTGACATTAAGGTTCAACTATTGTAACAATTGATGTTGCTTTATGAAGTTTTGCTAAGAGATCAATTTTCAGTATTTAGACATTTCAATTTTCAATTTTCAGTATTTAGACATTTTAGTTTTCAGTTTTTAGCATTTAGACATTTCAATTTTCAAAATTTTAGATTCCTTCTAGACATTTCATAAAGAGATTTCAAATTTCAATTTTTAGTTTTCAACTTTCAATATTCACACATCCAAATTTAAACATTTCAATTTTCAAATTCCAAATGCTTCACATAGAAATTTCAAATTTCAAGTTTTAGTTTTTAGCTTTAAGTATTCACACATCCCAATTCAGACATTTTAGTTCTCAAAATTTCACATTCCAAACATTTCATATACAAATTTCAATTTTCAATTTTCAACTTTCAGTATTCACACATCGGAATTCAAACATTTTAGTTTTGAAAACTTTAGATTCCAAACATTCCATATATTATAGTACCTTGGTAAGTTTAACACATGCCTCCCAAACAATTAATTAGTTTTGAATATTCAATTTCAGAAAATAAAATACTCCTAAAGAACCTTTATTTTCCTTCCTAGGAAGTTGGTCTTTGGAATAAAATATTGATCATGGTCATATAACATTGGGTAGAGCCATTACACGATGAGGTTCTTGTTTATTTAGGGCATAACCTTGGGAAATCATTTTTTCTATCCAACACATGGTATCAAATAATTGGATATTGTTTTTTTTAAACTTTCCTATTATCAATTAGCTTGTTTATCCAATACCTTAGATTATATTTCCTTTTATTTTTTTGATAATACCCACCCTTATGCATAAGGGTTGTTCTTGGGATGCATTCCTGACCATCAAATTTGAGAACCACCAAATAGAATAGGTTGGGTTTCAACTTTTGAAGGTAACACTTATCCCCCAAAGAATGTTTTCATTTGTAGTGCACTTGTCACAATTGCCAATTCACAACTCAAGTTAGTGAACTCCAAGCTGAAAGGGGAGCTAAAGCTTGAGTTGGAATTGGAGAATAATTGTGGTTTTCAATTTTTTTTTTAAAGTCAAATAATCGTCTAATAAACCATCAA
>Ga0116230_10006086_pt1 | contig 11863 bp, 11 predicted proteins | sample S1TSphfallax_3_FD_88678 | JGI IMG/M metagenome (GOLD analysis project Ga0116230, IMG submission 88678) | Host-associated microbial communities from peat moss isolated from Minnesota, USA - S1T2_Fd - Sphagnum fallax MG | ecosystem: Host-associated > Plants > Peat moss > Unclassified | place...
CATGCAGACCGCCCGAAGTCTGATAGGCGCCAGAATCGAATTTACCGCCTGCGTGCAGGGTTGTCATAATGACTTCGAGCGCCGATTTTTTCGGAAATTTCGGATGCGGATCGATCGGAATGCCGCGTCCATTGTCAGTGACCGAAAGAAAGCCATCGGCTTCCAGCGTGACCTCGATAAAGGAGGCATGTCCGGCCACGGCCTCGTCCATCGCATTATCGAGGGCTTCCGCGAAGAGGTGGTGCATCGCGGCTTCATCGGTCCCGCCGATATACATGCCAGGCCGCCGCCGCACCGGCTCCAAACCCTCCAAAACCTCGATCGAGGACGCGTTATAGTCCTGTTCACCGGGGGTGCCTTCCAGCAGCGGCGCTGAGCGTTTGACCGCCGTCGCTGCGCGTTTGGCGCCGGAACGGGCCGCGGGCTTTGGCGGAGCCTGAATAGGACGCTGATCTGGAAAGTCATTCTTTTTCAAGGATAAACCCATTTGGTGATTGATTCGGCTGGATAAGTTTATACCAAGCTGGAACGAAAAAGGGTTGGCAGAACGTCTGGGGCAGGCCGGTTTGAACCTAGATAAAAGGGATCAGACTCACTTTCGCTTAAGGCGTGTCCTCTAAACTTGCTGTATTTTGCAGAGGAACCGGCCCGTGAGCGCAGATAAGGACCACCTGACAATCGTTATTTGCGTCGATCATGCCAAGATCAACGGCGGTCAGGCCAAGGTCGCCGTCGATAGCGCGATCGGTTTGAAACGCCATGGGCACCGGCCGATCCTCTTCGCCGCCGCCGGACCCGCCGCGCCGGAACTGGAAGCCGCCGCTGTCGAGGTGGTCTGCCTCGGCCAGCCGGATCTCCTCGGCAATCCATCCCGCGCCGCCGCGGCCGTGCAGGGCACGTGGAATTTCAAGGCCGTAGAAGCACTTGGCACCTTGCTTCAAAGCCTGCCGCGGGACAACACCATCGTGCATGTCCACGGCTGGGCCAAGGCGCTCTCACCGGCGATCGCCAAACCGATCAGAGCTTCAAAGCTGCCCGCCGTTTATACGGCCCATGAATATTTTCTGTTCTGTCCGAACGGCGGCTTTTACAATTATCAGCAAGGGCATGCCTGCGGTCTGGAGCCGCTTTCGGCGCAATGCTGGACAACCCATTGCGATTCGCGCACCTATTCGCGGAAGCTTTGGCGCAATGCCCGCCTTGTCATGGCGCAAAAGGTGGCGCGCCTGCCGGAGGTCTTTCCTGACTACATCGCTTTTTCGACGTTCCAGAAAGAGATCATCGAAAAAAGACTGCCGGCAGGTTCCAGCCTTCACCTCATCGCAAATCCCGTCGAGGCGGAAAACCTCGGGCCCAAAACCGATCCGGCTTCGGGCGATGTCATCTTCATCGGGCGGCTCTCGATGGAGAAGGGCCCCATCCTTTTTGCCAAAGCGGCGCGGGCTCTGGGCATGATACCGACGTTCGTCGGTGACGGTCCCGCCGCGGCTGAACTCAAGGCGGCTTTTCCGGAAGCACGCATGCTCGGCTGGCAGAAGCCCGGCGCGGTCCGTGCGGCCATGCGCGCGGCGCGGGCTTTGGTTTTTCCATCGCTTTGGTATGAAGGGCAGCCGCTGACCGTGCTTGAGGCCAAGGCTTTAGGAACCCCTGTCATCGTCTCGGATGGCTGCGCTGGGCGGGTCGAGGTGGAAGATGGCGTGACCGGCCTATGGTTTAAGGGCGGCGATGCCAACGATCTCGCCCGCGCGCTGGCACTCACAAAAGACGATGAGCTGATCAAAAAGCTCTCAGCTGCGTCTTATAACTCTTATTGGGCAGACCCTCCGACGCTCGATCGCCACATCGAGCGTCTGACCGCCGTCTATCGCGGCATATTGGAAAAGCAGCCTGCGAATGCTGCGCGAGGATTGTCAGTTTCTCCTGGCGCTTTCGCGGAATCGCTTTCCTAATCCAGATTGGGAGCTGATGGCGCTGCCGCTGACCCGTTGTTCACGGCCGCGCGCCAGAAGATTGAGCATTAGCATCTGTGCCAAATCCGCGATGGGCAAGATTTCGCCTCATGCCTTGCGGGCAGAGCTGCACGGGAATAGTGAAAGCTCCAACGAAATAGCGGATGCGGGATGCAGGCAATGGCGATAGCCAAATCGAAAGTTTGGACCGAGGCGGATATCAACGAGGCTGTGGTCGTCATAAAGGCTGTTCCTGGCCTTTGGGAAGAGCTCGAAAGGGTCGAGAAGGCGAGCGTGATCGACCGGAAAACGATCGAAGCCGGGCGGCGCGAATATGATGTTTTGGCGAAGCTCCATCCTGATTGCGACCTGAACGAACTCACGGATCTTTACATGCCGATCCGCCGCCAAATGCGTGCTGACTTGGGTTTGAAATAAATCAATCGCTGCTTCGCGGGCAATGTTGGGGCTTGGATGTTTCAGCCGGAGGATAGATGCGTTTTTTAGCCCTCCGAAGGACTTTTGGACGAGCCGCCAATTTAGCCCGGTTCAAAAAATATTATGACGCCGATATTCCCGTCGATCTCAAAAGCATCGCCGAGTTTCGCAATGAATATTTCCCAAAGCATCCTTTGAGTTGCTGGCTCGATCTGCCGTCCGCGCAAACCGAGATCGACCGGCGGCTTCGAAGCGGTGAGATCGATGACATTCAGGCCGGCGCCTGCCGCTTCTGGATCGAAAATGGCTATCTCGTCGTTCCGGGTCTTATCGATCATGCAACACTTGACGCGACGTGGGCTGCTTATGAAAAAGCCCTTGAGGATGGCGTCTTAGGGCCGCGAACCTATGCGAACGCGGCCCAGACGCTCGATGATCGCAAGCTCGACCCGCATCTCAGCATTCCATTGATCCGGCAGCTTCAGCATCATCCGAAGGTTTTGGCCTGGACGGATCTTTTGCTTGGCCGGAAAACGGCTCCCTTCCAAACCATTATGGGTCACGCGGGCAGTGAGCAGGCCGCGCACTCGGACGCAATTCATATGACCACCTATCCGCTCGGCTATCTGGTTGCGAATTGGATCGCATTCGAAGATGTGAAGACAGAGAGCGGCCCGCTCGAATATTATCCGGGCAGCCACAAATTACCCTATCTTTTGAGCGCCGAGGCGGGCTTGGCGCCTTATGAATTTAAGCGGAACGGATATTCCGTTTATAGCCAGCATTATGAACCGGCTATCGATAAGGCATGCAAAGATTTGGGCTTTGAAAAGCATCGTTTTCTGGCGCGGAAGGGCGATGTGCTTTTTTGGCATGCGAACCTGGTGCATGGCGGCGCGGGCCGTATCGACAAAAATATGTCCCGGAAGGCTTTGGTCTGCCATTTCTTCGCGGAACGCACGGTGACCTATCACGACCTGTCGGGCAATCCATCCCGTCTTCATAAAAACGGTCTATACGCGCCGATGGTCATTTAGAACGCTTTCCGCTTGGGTGAACTCACCCAAGCGATTAGGATTCTCTCTACATCAATATGTTGGAGCATGTTCTTTTCGCAAAACCGCGCACAGTTTTGCGGAACATGCTCCGATGACGATCAACAGACAGACTCCAAATTGAGCTGTCGAACTGAACGATTGTCAGCGCGCTATGTAGCGGCTGATTTCGACCAGATTGCCATCTGGATCGCGAAAATAGATCGACATCATGGATCCCTGCGCCCCAATCCTTTCGATTGGCCCTAATTCGATCGTAACGCCCCATCCGATGAGCTGGCGTTGGACTTCGTCGATGGGAAACACGGTGATCAGGCAAAAATCGGCGGAGCCTAGCGTGGGATGGGCCGCGCGGGGCTCAAAACGATCGCCCATTTCGTGAAGATTGATTTTCTGATCGCCGCATTTGAGAGCCACCGGCCTGCCAGGCTCTTCGACGCGTTCGAGATCGAGAACACGTTCATAGAAGCCGCATGTTTCTTCAATCGACCGGACGGTTAAAACGAAATGGTCGATGCTGAAAATCATGGGAGATAGATAGAACCTCGGGACTCGACGGTAAAAAATAGTGAAAAGGCGGCTTAGATCACGCTGCGTTCGGATAGAATCATCCGAACGCAGAAAACGTGATCGATTCTGAAAGGTTAGAGCCGCCTTTCGTTTTGCAAAACGCCGAATTCAAATCAGCAAGAGTAATACATCTCGAACTCGACCGGGTGCGGCGTCATTTCAAAACGCATCACTTCGGTCATTTTGAGCTCGATAAAGGCATCGATGAAGTCATCCGGGAACACGCCGCCAGCCTTCAGGAAGGCACGGTCCTTATCGAGATTTTGCAGCGCATCGCGCAGCGAACCGCAAACTGTCGGAATCTTCTTCAATTCCTTCGGCGGGAGGTCATAGAGATCCTTGTCCATCGCCGCGCCGGGATCGACTTTGTTGATGATGCCGTCGAGACCAGCCATCAGCATCGCGGAAAATGCGAGATAGGGATTGGCGGCGGGGTCCGGGAAACGCACTTCGACACGTTTGGCTTTCGGATTTGACGTGTAAGGAATACGGCATGAGGCCGAACGGTTGCGCGCCGAATAAGCGAGCAGCACGGGCGCTTCATAGCCGGGCACGAGGCGCTTGTAGCTATTTGTCGAAGGGTTCGTGAAAGCATTCAGCGCCCGTGCATGCTTGATGATACCGCCGATGTAATAGAGGCACTCTTGGCTGAGATCGGCGTATTTATTGCCGGCGAACAGCGGCTTGCCGCCCTTCCAGATCGATTGATGCACATGCATGCCGGAGCCATTGTCGCCGAAAACGGGCTTTGGCATGAAGGTGGCCGTTTTACCATAGCTTTGGGCGACTTGATGGATGCAATATTTGTAAATCTGCAGATGGTCGGCCATCGTGGTCAGCGTGCCGAATTTGAGGCCGAGTTCGTGCTGGGCCGAGGCCACTTCGTGATGGTGCTTTTCGACTTTCGCGCCCATGGCCGCCATGGCCGCCAGCATTTCGCCGCGCATATCTTGCGCCGAATCCATAGGCGGGACGGGGAAATAACCGGCCTTGGTGCGAATGCGATGGCCAAGGTTGCCGCCTTCATAGGGCGTATCGGCATTTGTCGGCAATTCGGATGCGTCGAGCACAAATCCGGTATTGTACGGATCGGCTTTGAAACGCACGTCGTCAAAGACGAAAAACTCGGCTTCCGGGCCAAAATAAGTGGCATCGCCAATGCCGGTCGAAACCGCATAGGCTTCCGCCCGCTTAGCGATCCCGCGCGGGTCGCGGCCATAGGGCTCGCCCGTCGAAGGCTCAAGAATATCGCAAACGATCGACATGGTCGGGGCCGCGAAAAAAGGGTCCATGACGGCCGTCGTCGGATCGGGCATCAGGGTCATGTCGGATTCATTGATCGCTTTCCAGCCGGCGATCGACGATCCGTCGAACATGGTGCCTTCGGAGAAGATTTCGTCGTCGATCATGCTGATGTCGAAGGTCACATGCTGCCACTTGCCGCGCGGGTCGGTAAACCGGAGGTCGACATATTTGACATCATTGTCCTTGATCGCCTTGAGCACGTCCGTGGCGGTCTTCATGGGGGACCCTTTCTCTTTCAAAATTATAGCAGGAAATTCGGGGAAGCGGTTTTGAGGGCGGCGGTGTTGAGGGCAGAGGTGAACGCTCGTCATATCCGCGCCGGGAAGCCAGCGTTTCTACGCAAAAGCGCTTTTATCGTCGAAACGCGTATTTTGCCACCGCCAAATCGATGAATCCCGCCGTCAAGATGCAAGATTTGCTATCTTTTCAACGAAAACTGCGGTTTCGACACCTTTTTTAAAATCACCAATAGGCCCACTTTGATATAATATTCTCATATAGATCTGAGGTTCTGCCTCGGACGGTAACCCGGCCGGCAGCCGCGATGTCTGGCTCGTTCAGAAGAAAGCATGTCCGACCGTCAGGCTAATGAGACAGCAGCTTACCGTGCACTCGAAATTCTCGAAAGCATCGACGATCTTTTTTATACAGTCGATCGAGAATGGCGTCTGACTTATCTGACCCTACCCACTGCGAAATTCTGGGGAGTCGATCGCGAAGCCGTTATCGGGCGCGTGGTGTGGGATCTTTTTCCGCATGTGGATTTCCCTGCCACCGAAGGTTATCGCATCTTTCAAAAGGCTTATACGCAGCGCATTGTTGTCGAAGATGAGTTTTTCAGTATCGCTCTTCAGCGCTGGATACGCGTGACTCTCTATCCGACCCCGGATGGCGGACTGATCGTCTATCACCGCGATATTTCTGAAAAACATGCAGCGGACGAGGAGCGCGAGAGATTGCTCGAAGTCGTCCGTCAACTCAGTGAAGAGCGCGGGCGGCTGATGGCCGTTGCCGGACACGATCTTCGTCAACCGCTCCAGGCTTTGTCTTATTGCCTCGAAAAACTATCGCGTCTCGTCGTGTCAGAACGCGACCAAAAAGTATTCCAGCTGGCAATGACGGCTTTCAACAGCATGATGCTCGATCTCGATATGCTGGCGATCGGCTCTCAACTCGATCGAGCTATCGCTCCTAAACTTGAAGAGATCGAGTTGGGCCGTTTTTTACGCGATCAAGCGGCCATATGGTCGTTTCACGCGGAAGCCAAGGGTCTCAAGTTACGCCTTGTCCAGCCGCATTTGACCATCGTGAGCGATCCCGGCATGCTGCGGACGATCCTGCATAATCTTGTTGGCAATGCGATTAAATATACAAGCAGCGGGACAATTCTCGTTGGATGCCGGCGCCGCCAAGGTTTCGTGGCCATCGAAGTCATCGATCGCGGTCTTGGCATTCCCGATGCCTTGCAGGCCCAAATTTTCGAGGCCTTCAAACAGCTCGATAATAGTCAGGGTTTGGGGCTTGGATTATCGATCGTAAGGCGCACGGCTGAACGCCTGGGGCACAAGATCGAAATGAATTCAATTCAAGGTCAGGGCTCGCGTTTCGCAGTCGTCGTACCCTTAAATAAGGCGAGATGACGGTCTGAGCCGATATGAACAAAGGCGGGCAAGCTCGATGCCGTCCCGCCTTGTTTGTCTTGAGCAGATTAGAAAATCTAGTCTATCAGTTCGAGCACGCGCTCACGCGGAGCACTTTCGCGCACGGCAGGCTCACGTTTTTCTTCCAGGATGACCCGCGGCTCTTCCGTGATGGTTTCAGGTTCCAAGACGATTTCAGATGGTTGGACCGTCTCGACGAGAGCCACGCTGACGCCAGCGCCGAGAAGCTGCAACGAAATCTGTTTGCCATTGGCAAATTTCAAACCATCGCGATAGGCGCCATGTTCAAGCCGGGCGAAGATAACTTCTTCATCGGCAGAAATATCCAAGCGCATTTGAAGATCGTTCGAAATATCCGTCAGTTTAAGACGCATATCGTATTGGACACAGACAGCCGTCGTACAATCGCCCGGCACAGAGAGACCTATGCTTCCCGAAGGAAAACGGGTGGTCGTATATTTCTCGGATTCCCGCGCTGGACGGGACGCATACATTTCCAGAGAATAATCACACATGGCAGTCACTCCTGAAGTGTCGACGATGAGTGCGCCTTCAAAAAACATGAAAGCTTAAGCCCGATAGCTTTTCTCGACGCACACGCGGAACTTCGGCTTAAAGTTTTCTTCAGCCGAACACGCGTTGATCCCGTTCCAAGCGACATACATTCGAACGCAGCAGAGCGTTCGCCGAACGCGGCGAAACATGCGGTTGCAAATAGCTAAATGTCGCTCTTTTGGAGCGGGGGAGGTGGTAGAAGGCGGCCTCGAAGGCCTACCGATGCGGCATCAAGAAAGACACGGGCCATTGGCCGTGCCGTGAAGCCGAACCTCGTTCGTCGATATGCGAACGACCACCCAGATTCTGGAAATGTTTGAAACGCAAAAGAGTTTCAATCTCATCCAATAAAGTAAGTGTAGCGCGGCTTCGGACTTCGTCAAGTTAACGTTGCACTTTTCCCGGCTGATTCGAACCTTGATCTAAGCAGGTCAGGCGGCACCGGTTGCGATCGGCAAATCAGGGCGGCCGCCCCATTCGCTCCATGATCCGTCGTAAAGAGCGGCACCCGTCTTGCCGATGCTTTCAAGTGCGAGCAGCAAAATGGCAGCGGTCACACCGGACCCGCATGTCGTAATCACCGGACGGGCAAAATCGACGCCGGCGTTTTCAAACGCTTGTTTGATGTCTTGCGGCGCTTTCAATTTGCCGGCGGCGGCAACGACTTCGCGCCAAGGCACATTTAGACTGTTGGGAATATGGCCAGATCGCACACCAGGGCGAGGTTCAGCCGTCTCGCCGCGAAAACGCGGGGCCGCGCGCGCATCGATAATTTGCACCGAGCCGCTTTGCGACGCGCTCAAAACCTTTTGCGCATCCGCGACGCGCTCATGTTCCAAATTCGCAAAAAAGCGAGCGAAAGGCCGCTCCACCGGCCCGCTTTCGAGCGGGCGGCCTTCGGCTTTCCAAGCGGGCAGGCAGCCTTCAAGAATTTTAACGTCTTTCACGCCGAAGGCGCGCAACGTCCACCAGACGCGCGCGACGCCAGGAAATCCATTGGCGTCGTAGACGACAAATCGCATCTCTTCGTTGATCCCAAGCGCCGCCATCTTGGCTTCAAGAAACGGTGCATCGGGGAGCATATGCGGAAGCTCGCTCGACAGATCCGCGATCCCATCGATATCGAAGAAGACGGCGCCTGGAATATGAGCTGCGAGATATTCCTGGTGAGCATCGCGCCCTTCGTCCGGCATGAAGAATGTACCGTCGATGACGACAAGATCGGGGGCGTTCAGATTGCTGGCGAGCCAGGCCGTCGAGACAAAAAAATCGTCATATTGCGTATCGGGCATCGATCCTCCGATTTTTCTATTTTCGCTTGCCTCATGTGATCGCTGTGGAGATATACCATCTTCCAGCCGATCAAGACCGTGGTAAATAAACCCTTTCGAAGCGCATGACCATTTTAGTCAAACTTCAAACGTCATCGCAAAACCTGTCCGGTATCTTCGGAATATGGACTTGTTTCGGGGGAGTTTGACAATGCTCGGTGGCGTTAAATTACTGATGGCTGGCGCTGCGCTTGCCGCATCGTTCATCGCGACGCAGGCGGAGGCATCTTGGTTTGGATATCCAAAAGCTCTGAAGGCGCAATTTGAACGCACTGGATTTCAAACTCCGCCTGTTGCGCTCTCTGACTCCGCGTATTTTAGCTTGCTTTATCCGGACAATTGCAGCGTCCATAGAAGCAGCTTCCGTTCGTTATACGCAATCGAATTGACCTCTTTGCACGTGAGCGATTTAGTCAAGGCCCGCATCTCGGTGAATCATGACGCCGCCGCATGGCATTGATCTTTCGTAAAGCCAGCTCAATCGATTCGTCCAGAGGCATTTTCGTCTTGTCGCTGCCGGTTCAGCTTTTACGCGTTAGCGAAGTGCCACACGCCTGTTGAACGGCGAATCCGCAGCTGTTGCCCGCCGGTATCTTCGCTCATATAAAGCCGATAGAATCATCTTTTCACGAGATATGCGCGTTGGAAATGCGCAAGTCCCGTTTTGAAAGTCATGCTGATGCTATTGGTCGAGCGCCTCGCCATCGAGGCTGTGATTCTGATCAAACCGAAGAAATTCGGCGATGCCAGAGGCTACTTTCTGGAATCCTATAATGCGCGGGCCTTCGCGGAAGCCGGAATCGACGCCGCCTTTGTCCAAGACAATCAGTCCTTGTCGGTTCAGCAAGGTACGATCCGCGGCCTGCATTTTCAGATACCGCCAGAGCCGCAAGCAAAGCTCGTTCGCGTGCTCAAGGGATCGGTCTTCGATGTCTTTGTGGATTTACGGCGCGGCAGCAAGACCTACGGACAATGGGGCTCGGCGACTTTAACGAGCGAAGGTGCGGAGCAGGTTTTCATCCCGCGCGGCTTCGCGCATGGCTTTTGCACGCTCGAACCCAATACCGAGATTGCATATAAAGTGGATGGATTCTACGCGCCTTCATGCGACGCCGGTCTTCGCTGGGACGATCCGGACCTCGGCATTGCCTGGCCTATCCCTCCGGGCGGTGCGATGCTATCGGATAAAGATCAAAAGCTGCCGTTTTTTTCGGGGTTCACATCGCCCTTCACAGTTTGATACTTGCTGAGGATGACCGCTTGACGAGGCTCAGATGAGCAGACGGTTTCTAGTGACAGGCGGTGCCGGTTTCATCGGGTCCGCTGTCGTCCGGCATCTGATCGATGAGACCCCTCATGAAGTCTGCGTTCTCGATAAACTGACTTATGCGGGCAACCTCGACAATCTCGCACCGGTCGCAGCAAGTGAGCGCTATCGATTCGAAAAAGCCGATATTTGCGATCAGGCTGCCGTTCAGCGGATCATCACGGCGTTTCGTCCCGATATTATCATGCATCTCGCAGCCGAAAGCCATGTCGATCGATCAATCGACGGGCCGGACGCTTTCGTTCAGACCAATGTACTTGGAACATTCATCCTGCTGCAAAGCGCACGCGCCTATTTCGACACATTGCCGTGCGATGCCCGGGAGCGATTCCGTTTTCATCATGTTTCGACCGACGAAGTATTCGGTTCGCTTGGCGCGGAAGGTTTCTTTTGCGAGACGACGGCCTATCAGCCGAATTCACCTTATTCGGCGTCAAAGGCCGCGTCCGATCATTTCGTGCGCGCCTGGCATCATACCTATGGCCTGCCGACGGTCTCCTCCAACTGCTCGAACAATTACGGACCTTATCACTTTCCCGAAAAGCTCATTCCACTGACAATCTTGAATGCCATCGAGATGAAGCCTTTGCCGGTCTACGGCAATGGTGCGAATATCCGCGATTGGCTTTTCGTCGAAGATCATGCGCGCGCGCTTATCGAGATCGCACTGAATGGAAAGATCGGCGATAGCTATAATGTCGGCGGTGCGAATGAATTGACCAATCTCGATGTCGTCAAGAAAATCTGTGCGATCGTAGATAATTTATTGCCAGTCTCAAGCGGCTCGCGGGACACATTGATCACCTTCGTGAGCGACCGCCCCGGCCATGACCAGCGCTATGCGATCGACGCATCGAAAATCAAGCGCGACCTCGGATGGCAGCCGCGCGAGACATTCGATACGGGCCTCGCGAAAACGGTGCGTTGGTATCTTGCCAATCAAACGTGGTGGGAGCGCATCCGCACGGGCGTTTATCGCGGCGAACGGCTTGGACAGACCGGATGAGCGGGCCGCTTCTTGTCTTTGGGGCAGGCGGCCAACTCGGCCAGGAAATGCTCTTGCTCGCACAAAGGCGCGGCACGGAGGCAAAAGGATTGACGCGCGCGGACGCCGATATTGTCGATGCTCCCGCTGTCGAGCATGCCATTCGAGAGACGAAACCAAGGCTTGTGCTGAACGCCGCAGCCTATACGGCCGTCGATAAGGCAGAAAGCGATCCGGACGCCGCTTATGCAAGCAATGTAAGAGGCGCTGAAAATGTGGCGCGCGCCGCCGCGGCTGCGAACATTCCAATCGTACACATTTCGACGGATTATGTCTTTGACGGCGGGAAAGCCGGCGCCTATGTCGAAACCGATCCCCTAAGCCCGCTGGGTGTTTACGGACGCACGAAAGCCGAAGGGGAAGCCGCTGTGCGCGCTGCCAATCCGCGGCATATTATTTTGCGTACAGCCTGGGTCTTCGGTCCATTCGGGGCGAATTTTCTCAAAACTATGGTGCGGCTTGCGCGTGAACGCGACGCGCTGCGCGTTGTCGCCGATCAGCATGGCTGCCCGACATCGACGCTCGATATCGCCGAAGCGATCCTCGCTGTCGACGAGGCCATCGGCCGTCGGATGACCCCTTGGGGAACTTATCATTTCGCAGGATGCGGGGCGGCGAGCTGGCACG
>Ga0116230_10006087_pt1 | contig 11862 bp, 9 predicted proteins | sample S1TSphfallax_3_FD_88678 | JGI IMG/M metagenome (GOLD analysis project Ga0116230, IMG submission 88678) | Host-associated microbial communities from peat moss isolated from Minnesota, USA - S1T2_Fd - Sphagnum fallax MG | ecosystem: Host-associated > Plants > Peat moss > Unclassified | place: USA...
GGCAAGGATATCGGGCGAGCGGTACAGCGCGAGCCCGTCGTCGAAGCCGAGGCGGTCGCCGTTCTCAACCTTGCGCGCAATGGCTGCGAGCGCGGGGTCGGTGGTACGGAAGGAGTGGCGCGGGCGCGGAACGTCCATAAGCATATTGTAGTGCTGCGGTGATGCGGGCGTGCGAATGGCGTTCGATGCGGCGAAGATTGGCCTAGCGTTGTGTAGACGCGGTATCCACCATGCGCGGCTGCACGACGATGCCGTCGTAGAGCGTGGCGCCGGCGATGTAGCTGCCGACGGGTCGGGCGAAGCGGAGCTTCCACCCAGTGTCCCAGTAGACGACCTTGAGATCGGGGACGTGTACGGAGAAGACGAAGGTGGACTCGGCGGTGGTGGCGAGGATGCGGTCGCCGGCAGGGTCGAAGTAGATGGCGTCGACCTGGGCGATGGAGAGGTTGGGTATCTGGCTCCAGCTGACGCCGGCGTCAGCGGAGTAGAACAGGCCTTCGCGGCCGCCGGCCCAGATGCGGTTGCGGCTGTCGAGGGCCACGGCGCCGAGCTGGGTAAGGCCGTGCGGCATGGGGACAGGCGTCCACGCGACACCACCGTCGGCGGAGAGGGCCATGGCCTTCAGGCCGGCGGCGACGAGCGTGGAACCGCGGATGGCGAGGAAGCGGACCTCGGGGTTGCCGGGCAGCTCCAGCGCAGGCACGCGCGACCAGGAGAAGCCCGCGGGCTCACCGCGCAGCAGCCCCTGAGAGGTGCCGGCGTACAGGAAGGGCGCACCGCCGGCGAGGGTAAAGACGCGGGCATCGAGTCGGGCGGCGGCCGGCGTGGCGGCGTGCAGCGCCAGCCGATGCGCGGACTCCGCCGTGGATGTACGTGCGGTTGCGTGCGCGGCAGAGGCGCCGAGCATCTGGCTGGAGTCCGCCCAGACGCCGTCCTGCAGACGATAGATGCCGTGGTTGGTCCCGGCGAGCACGACGCCGTCGATGGTGGTGCCGAGCGAGAAGACATCGTGGCCGCCCAGGCCGGCGCTCTGCTGGTGCCAGCGCAGGCCGCCGTCGCTGCTGGCGAAGACGCCGCCCGTCTCCTTGTCGTTGACCACGCCGACGTACAGCAGCGCCGGGTTGTGCGGGTCCGAGGTGTAGGCCGCGACCTGGCGGGCGGAGAAGCCGGTGTTGGACGGCTGGAAGGTCTGGGCGCGGTCGGCGGAGAGCAGCACGCCGCCGTGGTCGGTGGCGAGCAGCACATGGTCGGGGTTGGAGGGGTCGACGTAGACGTCGTTCACGATGACGTCGGGCGGCGTCATGCGATCCCAGTGCTCGCCGGCGTCGAGTGTGCGGTACAGGCCTTCGGTGGTGCCGGCGTAGACCGTGTTGAGGTGCTGCGGGTCCTGCATCAGCTTGCGGGTGCGGCGCGCGGTGTTGGGGATGCCGTTGACCTTGTGGAACTCGGAGGCTGCGTCGCTGCTCTTGTAGATACCGGAGCAGGCGCTGGCGTAGACGATCTGCGGGTTGGCCGGGTCGATGAGGATGGAGAAGACGTCGGAGTCGTCGATCATGCCGCGCTTGATGTTGGTCCATGACCTGCCGCCGTCGGTGGTCTTCCAGGGCAGGTGCCAGGTGCCGGCGTAGATGACGCTTGGGTCGGCAGGGTCGACGGCGATGGACTGCACCTCATGCAGCTCGGAGCTGCCGGCGGGGCTGATGGCCTTCCAGTGGATGCCGTTGTCGGCGGAGCGGAAGATGCCGCGGAGCGTGCCGGCGATGATCTCATTGGGGTCGGAGGCGGAGCGCGCCAGCGAACGGACGGACTGGCCGTTCATGTCGATCTGGGAGAACCACGTCTTGCCCCCGTCCTCGCTGATGAAGATGCCGCCGTCTTCGCCATCGACCTTCCAGGCACCGACGACCAGGCGCTGCGGGCTGCGTACGTCCGCGAGGATATGGTCGATGACGAGGTCGTTGCGATGGGCGATCTGGCTGAGGCGTCTCCAGGAAACGCCGCCGTCTCGCGACTCATACACCCAGCCGGTGGCCGTGCCGAGGTAAAGGTGCTCGGGGTCGCGGGGGTCGGCGGCAAAGGCGCGTGCGTCGCCGCCGAAGGGGCCAAGCGGAAACCAGGTGACGGCGCGCAAGGGCGCGGCGAGCAGGGCCGCGAACAGAAGGGCGAGCGCGATAGAGGGCCGGCGATAAGGAATGGTCCAGTGCAACAGCATGACTCCTTGCCTACAAGAAGAACATCTACAAGATTAACCTAAAGCGCGCGCCGCGCAGCCGGCGCTGCGGAATGGATGTGCCCCGGCAGGTACGCGATGCTCCCGAACGGGAGACGACGCGGACAAAGCGAAGGGCCGGCGCGGGCGAACCCGGCCGGCCCTTCCAGGGGTACAGCGTACAGTTACTTCTTGTGCTTCATGACCGGCGTACGGGGTACGGCCTTGACGGCGGACTCATCCACAGGGGTGAGACCGGTGCTGTCGAGGGTCGCGCCCGCGGGGATCAGGGTCGTGGCCGCGGTATCGGTGCCGGCGGTGCCGGTGTAGACCGAGATACGCGAGGCGTCGATGCCCTTCTCCTCGACCAGGTAGGCCTTCTCATTGACCGCACGCTCTGCGGCGTACTTGGTGGTCTCGTCTTCCTTCTTGCCCTTCCTGCCCCTGACCTCGACCGGCGCTGAGTTGCCGGTGATGGCGAGCTTGGCATCGGCCTGACGCTGCGCGTTCAGGGCGATGTCGTCAAGGCAGGCCTTGGCTTCATTGTCCACGCGGGTCGGGCGGTGCTTGTCGCGGTCGAAGGAGATGGTGCAGAGGGCCTGGGTGGTGGGCGCAGGAGCGGCCTTGGCGGCATTGATGCTGACCGTGGTCTGCTGCGAGGCCGTCTGGCCCTTGTCGTCGACGACGTTGCAGGTGACCGAGATGGTGGTCCCGGGCGCGACGCCAGTGGTGGACAGGGTGGCCGTGGAGGTGTTGCCGCTGATGGAACCGGCCGACGCACTGTAGCTATAGGTGAGCGGGCGGTTCTGCGGGCTGACGCCGCTGGCCGTGATGGTGGACGGGTCGCCGGAGTTCACGTTGGACGGGTTGGCCGAGCAACCGATTGTAGGCGGCTGGAAGGCGGTGACCGTGAAGGGCACCGTGCAGTCGGCCATCTCATAGGGCTTGTTGCCCGTCATGACGTGGCCCTTGACCGTGTAGGAGCCGGCAGCCAGGGTCTTGGTGTCGATGCTGGCCACGCTGGAGGTGCTGGAGATGGGGCCGGAGTCGGCGGTCCAGCTATAGGTGGGGGTCTTCTTGGCCATCACGTTGGTGGCCGTACCGGTGATCGTGATGACGTCGCCGGGATAGATGGTGCCGGTGGGCTGGGTAACGGCGCAGCTATAGGCCAGCGGGACCGGCGGAGCGAAGCTGCCGTAGTGGAACAGGATGCCGGTAGAGAGCTCGGCGGCGCCGAGGTTGGCGCGGCCACCCAGCGCCGATGTGTTGGCCGGCTGGGGCACGGTCAGCGCCGGGCCGTAGTCCACATGGGTGTAGCGATAGTCGGCCTCAAAGACGCGCAGGCCGAACATGTGGTTGAAGAAGGGGAGGTTGTAGTCCATACCGCCGCCGACGACCAAGCCGGCGCCCCACCGATAGGGCTCCTGCTCGAAGGCAGGTCCCGAGGTGTTGGGGCCGCCGATGCGGACGCCACCGGCCAGGCCGTGGGCGAAGAGCGTGAAGTCCTGCATGGGCGCGCGGAAGATGGGACCGGCATACCCGGCGTAGAGGCCATCGTTTTGCCCATTGGGATTCGCGAAGCCGAGCACCTCGGCGCCGACGTACTTGGTGAAGTAGTAGGCGCCGCTGAGCGCCGCACCTTCATTCACCGAAGAGTAGGAGATGCCGGCGGGCTTGACCGCGCCGTGGGCCCCAAAGTAGGAGTATCCCATGAAGAGATCGGCGCGAGAGGGCGAAGGCGCGCTGCTGGCGGTGCCGGTGGTCTGTGCGTTCAGGGCCACCCCACCCATGCTGACCGCACAGGCAACTGCGAGAAGCCGGCCTAGATTGCGAAACTGGCTATAAGACATTCGTCGATCCTCCACGGATAAAGCTTTCAAATCTAAAGATAGAAACGGAAACGTATGACGGCTGCGCGGGTGCGACTGCTACAGGATGCTCACCTCTGCTATGGATTCCCAAAAGTGTACCGCAGATGCCTCAGGAATCCAGCACAAAATCGCTGGATGCCGAAAGAAAGCAACAGCTTGCCGGTCATCGTTGCGGACAGCGGCAAGGGGAGAGGCAGGCCGGGTCGAGGGCCTGCGGGACGTGCTGGCCGGTGCAGCTCAGCCCCGACTCCATGGGGCCGGACGCACCGGCAGCGTCAGGAGAGGTTCAGGGTCTCGCGGACGCTGCCGCGGGTGGCCTGGATCTTCTCCTGCAAGAGGGTGATCGCGTAGAGCAGCTGCTCCGGACGCGGCGGGCAGCCGGGGACATATACGTCCACCGGGATGACCTGGTTGACGCCCTGCATAAGGGCGTAATTGTTGAAGACGCCGCCGGAGGTGGCGCAGGCGCCCATCGAAATGACCCACTTGGGCTCGGGCATCTGCTCATACAGACGGCGGATCACGGGGGCCATCTTCTGCGAAACCCGGCCCGCGATGATCATGAGGTCGCTCTGGCGCGGGGAGGGGCGAAAGACCTCGGCGCCGAAGCGGGCGATGTCGTACCGCGAGCCGCCCATCGACATCATCTCGATGGCGCAGCAGGCCAGGCCGAAGGTCATGGGCCAGATGGAGTTCTTGCGCACCCAGTTGATGGCTGCGTCCAGCGATGCGAGCACAATGCCTTCGTTCTGACCCGCGCCCCAGTTCACCTCGTCGACCTTCTCGCGGTTCTTGGCGAAGCTGTCGAGGGTGCCGAAGATGTACCGGTCGGACGCCGGAGAGGTGTGTCCAGCGGACGGGGACTGGCTCGGGTGTGGGGCGTTGGGTGTGCTCATGTTCCTAAGTATACGGCTGGCCTCCACGAAATATCCCCGCAAAATCAAGGAATCCGAAGAGACGTTTCGATGGGGGGCCCGAATGCTTGCCGCCAGAATATCTGCGTCTGCAAAGGTGGATGCGCAGGGCCCCGGGGGGGTTGGTTGGAATCGCAAGGACCCGCGGGGCAAATGCACCCGGGCGTAGGCCGGAACGCACCCGCGGCAACTACGCCGCGGGTGCGGCGATGGCCTGCAACAGCGCGGCGCGCAGGGTCTGCTGCGCGGGCGGGGCCAGCTTGCCGCCGGCCGCGGTGAGATAGAAGACATCGATGGCGGTCTCGCCTTCGGTATCGATAAGCGCGACCTCCACGCTGCAGCCGGCCTCGGAGAGGGTCTGGCTGACGGCGCGGAGCAGGCCGGGGAGGTCCTGGGCGACGATCTGCAGCAGCGTGCTGTGGCTGGAGGCGGTGTTGTCGAAGTCGATCCTCGGCTCGACGGCGACGCGCGGGACGGTGCGGCGCGGGCGGCGGCGGGCGCTCAGCAGCTTCTCCACCGAAGCCTTGCCGGCGACCAGCTCGCGGACGCTCGCCACGAAGCGGTCGCGCTCGGTGTCGTTCAGCTCCAGGGTGCGGAAGGTGTCCGTGAAGCGGAAGGTATCGACGACCACGCCGGCGGCGTTGGCAAAGGCGTCGGCCGTGACGACGTTCATGCCCCAGGCGGCCAGCGCGGCCGCCATGCCGGCGAAGAGCCGAGGGCGGTCGTGAGTTACCAGCGTAATTTCATTGACGGCGCCGGGGGCGAAGGCGATCTGGAAGGGCTCGACGGCGAAGCCCTGGGTCATGCGGAAGTGCTGCAGCATGACCTGCGGGGTGCGGGTGCCCACGTAGCGCTCAGGGAAGCCTTCGAGGAAGTGCTCCAGCGCGGCGGTTTCGCCGGGGGCGAGCGCGAGCAGGCGATGGATCTTGCCATCGTTGACGGCGGAGAGCGTGACCGGCGCGGGGGGGGCAGCGGAGCCGCCGTGGGTAGAAGCTCGGTGGGTAGAAGCTCCGTGCGCGGCGGCCAGCCGAGGGTGCACGCGCTCCTCATCGACGGAGCGGTCCAGGTGGTTGGCCGCGGCCATCGAGAGCCGCCACAGGTTTTCCGCCTTCCACGGGGTCAGCGCGTCGGGGTGCACGGCGGCGATGTCGGCGTAGGTGAACAGGGTCAACATGCGCAGGGCGTCGTGGGTCTGCACGCGCGAGGCGAAGGCGCGGATGGTCTCGGCGTCGAAGATGTCCCGGCGCAGAGCGGCGGACATCTCCAGATGGGTCTCGATCAGGCGCAGCACCAGCGCGGCGTCGTAGGCGTCCATCTCCAGGCGCTCGAGGACGCCGCGGGCCAGCTGCACGCTGCCGGCGGCGTGGTTGTCCGAGACGCGGCCCTTGCCTGTGTCGTGCAGCAGGGCGGCGAGGTAGAGCAGGCCGGGGTTGGGCAGCTCGCGCAGCATCAGGCCGAGCTTGACGCGCCACTCGGGCGGCTGCGGGCCGGGGTCGTCGTTGAGCGCGTGCAGCGTGTCGATGACGACGAAGGTGTGCTCGTCGACGGTGTAGCGGTGGTAGGCGTCGCGGATGACCAGCGCATCGATGCCGTGGAACTCCGGAAGGATGAGTTCGAGGATGCCGAGCGCATGCATGGTGCGCAGCGCCGCGCCGGCGCGCTCGCCCGTAAGCACGGCGGAGAGCCGTGTCCACAGCGCCGGGCCCTCTTCGAGGTTGGCCGAAAGCAGCGGGATGGCGTCGGCGATGCGCTCCTCGGCGGCGGGCGAGAGCGGCGCGCCGGTGCGGGCCATGAAGGCGAAGGCCTCCAGCACGCGCTCGGGGTCGTGGGCGGGGTCGGGGTCGGGCGCGCCGGGGACGGCGGGGTCGAGCGCGATATGGCCTTCCTTGAGCTGAAAGCCCGCGCCGGCGGGTGGCTTGAGCCGGCGCACGGGCGGCGCGGCGGTCAGGCGCAGGCCGGAGTGCTCGGCCTCGCGCAGCAGGCAGCGCTCCAGAATGCGGGCGTAGCGGAAGTAGGCGCGCATCCAGTAGGCGGGATCGACGCGGGCCGCGGTGGCATCCTGGGCAGGATCGTGGATCTGGCTGCGGCCGAGGCCGATGGCTTGCTGCGCGGCGGCGTCCTGCGCCTGCCAGTCCAGCGTATTGTCATCGCGCTGGCGGCGGTAGTGGAGGAAGCAGCGAACGGCGGCCAGGAAGGCGAGCGCATCGTGGAAGCCGGGGGCCTGCACCTCCGTCCCATGGCCCGAGGGTGCGGACTTGGGGCTGGCGCGCAGCGAGTGCAGCCACTCGCAGACGTTGGCGTCGCGCAGGCCGCCGGGGCAGTCCTTGATGTTGGGTTCGAGGTGGAACAGGGTGTCGCCATATTTGGCATGGCGGTCGCGGGTCAGGCGGCCCAGCTCGGCGGCGAGCGCGCGGGCATCGCGCTGACGCAGGCGGGCGACGGACTTATCGCGGAGCCGGAGGAAGAGCGCGGTGTCGCCGCAGCCCTCGGGGCCGCCGATGGCGCGGAGGTCGAGCAGCGAAAGCGCGAGCTCGGGGTTGGTAGGCTCGAAGCGCTCGCACTCGGCGGGCGGACGCGTGCTCAGGGCCACCTGGAGGCCGCAGTCCCACAGCGACTGCGAGAGCCGCCGGATGGCGGCCCGCGCGGGCCCGGCGACGGCCTTCGGCAGAGCGGGGTCGAGGCAGACCAGCAGATCGACGTCGGAGTACGGAAAGAGCAGGCCGCGGCCGTAGCCGCCGACGGCGGTGAGCGCGACGCCACGCAGCAGGCGGGGGTCCGCGGCGGTCTCAGCGGCCCATAGACGCAGCACCAAGGCATCGACCAGCGTAACGCGGGCGGCTGCCGCGCGCAGGCCATCGCCGTGCAGCTCAAAGCCGCGACGGATCTCGGCCAGGCCGCGGTCGTACTCGCCGCGCAGCGAGGCGCCGCCGGAGATCTGGGTGGGTACGCCGATGGGACGATCGCTCATGGCTGAACCCCCGAAATCCACAAACGGCATCCACAAACGGCCGGGCTGGCTTAGAGGGCGATCTCTCCGCGCTCGTCGTTGCGGATGCGGATGGCCTCGTCCACGCGGGAGACGAAGATCTTGCCGTCGCCGATCTTGCCGGTGCGGGCGGCGGCGATGATGGCGTCGATCGCCTTGTCCTTCAGGTCGTCGGGGACGACGACTTCGAGGCGGATCTTGGGCAGCAGGTCGACCGCGTACTCGCGGCCGCGGTAGAACTCGGTGTGGCCCTTCTGGCGGCCGTGGCCGCGGGCCTCGGAGATGGTGATGCCGGAGACGCCGGCCTCGACCAGCGCGTCCTTCACGGCATCCAGCTTCGACGGTTGAATGACGGCTTCAATCTTTTGCATTGTTCTCTCGCTTTTCCTAATCCCTAATCCTTAATCCCTGTCTTACGCGGCTTCCCAGTCGTAGCCTTCCTCGCCGTGCTGGGAGAGGTCGAGGCCTTCGCGCTCAGCCTCTTCGGAGACGCGCAGCCCTATGAGCTTATCAACAACGAAGAGGATCGCCAGCGTGCCGACGATGGAGATCGTCCAGGCGATGGCGACGCCGGCCAGCTGGTTGAGCACCTGGCCGTGGTTGCCCTCAAAGAAGCCGGTGGGCTTGCCCGCGCCGAAGATGGGGTTGATGACCGAGTTGGCGAAGAAGCCGGTGAGGATGGCACCGAGGGTGCCGCCGGCGCCGTGCACGCCGAAGGCGTCCAGCGAGTCGTCGTAGCCGAAGACGTTCTTGACGAAGACCACCATCCAGAAGCAGAAGACGCCGGCGATCAGGCCGATCCAGAGCGCGGACATCGGGGTGACGAAGCCGGAGGCCGGCGTGATGGCGACCAGCCCGGCGACCGAGCCGGAGATGGCGCCGAGCGCGGAGGGCTTGCCGTTGCGGACCCACTCCGCACCGGCCCAGCCGATGGCCGCCGCCGCCGCGCCGAAGTGGGTCGCGACGAAGGCCGAGGTGGCCAGCGAGCTCGCCGCCAGCGCCGAGCCGGCGTTGAAGCCGAACCAGCCCACCCACAGCAGGCAGGCGCCGATGAAACTCAGCACCACCGAGTGCGGCGGGAAGGCCTTCTGCGGGAAGCCGAGGCGCTTGCCCAGGAACAGGCAGGTGACCAGCGCGCTGACGCCGGAGGTCACATGCACGACCGTGCCGCCGGCGAAGTCCAGGCAAGGGAACTTGCCCGCGAGGTTCGCGCCGCCGGCCGCGGTGGCGTTGAGCAGGCCGCCGACGCCCCAGACCATGTGCGCCATCGGACTGTATACCACGATCGCCCACAGCACCAGGAAGACCAGCATGGCGGAGAACTTCATGCGCTCGGCGAAGGCGCCGGTGATGAGCGCGGGGGTGATGATGGCGAACATGAGCTGGTAGACCATGTAGGTCTGCAGCGGGATGGTGGCCGCGTACGCGGGGTCCGGCGCGAGGCCGACGCCGCGCAGGAAGACGTTGTGCAGGCCGCCGATAAAGGCGTTGCCGGAGCCGAAGGCCAGCGAGTAGCTGACCAGCGCCCAGAGCACAGTGATAACGGCCATCATGGCGAAGGTCTGCATCATGGTGCCGAGGATGTTCTTCTTGCGCACCAGGCCGCCATAAAAGAGCGCCAGGCCGGGGCCGGACATCATGAGCACGAGCGCGGCGCTGGTGAGCATCCAGGCGTTGTCGCCGGCGCTCTGGGCGCTTGCGATGGCAGCGGTGTTGGCGGCGGCGGCCTTCTCCAGCGCAGCCAGGCGGGCGGCGTCGGTGGCCTGGGCCAGCAGCGGCGAAGCGCCGGCAAAGGCGGCCACCAGGCCCGCCAGACCCAGCGTCCAGCGCAGGCCAGAGGCCCGGCGCGCCGGCCGGGCGTGCGAAGAAAGCGGAGAGAAGGAAGCGAGCGGTCCAGACAAACAACGCATGTGCATCACCCTTTCGACGAGCCGGACGGTGCGAAGGCTGCGGCGCGTGCGCTTATGAACGCCGTGGCGGAGCCGGAATGGCCGGACCGTGGCGCAGCGACACGGCTGCAAGCAACATTCACACCGGGGAAACAGTTTGGACTTACTGTACAACACCTGCGCAGCCGGCCCAAGCCGCTGAGCGACACCGGCGCGGCCGTAATAGGCTGGTCGAACCGGGTCAACGCATACAGGCAGCGCGACCGGCGAGGAGGCAAAGGATGAAGACAGTGCAGACAGCTTGGGACGAGATGCCGGCAGAGGTGCTGAACCCGCGGCTGACGCGGCGCTTCGTCACCGGCGAGCAGGCGATGCTGGCGCGGCTGGAGCTGAAGCAGGGCTGCACGGTGCCGCGGCACAGCCACGCGAACGAACAGATCTCATACATTGCGGAGGGCGCGCTGCGCTTTGAGCTGGGCGAGCCGGGCGCGACCACCGAGCACATCGTGCGCGCCGGCGGGCTGCTGGTGATCCCGGGTGGTGTGCCGCACTCGGCCGAGGCGCTGGAGGATACGGTGGATTTCGATGTCTTCGCCCCGCCGCGGCAGGACTGGCTGAGCCGGGACGACAGCTATCTGCGCTAGGGGGTATCCACATACAGCTTAGTACGTGGCCCCACCCCTCCCCCCCCCCCCTAATTCTTGTAAATGATGATTATGAATGGTTTAGCTGCGTACCTAGGCGGGGCCAGAAGGGCGACCGGGTTAAAAGCGAACGCCCGGCGGATGGCCGGGCTGCGGTGGATCTACTGAGTTCATTGTACTGCGCGTGTCAAGGATTTCCCGGAGAATCTCTATGATGAGACGACCCTGCAAACGCCCCTCGGGTAGACTTGGAGCGGATTGGCAAGCGTTCAAGCGGAACAGCGACCTGCATCAGAACGGCATCCTAGCCAAATATTGCCCGCGCGAACTCAACGGGACCCTGGAGACAACATGAGCACCGTAACAGTAGGCAACAAGAAGCTCGGCGCAGGACAGCCTTGCTATGTGATCGCCGAGGTCGGCATCAACCACAACGGCGACATCGACCTGGCCAAGCGGCTGATCTCGGTGGCCGTGGCCGCAGGCTGCGACGCGGTGAAGTTCCAGAAGCGCACCGTGGAGATCGTATACACGGAGAAGGAGCTGTCCACGCCCCGGCCCAACCCCTTCGGTGAGACCAACGGCGACCTGAAGCGCGGCCTGGAGTTCGGCGAGGAGGATTACGCCGAGATCGCCAGCTTCTGCAAGCAGGTGAAGATTCCCTGGCTGGTGAGCCCCTGGGACGAGCTCTCGGTGGACGTTATGGAGCAGTTCGATACGCCGGTGTACAAGATCGCCTCGGCCTCGCTGACCGACGACAACCTGCTGCGCCATGTACGCCGGACCGGCAAGCCGATCATCGCCTCCACCGGCATGAGCACCTATGCGGAGATCGACCACGCCGTGGACGTGCTGGGCAAGGAAGACCTGATCCTGATGCACACCACTTCGACCTACCCGGCGAAGTACGAGCAGCTGAACCTGCGCGCGATACCGACGATGATCGAGCGCTACGGCGTTCCGGTGGGCTACTCCGGCCATGAGACCGGCATCCCGACCAGCGTGGCCGCGGCGGTGCTGGGCGCCTGCTGCGTGGAGCGGCACATTACGCTGGACCGCGCGATGTGGGGCTCGGACCAGGCGGCGTCGCTGGAGCCGAACGGCATCTCGCGGCTGGTGCGCGACATCCGGCTCTGCGAGCAGTCCATGGGCGACGGCATCAAGCGCGTCTACGAGGACGAGATCCCGGTGATGAAGAAGCTGCGCCGCGTGGGCGCGGCGGCGTAACCCGATGTCCGCTTCCGAATCGAAGATCACGAGTGGCCTGCAGACCTTGCAGGCCATTGCGTTTGATGTGGACGGCGTACTGACCGATGGTTCCCTCACCTGGTCGCCGAGTGGAGAGGAGA
>Ga0116230_10006088_pt1 | contig 11860 bp, 7 predicted proteins | sample S1TSphfallax_3_FD_88678 | JGI IMG/M metagenome (GOLD analysis project Ga0116230, IMG submission 88678) | Host-associated microbial communities from peat moss isolated from Minnesota, USA - S1T2_Fd - Sphagnum fallax MG | ecosystem: Host-associated > Plants > Peat moss > Unclassified | place: USA...
AGGGTAAAATCATGGTACCCCTACCCTTATGATACCATTGACATCAAGTACCCTTACCATGAAGATAAAATTGCAACCTAAGTTTTATATACCTTTTAACTTGAAGATGCATTTTGTTTTTAAATCATATATACCTTTTATGTTGAAGGTAAATTTTTTAAATCAAATACACCCTTACCCTAAGGGTATGAAAATCACTATACCCTCACAACAATAATCCTTCCTTTATATAAGAGGCCTTTTCTAGGTGTAAGGTATGTGTGTGATGCCTCTTGTAGGCACATAGTGCCTCACACTCTTATTGTCTCATGATCTATAATGTATGTTAAGTTCATTATAATGTTTGTCTTGTGCTTTAAAATGGGTAAGGCATATGGGTGGGGGACATTTTCAAAATGTAAAACTAGGTTCAATTATTGCCCCCTTATTAAAAGAGGGCCCTCACTAAAGGGTCTTGCTTGTGTGGGTCAATATTTGATTTTTAAAATAATAGTTAGGTTGGAGTATGTGATTAATCAAGTATATATCCTAATTTTTTAACAAAAACCCAAATGAGTATATGTAGGTTTTTTACCAAGGTATTTGATAGACACCCTTTGAAGAAAAAGGTTTTGGTTTTTAAAACCTTTTTAAAGCTAATTCTTTGCATTTTGGAGGATGAACACATTTTACAAGTTTTGAAATTTCAAGGCAACAAAACCTCAAAGAGGTGTGGTCATGGTGGTACTTCAAACTTTAAAATTTTGATTATAAATGAAATATTATTTTAATCTTAAAGGCTAACCCAAATGATGAATCAAAATACATGACTCCAATATCCAAGTGACAAAATCAAGACCCAACATCTTATTGATTTTCTTAAATTTTATTTTATGTTGGCCTACACATTATTAACAACATTGAATACACAACAAACATAATACACTCAAGACTTAAAATTTAATAGACAAAAAATCCTCAAAACACAATAGACAAAAGACATTCAAATCACAATAGATAGAAAACATTTAAGACACAATAAATAGAAGAGATTCAAAACACACTAGACACATAATATTGAAAACAATTGATTGACACACACATAATAAACACATAATATTAAAAACACACTAAAATAACAATAAAAATAAACATGAACAAGAAATAGAAATAGAACAAACCCAAACACACTAACACAAATAGTTATGACCACTTAAATAAAACATATGTTACGACCATAAAACACAAAACCTTTTCAAACTACATTTTGAAATTTAGACATCCATCCCCTCATAATGTGGAATCATGGAAGAGTTGTTCAAAATCCACCACCTTGACAGATGATTCCATTCATCATTTTCAACTTAACACAAAGCACAGACAACCATTTACACATAGGAAAAATGGCAAATCAAAAGGAATCATCTAAGTCCAAGTAATCTTTGCCCTTCACTTGGTCTTCAAATTAGATTTCACTTCACATGTGAATACAAAGTTTGTGGGTTTCAAACAACCAATCCATCTTTTAGTTGTAAACATATGCTTTATTCCAATAGTCATAGCTTTTGGTGTCATTGCTTATAAATGTCTTCATTTGTTGTTATGGTATGAAACAAATTTTCCACAATGACTTAAGATTGACATTCTTCAATTTCTTTGACATTTGTAAGCATCGACAACTTGTTTGCCTCCATCAAATAAAGGCAACAACAACTTTTCATCATATTCAAGAACAACAATAGTAGCATTTTCAAGACCTAAATATGTGATGACCAACACATCTTTTAAAACCTTGGATCAAACATCAAAACCAACATATTATGGCCCCATTTCCTATCAAATGCATGCAAAAAGAAAATGAAGGGTAGAAAACCCTCCAAAATAAAATTAACAATAGCAAACACATCATGTGCTCTTTTTGACATCCACAAGTTGAATGTGCAATTGGTTGATAAAAAATTAGCTAATGCAAGTTGCATATGTAGTCATGGTTTTTTCAACTAAGCCCAACAAAATATCTTCAACAAAAGTCTTCATAAATCGGAAAACAACTTGTGGACATAACCAACATGCTAGTCTCTAGAGCCAAATTGATTCAATAGGTTTCATAGATAGAACCCCTCATCCACAAACAAAACATTAGATCTTGCAAAGACCCAACTTGTGTTGCATCATCATTTTAAAACTTACTTGCAATAGAAGAAAATGAAAAATTATAGTTGGAGATACGTGTGCCTTTTTTTATTAGGAACACAATCAAGGTGAGATCTTGGGCATTGTCTACATATTTTAACAATTTATTCAATAAAGTAGAATGGTCAAAATCAACATGTTTTTTAATGGTTATTATGTCATTAAGCTTGTGGTATGTAATGAAACCTTTCCTACATTTGCTTTGTAGGCCAAGATTTCAAGTGGGGTTGTATCATTATGGCCCTAATACATCTCATGATCTAGTTTTGAGAAAGATCCACATGTTGACTAGTACAATGTCAGACGGTTAGATCGAATTGCTTTATTAGACTTAACGTCAATTGGGCTCTGGCCTGGGTGTTGTTTGGCCCACTTAATGACGCTAAATTGTAAGTAAGTAAGTAAGTAAGTAAGTAAGACTATTGTGCACTTTTTAAAATGCCCACATCAGTGAATTGCAGTAGTGCAACTTCCAAGCAACTTTTTGTTTCTATAAGTTTTCCAAGTGCACTTCAATGACACATTGTTCATTAACACCAACAAACTTTAAAATCTTTAACTCCACACCTTCATGGGTTAAGTACACATTGTTAATATAATGAAGTTGTCATATTTTATAAATGCTAGAGGGATTTCGTTAATAGAGTTGATATCATGAGTATTCACGATAGGATATGAAGAAAAAACCATCATTTCACATTAGGGCATAAGCACACTAAGCCCCCCAAAAATTGTAATCACAAGTATAACCTTTTTATAATAAATTTTTTGGGGTAATGTATGGACATCACATCTTGGATAATTTTTGCTTGTTTTAAGTATATTTGATTAACTTGAAATATAATCAAATCAATTATTTTAAAAAATTCAACAAACAACAAAAAACTTGAATGTATGGAATATATTTGTGACAAAATAATACATGTCACATAGTTTGAAAAAATTGCATATATACTTCAAAACTAAGGTTATGAGTGAATTTCTTGGGTGAATTTTTTTATTGTGTATGATATTGATATACATGAATTAACTCTAGGACCATTTAGAGATTTAAAGTTTCTAGATGAAATTTCTTTTTTTTTAAAGTGTGTTTTTTGCATTTTTGAACAATAAATGTATATAAATAGTTTTTTAAAGGAACAAACCACTACCATATCAAAGAAGAGGAGATTTTATAGATGGGCATTTCATAAAATTTTCAATGTTATTTTGTTTGGCAATGTTTCATGAACCACAAACATGAAACCCTATGGCTGTTGAAAAATTGTAAATTATATATTGTATGTACATTAATTTTATCCAATCTTCTTGATCTAACCGTTGGATCAAGATTAATTTTAACTCAAAGTCAACTTTGAATTTTCCAAAATGTTGTCATGCAAAATTTTAAGTTTTTTTCTTGTGTTTAGAATAAACAAATAATATTACCATCAAGATTTTAGCTTACTACGTACTATAATACTCATTATACATCATTTTTTTGGCGAAAAGTGACTCACCACTAATGTGCTTTCATCCATTACCATGAAAAATTTAAATTTTATAGCAACAAAATGTGATAATCAAAGGTTTAGGAAATAAAAGTTTGAGGTATAAAATTTAAAGATACTCCATGATGGGAACAAAACACTTGAGCTATTTGTTGAAGATATATCTCCATCCATGTAGTTTCATACTTGAACTTTAGAATAAAAACTCAAAAATTAAGTATGAACAAAAGGCCAATGGCTCAACGAGAGACCCTAAACCCTAAAACGTGATAAATGAAACATAATAAAACATCAAAAGCTCATGAATCAAGGATTCAATAGTGGTGATAGACAAAAATGTAAGCATGATAATTGTTTAAAAATCCCCTTCACCCATAATGTTTCATAAATGCACCTTCAAGCAAAAACAAAAGGAAAAACAAATAAAACACAACTAGCTCAAAGGCTAAAACTTGGGCATGAAAGCTCAAAATGAGAGTTGAAAGTTGTTACTCAAATTGTAGGTTGCAACTTAAACAAAATGAAAATAAAAAGAAATGTGAAAAGTAAAAACACAAAGCCACATTCTTCTAGATCACTGATAAATGCACATTGTTTTATGTTGCCCTAAAGCTTGATTCCAGTTTAGTATCTAGTATTTTTTAATATCCAATAGGTTGCATTTATTGAATATCATTGTAGATTTCAATAATGCATTATGAACGTTGTAAAGGCAAAAAAATGGCAATTGTGGAAAGTGAAAGAAACATGAAAAAATGAGAAAACAAAACAACTACAAACACCAACTAAAACTACAAAACAAAAATCTAACCTTAACCTTAATTAGAATTCCATTAAGTATTAAAAGGGTGTAAATCAAGGTTTTTGATAGATACCATTTACTTTTTATTTTCGTTAATTTGGGTTTAGTTACCTATATTTGAATTTATAAAAGTATCAATTATGAGGTGGCCCGAGTGAGTAATAAATATCACAAAATCATGGGTAGAAAGCAAGTTTAGGTTTTTGAAAAAAACAACCCTTGGCTTTCATATATGCATATATTTGGTTTAATATTTGGAAAATACCTGAAAGCAATTCAAATAGTTGTCCCACACTAGGTTTTACTAAGACTTAATAACTTTCATGTGAAAAGGAGTTTTTGACTACAACAAGCCTTAAATTTCAAGGGCAAGATATTTTTTCCCCTTAAAACCTATAATTTCAAAACCCCAACCACAAAGTTTTTGATTCCAAGCATGGGGTTTTTAATTCTAAGCACAAGGTTTAGACTAATGTTGGGTAGTTCTGAGGATTTAGGAGAAGCCTTTGATTCCAATGCTTCAAATTTTCAATTGTTTAATTCTAGTTTGGTTTCAAAAAAAATTTAAGGAACTAAAACTTGGTTTTGATTTTGGTTTTTTAGCCCTAAGTCCAATTCCACTTCTGGTTCCGATTTTAGAACCTAAAAAATAAAATTGCAATGTTTTTTATTCTAATTTCATAACCTCCAATTCCAAATCTTGTATCCAACACATGAAGACCAACAATTTGGAAATACACAAACTTTTATTCCATGAAGAAAATAATTATTACAAATGTTTGAAAATTTCAAACAAATAAACTTTAAACTACATTAGATGTTCCAAGTTTCAAGATTCAAATAAACAAATGATGGTGCAAAAATACCAAAAGTACTCCAAAAGAAGAATAAAATTACAGAAGCTTTGAAAGCCTCAAACTTCAAACCAATATAAATTACAAACTAGCCTATTTGTAAACTTTAACCTACTCTAGATATTTCAAGGATCAAAACATTTTTTTCATTGCCATTTGGTTTCATGTTTAAGATTTCATCCAATAGTAACACCAAATTGAATAGTGGCTTTGGCACTTTTGAATTATGCCCCAAATAGCCCCAAATCTGCCCTAGTTTTTCCTTCACATGAAACATTAATTCTACAACCCAAAACCCCCTCAAATAACCTCAAAATAGACCCAAATCTACCCTAGTCTTTCCTTTACCTGAAAATTTAATTCTACAACCCAAAACCCCCTCAAACAACACCAAATTTGCCCTAATATTTCATTGTTAACTCAAAACCCTAATTCTAACCACCCATACCCCTTCAAATAGCCCCCAAATCTATCCTAGTCTTTCCTTCACTCAAAACCATAAGTTTTCACTTGTGCACCCCAATACACCCAAACCAAATCAAGGGTACAAGCTAACCCCAATTCAATAAAATATAACAAAGGCAAAAGCCCTAAACATGGCACATAGCAAAAATTTTGGGTTCCATCATCTCCAAGGGTTAGGGAACTTTAAAATCAACTTCCCTCCATGGTTGTTCCATTTTTCTAACATTTGGGGGAAAATCAAATAAAATGACAACATGAGTTCAACTTAACTGATAAAATTATCTAACTGAAATTTATAAAATGATGTGTGCTTATTTTTTTTAAATAATCTAAAATCGATTGTTAATTTCTTCAATCTCTAAAAGCCTAACCTTATCAACAAGGTCTTCATTTTCTTTCATGAAGGCCTCTTCCATATCTATGAATTGCCCCATGGATGCCCAACCTTCAACACAAACATCATCTGAACAATTATTGTAGATGCAACTTATAACCATTTCAAGATTTTCAATGCCTAATTGAAAGTCTTTAAGGTTTGTGCAACTACCTACAATGTTGAAGGCTCTCTCCAATTTGATTGGAGAACCAATAATCCTTAATATTTATTGAACGACGAACCCAATATTACGAAATTGTACCTCGCGCATTTTCCACCATGCCAATGGATTCTTACACTCTTCCACTATCATTTTTTTTTACTAAAAAATAATTTATTTGCTCCTTGACAATTGACAAGTCCATTTCTTCATTAGTTTCCATAAAATCATATAAGCTTGTACTTTTGATGTTCTAGGATGTAGAGCAATGAGGAATTCCAATGCTTACATCATTTGGATTCAAGAAATGGTACACATGAACAAGGAGGGGAAGTAATACCTTATGATCATACTCACCTACAATCTGTAATGTTCTCTCCTTCTGAACATACTAAATAACCAATATGAGCCCCTTGTAATAGGGGTCTAACATCACAACCAACATGTTGTGAATTTTTGCTAATTAAACAAAGACCATAAATGAAAGGAAAAGGTTTAGAACATACACCATGTCCTTGCATGTTCATTTGGAAGATGTGGAACTTCCCATTAAAATCTTGGGTTTCATTATAATAAGGCCCCAACAAATCATGCAAAAACTAACACATAAGAGCTATTACAGCAAGAAGTGCATCTAACAACAACTAATAACCTTGATTTTGGTTCAACACACATTGTTTAATCATAAGCCCAAGAGTATCAAAAACAATTTGGGTTACTACCCATACTCGAGGACTTGGCACACATTATTGGAGTGTCAAGGACACTTATTTTTCCATAGTAAAGGGTAATGTCATGTTTGAATTCAAAAGTCTCTTAGAATAGGATGATTCTTGAAGCAAATTGAGTCTTCATTTGAATCTTCAATTTCCATGGAAACACCCCCACATCTAGGCATGCCTTATGCCATTCTTGCTAACCTTTACCACTTTTTTTGGTTGAAATTATGGTTTTTTGCAATACAAATTGTGCCAATTTGATTGAGATTAAAATCACACTAGCACATACTTTAGTATCATTTGTTGCATATTGGCAACACTTGGACATGGCATGGCCCCAACAAGCACCTACAAAAAGAGTTAACATCCCTAAAATTTGACAAAACACAATTAAAATCATGGTGGAATATTACTTCTTTCATCTTTAACATATGCAAGGACATGACCATTGAGCTTGTGTTTTGCAAACAAGTCAATCACTTGCAAAGCCAAGACACTTCATGTGGAATTTTCAATCTCAAAACATCCTTCAATTACATTATAAGGTTCCCATTTGTCATTTTAAAAATGTACAATTAAAACAAAAATATAAAATATTTATACTTTTGACATCCAAAGATCAAAGCTCATGATGTAAATGTAATATGAAGCAAGTGAAGGAGATACAAAATTCTCTTTAATCTTTCTTGCCACCTTAGGTGGTAGACCTCCTCTCAAGACCCACCTTGATGGAAAATTGAAACAAGAATTTTGCTTCAAAACAAATCTCCTAAAAAGTGGAGCATCCACAAATGACAATGGCACAAGTTCTTTAATTATTAACAACACAAGGTCCTCCTTGTATTATTTTTTATGGGGATCATTTTTGGGATAAGAAACAAAAATACCAAAAACATTGGAAATAACAACAAGGGTTGGGCTAGACCATTTTTTGTCGGTTGTTTTTTTACTTTTGGCTCATCCTTTTCTTGTTCACTCCATTAACCCTAAAGTTGATGATGGTTGGTTTTCAAGTGTTTGCGAAATGAAAAAATACCATTTGTAGATTTGTAGTTTATCACACCTTTTTTTTTGTCTTGCAATTAGAACATTCCAATAACAAACAACACATTTTAATTGTTCCAATTGGTTTGAGTTTGAATTTAAACTTGAATTTACCTATGTTAGTGTTGGAAAGAAGTTCAAAGGTGCATAGAAGGCCCATGTAATGGCGGTGCATTGTTTGTATTTCCAAAAGTTTCATTGTTTTGCTAATAAGTCCCACTACATTATAGCATTTGCATTGAAATTGTTTTTTATTAATGTTGTTGAAATAGTTGCACAAGAAACTATTGCAAAACCACAACTATCCATTACTATAATTCATGGTTTTTTAAGAAGTTCAAATTGACTAACTTACCATTTTGATTAATGAACATGTCCATTTTGACTCAAGGCCAAGTGTTTGAATGACACATGTATTTGTTGATTGATCAATTTGACTAGATACACATAATCAAATTATACAATTTTAATAAAAATGGCCAATGATATTTAATAAAAATGACTATTGGTCTTTAGTCAAGTTGAACATTTAGTCAAAGTGGCCAATGATATTTAGTCAAATACATCATTTACTTCTTTATGTATCTACCTCTTACGTATTCATCCACCTATTTACTTAGTTAGTTACTTATTTATTACCCACCCGCCTACATATTATTTACCTACCTACATATATACATATACCTTCTCACCTACCTACCTACATACCTACCTATAGTTTTCACCTTCATATGACCTATTTATTTACCTACCCACTTATTTTCATATTATTTACTTCCTTATCCACCCACTAGGTGTAACCATTATGTTTAGCTATTAGATTTAGCCATTAGGTTTACCCAAATTTTAGCCATTATGTTCAACCATTAAATTTGGCATTAGGTTTAACTTAAATTAAACCATTAAATATCATTAATAAATATAACCTAAATTGAAACACTAAATATATCCACTATGTTTAGCCAATATGTTTAAACACTAAAGTTACTCACTAGGTTGAACTTAGGTTTAGCCATTATGTTTAGCAATTAGGTTTATTAACTAAGTTTAACCATTCTATTTAGCCATTATGTTTATCAACTAGGTTTAACCACTATGTTAAACCATTAGATTTAATCAAAGTTTAATCAATATGTTTAGCCATTACTTTAAATCATTGAATTTAGACATTAGGTTTAACCATTAATTTAAGTCATTGAATCTAACCATTAGGTTTAGCCATTAGTTTAATTGCTGAATTTAATCATTAGGTTTAGCCATTAGGTTTAGTCATTAGTTTACATCATTCAATTTAATCACTAAGTTTATCTGTTAAATTAAATCATTGACTTTAATCACTAGTTGTCACCTAGGTTTAGCCATTATGTTTAATGATGTGAAATAAACATGTGAAATGGTTGATTAAAGTTGAACACCTTTGATGGTGTAATTTATTGGTAAGCACTTGGTTTATCATTATGAAGGTTTGGGTTCAATTCCTTATACTTACAATTGATGTGCATGTTTAAAAAGCTAAAGTAAGTAGGTTAGACTAAAGTAGTTTGATGAGGTTAAATTAGGTTAGGTTAGGAAGGTTAAGTTAAGTTAGTTATGTAGGTTAGGTTAGGTTAGGTTGGTTAGGTTAAGTTAGGTTAAATATGTTAGGTTAGGTTAGGTAGGTTAGGTTAAGTTAAGTTAGGTTAAATATGTTAGGTTAAGTAGGTTAGGTTAAGTTAAGCTAGGTTAAATATGTTAGGTTAGGTTAGATAGGTTAGGTTAGATTAGGCTAACATCTACCTATTTAAATGCCTTTTTTCAACCTACCTAAACCTATTTACTAATTTTCTACCTATTTGCCTATCTATCTACTTACTAATTTAAAAAATAGTAATTCAAGAGATGATTTTAATTAAGGTATAGAATTCACCCGGTCAAATGGTCCACTATTTATTAATCAAATAGTCAGTCATTTTGTTAGTCACTTTGCTAGTCAAAATGACAAGGCCCAATTTGATTGCCCATGTGTTAGACATGGCCAAAATGACTTATCCATATTAACACAACGATTTTTTTTATGCCTATCACTTTTGAATATTTTTTTATTAGAAAACCTAGTCAAAACAACCATGAATTGTAGAAGTGTATCCATTTGCAATGGACCTTTTATGGAATACATTACTTTTTTGCCCGCAATCTTTAAGAATTTCATGCTTCCAACTATTAGTGATTGCCAAGAATAACAAAGAGAAAACAACTGCCAAAAATAGCAAGGATGTTAACCCTGTAAGTCTTAATATGTAATAATTAATTAAATATTAACATGTATTAAACATAGATCCAACTTTTATAAGTATATGTAGTTATTTAATTGATTAGATGTCAATGTATATTAAATACAAATTTGACCTTTTTTAAGTTTTAAATTCAAAATTGTAATTTTAAAAATTAAATGTTAAAATATATTAAATACATATTTAATCTCTTCAAGTGTTAAGTTAAAATTTATAATTATTTCATTCTTGTTTAAATTTAAATATCTACATTGTGTTGAATTTGAACATGCATTCAGAAAAATAACAAGATTTTTGTATACTTTGTTTATTAATAAAGGAAAAAAGGACCACTAAGAGTAATAAGGAGAAGATGACCTTCAAGAGTAGCAAGGAAAAGACAACTACCAAAAGTAGCAAGGAGAATACGACCCCCCAGGGTAGCAAGGAGAAGATAAAGTGTTAAGATGAAAGAATATTCACTAGAAAAGAGAAGATGACCATCCAAAACATGTAGCCAGAAACAAGATGACAACTGCTAACATGCGCCTGTTAAAAAGATAACCACAATGATGAATCACAAAAAATCACAAAAGAAATTCCAGCTCAAAAGATGACCACTGAGAGTAGCAAGGAGAAAACAACTCCACAAAACAGGAGTTAATTAAACAACTTAGCAAGTGTGAGTTTTGAACTTGATGAATGCAACAAAGCTTGAGGACTTTGTGAGCTTGAAGAAAATACAAGGAGAAAGGTTGAGGAGCTCGAAGCAGGAGAATGAGGAGCAAGTGAGCAAAGAGAACTCCCACTCCTGCTCCCAAGCCCTGAAACGTTGAACCCCCCAAACCTTAGTATCATTGAACCAGAACTGGTTTTTTTTCAAAAGTCTGGTCTGGTTCTGATCCCAGTCCACCCAAGAACCGGACCCCTGGTTCCAGTTCCCAAAAATCACTATTTGGAACCAGGGGAGTCAGTTCCACCCCGGTTCTACAACCAGGCCTCCAAGTTGGTTCCGGTTTCTAACTGGTTCTTGAGGCCAGAACCAGTTCCAGTTTGGTTTCAACTACCCAAAATCGTTTCCAAGTACTCTAGTTGAGTTTTGGGTACCCAAAACCAGAACCGCCGGTTAGGAAGTTCCTAACTGGGGATTTGGGTACCTGCCCAACACTTGTTTAGACCCCCATACATGCAAGTTAAGCATGTTTATAAAGATTCAAATCATAAGAATATTCAAGAGCTTCCACAACTGACTTGAACCTGAAATTTTAAGTTTCTCATTTCAAATGTATTCAGAATGAGAAATGCCTGCTTAGAATCAAAAACCTTGTGCTTAAAATCAAATATCCCTTGCTAGGGGCTTTGAAATTTGGGGGAGTTTTTTTATAAATAAATAACATATATATATATCATTACCCTGGGTCTATGTTAATTAACATGATGCTAGCATCGTGTTAATGAATATAGACCCGGGGTAATGAAATATTCCCTAAGGCCAGGGTATGGTAAAAGTATGATGACCCGTTTGGTAT
>Ga0116230_10006089_pt1 | contig 11859 bp, 8 predicted proteins | sample S1TSphfallax_3_FD_88678 | JGI IMG/M metagenome (GOLD analysis project Ga0116230, IMG submission 88678) | Host-associated microbial communities from peat moss isolated from Minnesota, USA - S1T2_Fd - Sphagnum fallax MG | ecosystem: Host-associated > Plants > Peat moss > Unclassified | place: USA...
AGAGATGCATTTGCTGGAAGATTCATAATCAGCCTCTCCAAAGGAAAGGACTCAAAGAGCAAATGGCAAGTTCTCTACTAGGTGAACATCCCACAGGCAAATGTTACTAGCACCTAATTGGGGTGAATATCACATATAATCATTTATTTAATTAAAATATTTCATAGTGTTATTTTTACACATATTTTTCAACTCAATTTAGGTACAGTAAACCCCTTTTATAATCACCTCCATTTGAGTCATATTCTTGTTTGTTTGTGTCACACTTTTTTTTTTTTTAACCATCAGTTTTTAGTAAAAACCATCATTTTTACAGTCACTATCACACTCATTAGTAGCACAAAATGTTTGCAAATTTTTGTATATAAATGTGATTATAATAGAGGAAATCTAAAGAAAATATAAAAGTTCTGTAAATTGCAGTTCCTTTTGACAATGTTACTGTTGCTTTGTGTTAAGTTGGGCATACTAACAACAATGAATTCAATTGAAGAGGAAAGAAATGCAAACTTGCTAAAAATACAAAAAAAATTAATTAAAAAATCTAATTAACACACAAACTAATAGTTAAGGAGTTCAAACTCAATGTAAGTTGTCAGATTAAAATAGGCAAAAATCACAACTTTCTTTAAGTCTAATAATACATAGTAAAATTTAAAATAACCAATGTAAAAAATTTAAACAACCAACACTTTTATTCTAGCATAAAAGGGCTGTTTTGGAAACCAGATGCATCAAGATGGTGCCTTGTACAATATTGGGATGTGTAATAATGTAAAGCTCCAAGAGCAGGGCATCTATTAAATGCCCTGGACCATAGGCTACCCTTGAGTCTTTAAATGCCCTGCTCTTGGGCCTTTACCCCTTGTACAGTAGGTCCTCCCTACAAGGGGGAGGACCCATCATACAAGCCCACCTCATGAAAGGGCTTTTGGTGTAGGAGGAGCCAAGGGGTACTTACTTCTGGAACTCCCCCATTCCAAGGACATGACCAAGCATAAAAATTGATGTGATTTTAATTGTCTTATTGTTTTCTCATGATACCCACCGGGTATCAAGGGGATTTTTCGGCCCTGCCTCTACAGGGACAGGGACTATTGCATTGGATCCAACTTTTGGAAGTTTTACATTATTAAAACTTGTTTCATATTAGGTGAACTGGTTTCTTTGGTGAAAGGGTTAGACTGTTTAGATTGGAACGGATTGTTTTGGTGTTCAGACAGACTGTGGACATAGTAAGTAGATGTGCAACATCCTACCTATTGGCAGGGCCAGCATGTTTGTGATGCCTTATTTAAAACAACGCTGGGCTTGTTATGCTCTTTTTGCATACCTCCAACATACACTAACGAAAATCTCAAAGGTTTTTCCTTAAGTGAAATGGTTTGCTTATTTGGTAATTCTCTACCTTTCTGAAAAACCTTTGGTTCTAGTTCCAAAAATGAATTAGAAATGTCACAGTTTTAGTTCTAGTTCCACACATAAAAGGAACTAAGCATTTGATTATAGATTTAATTCTTTGAAAAACAGAATATATCAATTCCAGTTTTAGAAATCAAACCCAATTCCAATATGGTCTTTACTAATGTAATTATTGGTTAACCTCCAATGAACCCCCAGTTCCAATCATTTTTTTTTCAAAAACATTATATCTCGATTGGTTTCGGTTTCACACATAAATGAAAAAAGTAACATGTTCTACAAGCTACTCCTGGGATTTAAACTCACAACTGCAAGCTTGTATGATGTAGGAACCAATGTTGGGCAGGTATCACAAATATCCCTAAGCATCCCATTCTGAATCCTTGAAGGTATCATTATGAATGATACCTTGATTGAAAATTGAACTATCAGTTCTCACTTGTGTGAGAATCGGATGTGAAAATTGATTTTTTTTTAAAAGAACAAAAAAATTTGAGAACCAAGTAAGGTCTGATCCTTTACCCGGGCCAGGGTCTGAAGGTTTAGCCACCATCAAAAGTTAGTACAAGCAATGAGAAAGAAGTTATGATATCAAATTTAATTATGTTTTTATGTAAAATAGAACAACATATTGAATTTTGTTAATCGTTCATGGACCATGGTTTGAACTTTGGAAGTACGATGTTAAGTCAGCATAATTTAATTAGGGCTAAAGAAAGGACACTTTCATCACTAGACCCACATCAAAAATTTGCCCATAAAGTTTAATTTGCCTTGGGAGATGGGAGATTTAAAGGAGGGCTAGTATTTGATGGTAGGTACTTATTAATGGTAGGTCAGGTTAGATGCTAATGATGTTTCAAGAGTTTATTTTTAAATTTTGTCAAAAACCTTGAACCAAAGGTCCTTCGATTTTGAATTTTTGCAAAAAGCAAGAGCTATCATTATAAAAAAAATCAAATAAAAAAATAATTAATTTTATTTTTTATTTTTTATTTTTTATTTTCAATTTAAAAATATTAAGTAATACCTGGTTTGTGAGAACCAGCAAAAGATAATCAACTGTTCTCAAATTTTTGAAAATCAACATTGTGAGAATCAGTTTAAATGTTTTTTATAAATGTTATACCCTTGCTCAGCATAAAACAAAATTAAAATTTTCTTTTGAGGAGAACCAAACCCTTTTGTAAATTACTTTGTGAAAACTGGACCCAGCAAGTATCATAAAATTATGATACCCACCCAACACTGGTAGGAACTACCACTAGCCTACCGGAGTACACTGGTTTCATATTTATTTTTCACTCCCCAAATCATTAGACTAGCTAATCCCTGCAACTGAAACAGTGTAGCAACCACTCAACTAGCATAGTACCTTTTCAGGTTGGGCACAGTAGTGCCGAACTTGAGTCTCGACTACTTTGATGGGAAATTCAAAATTCAAAATTGTCGCCGAAACGATGGCTGAATATGACACCTCACAGTTTCACCCTCGCAGTCTGAATTGTGTCGTGAGCCTCAATGGTAAGCAAGCTCATGCCGTTTGCATGCTCCACAACCTGTCAGGAAAAACGAAGGTAGAACAACATCTGGCAATTGTTGACCATTTTTTCGAAACACCTAACCTAAAGTCTGAGAAAAGCTAGAAAGCACAAAGTGACAACGACAACAAGTTCAACACGCTGCTTGAACGTGCTCAAAAGAAGATCGAAGCACAAATTGCACAGTCGCAACAGATCTTTGAGCAGGTCACCAACAACTTTCTAGAACGTATCACAGCAGCCCAATAGTCAGCCCCTACTGCCAATCATGACAATGAGGTTACAAAACAACTTGTTAAGGAGGTGGTGGAAGAGTCAGGGGGAAAGTGGGTAGACGTTGTGAAGAAGATGGGCAAACAAATGGACAACTTTGTCAGCCAAGGTGAGGCCAGGGAACGTTCCACACGCTCCTGCAGCACACGTATCATACGATTTGACAAAATAGAAGGCGAAATAGCACAGCAACTGCTAGATAAAGTCAATAGTCAAGTTCTACAAGGACAGATGAAGCTAGCCATCAAGGTTGTGGTAACAGTGCGCCAGCCCATCAGCAGGACAACTGAGACCAAGCCTGGGACTGTACACACATGAGCTGTACTTGTTACTTTTGCTACAACTGAAGATAGAAAAGTTGTCTGTTAAAACCATGTAGCTTTGAAAGGTACCCACTGGGGCTTGGAAGAGGATTTGACCAAACAGCAACAAGAGCAAAAGAGGGCATCATGGCATCTATTTGAGAAGGCCAAAGCGGAAAAGAAAAAAGCTTACTGGTGTGGCGCAGACCTTTACATCAATGACACCAAAGTCACAACTCAGCACTAGGGGTGCTAGGACCAGAGAGCATTACGAGTCTCCCTGTGGAACATCCATGGGGAGACAAACACGAAGCTAAGTACCAGTTCACATATACAGAAACTGTTTGATGACTCATATGTTGTTGCATTGACTGAAACACACTTGTTCCCTAATGAAACACCATTGCATATGCCTGGTTTTCAGTGTTTACACAATCCACGCCCTGTATTTGACATGAGCTCCGTCAGAACAGCAATGAAGCATAGTGGTGGTGTTGCAGTATTTGTGAATGACTCATGGTCAGACTGTGTATCCCTATGGAAACAAAGCACACATGGCACCAAGTTGTGGCTACAATTCCAACGTTCGGGGGCTGCATCGTTGTTTTTGGCTGTAGTATATGCTCCACCCAAAGGGTCCCCATATGTTGATGAAAGCTTGTTTGATAACATTGTTGTAGAGGTCAGCATGATTCAAGATCTTGGGGGTAGTATTTTACTGATTAGTGATTTCAATGCAAGGACCAGTGCAGCTGACGACTATGCTGATTATCATTGCTTTACATATCACATGCCTAACACGCTGCCATTGGGGAATGACTTCCCAGAGGTTTTGCCTGAGCGACATAACTCGGACAAGGGGGGGTTGAAAGGTTGGCACAATGAGTTCTTAGACCTTTGTCGCTCCTCAAGATTGTTCATTCTCAATGGCAGGATCACAGGCAATGAACCAGGGGAGTGCACTTGCTTTGCCAATGGCGACTCCAGCCTTGTGGATTATATGGTCGCATCACCTGCTCTGTTTAATTGTGCCACATCACTTGTTGTACATAAATGCCCTCTATTATGTGGAAAAGGGTGTGATTCCGACCACATGCCACTTTCACTCAACTTGTATTACCTTGGCAACATGTGTCATCAGCAACTTCAGAATCACATGCAGACATCCGTCGTTTCAAACATGATGTCAGCACCTGCAGCAACAGATTGCCCAATGCACAGCACAGATGAGTGACACAGACAATGTTGACATGGCCGTGCAGTTGTTGCATGACTGCATTTGTAACGCCGCTGCAGCTGTGCATGGCTGCCCTGCGGCACGCACCAGTACAACACAACATTGTCATCAACCATGGTTTGATACTGAATGTCGCAAAAGCACAAGGAAGTATTTGCATATGCAAAGCTTCATCTTGACAGCCATCTAGCACGCGAACGGAAGAAACAACTTAAACAGCTACTGCGTCGTAAGAAACGCACATACAAGAAACTGCAAGGCCGACAGTTGTGTGCACTAGCAAAGACCGATCCAGCCAGCTTTTGGAGGTAGTACTCCAAGAGCAAGGAGTGATCTGTTGCTATTAGCAAAGCAAACTTGGTTACTGGCTTCCAGAAGTTGCTAGAAGGACAATGCCCCAGTAATATAGTTGGGGGACAGGGCAGCTCTACAGATCAGGTGGTCTCGAGCTTGTCACACCCTTTTGCAAGTGATGATTGCAACACACTAAATTGTGACATAACCTTAGATGAGATTACGCAAGTGATGAGGAAACTCAAACGTAACAAGTCTGTTGGCTTAGATGGCATCAAAGCAGAGTTTCTGCTAGATGCTAGCAATATGTTGCATGTACCACTGCAGATTGTGTTCAACAAGTTGTTGCAACAAGTTTATTCAGCAGGCTTATCTACTGGAGTCATTCATGCATTGCACAAGGGTGGTGATGCCTTGCAATTTGAGAACTACAGGGGAATCACAGTGGGTCCTGTACTAGCTAAGGTGTTTGCCATGATTTTAAAGGCACGGTTGAGCAGATGGGCAGAAGAGAAGGGCCTACGTGCCAGGGGACAGGCTAGTTTTAGGAAAGACTCCGCACCACGAATAACCTGTACATTTTGCGAACGCTCATTGAACAGAGCACCCACAAACACAAAAAGGTGTATTGTTGTTTTGTGGACTTTCACAAAGCTTTTGATACAGTGCCTCGTGATCTGCTATGGCAGGTGCTAGCTGAGATGGGAATTGTGGGTCGCTTCATGCAGTGTCTAAAGAACATGTACAACTAGGACAACGTCAAAGTTATGCATCCAACAGAAGGGCTATTAGCCCGGTTCTCATGTGGCATTGGGGTCAAACAAGGTTGTCCACTGAGCCCACTACTTTTTGGACTCTACCTTGATGGACTCGAGAAGCATCTAGATGCACTTGATGGCAATAGCCCGCCACAACTGGTAGACATAGTAGTCAAATTACTATTGTATGTAGATGATTTGGCATTGATGTCAAAGACCCCACAAGGGTTGTAGAAACAAATAGATGTTCTGTCTGAGTTCTATGTTGAACGACAATTGGTCATCAATGTGAGCAAGACCAAGGTGGTGGTGTTTGAGAAATGCCGCAGTGCAGTGCCAGAGTTCACATACAGAGGGACAACCATTGAACGGGTTCAATCATTCAGATACCTGAGCTTAGAGTTACATAGTACAAATGGCAATAGCCATAGACAAACTGACTGCTGCTGGGAAGAAGGCACTGTTTGCATTACGCTGCAGATGCAATGATCTGAGCATAACAAATCCGAAAGTAATGTGTCAACTGTTCAACTCACTGGTACGCCCAGTACTGAGCTATGCATGCGAGGCGTGGACAGGTTGTATAGGGGTGAAAGGGTTGCAACAAGTAGAACAAGTACATAGAATGTTCCTAAGAGGAATATTAGGGGTCAATAAAACAACAAGCACTTTTGTTGTGTTGGGGGAGTTTGGAAGGTATCCATTGGAATATTTCTGGTGGCAACAAACTTTCAAGTATTATGATAGACTATGGGAGTCCACACCAAATCGTCTGTTGTACTGTGCCTACCAGACCCAGCTTCAGATGCTCATTGTGCTCAATGATAACCAACAGTGTTGGCTTCGAAACGTGCAGTTGTGGCTTGACGACCAAGGGGTTGGGGTTCTCTATACTAATGTCAAGTGTGCTGTAGCAAGTGCACAGGCTTCTTATCTAGAATCCACTTATGGTGAACAGGCCAGAGCCAAAAGTAGCAAATTACGTACATACCAACTGATGAACACAAGTTGTACAATAGAATCTAGGTACTCATATGCACATCAGAGTTATTTGCGAGTGATCACAAATGTTTAGCTCAGGCAATCTTTGTCAAGGTTCAGATGTTCAAACCATCGTTTGGAGGTAGAGTGTGGCAGGCATGCAAAGCCTGAGAGTGTACCGAGGAGAGATAGGGTTTGTCGCCTGTGTTCCCTAGGAGCGATTGAGGATGAAGACCGCCTATTGCTAGTGTGCCCAGCTCACCATGACATTCGTTGCAAGTTTGGTCAACAGCTAGGGAAACAGTTGATGCTGTGCAGCTTATTGCCTGAATTAATGCATTCGGCTACTCAGAAAGCGGTGGCTTTGTACTTAGTTTCTTGCCTAGACAACATGAGTGTTTTGCTCAAATCAACTAGGTAATAGTCGTCAAATGGATCTCCCTAGTCCGGGTATTGGCGTTAAATTAAAAGAAAGAAAGAAAGAAGAATGATGAATATAATTTGAAATTTTTGTTTCAACACCACAGTTTTTGATTTTGAAAATTTCGACATATAATGAGTAAATATAATAAAATCAAAGTGATTTCACAAAGTATGTGTTGTATTTCAGATTAGGGTGTTTAATTAATGTCTTACCAGACTCAAAGTTTCCAGTGTTTTTTTTAAATGAATTCTTGTTTGTAGTTAAAGCATTGATCATCCATTGGAAGATGTAGAAAATATGACTATCATCCCAAGGAAGATTTAGCCAATTTTGGCGATGATCCAAAAATAAAGTACCTAAAGGTTTTTTTTCCTCTCTATGTCCCTTCTGCCATCCAAATCAAAAGCATTTTGTACTTTAGAATTGGGAAGGCCTCATCCCCTTGGCCTCCCCTAATGGTCCCACATACACTTGGGTGCATGGCCTGAAAATAGGGGAGGCCCTAACCAACACATCTTTCCCATACACGTAAAGACCTCAAGTAGGACTTTTCAGGCCAGCTTTAAACTAGGAGTCAGGGCTGAGAAAAAACTTGGGGCCAACTTTGAGCATTTTTGACTTGTTGTTTGGCACCAAGTTATTTATAAATGGTAGAACATTGATGTCAGGATATTAATAATTGCTGGAACATTGGCCCCAAGGGTCGCAAATTGGCCTCCCAAATCCATTGGTACCCTTTTTTAGCCTTGGGGCCAATACAAAGACATAAAGTTCAGCATTACTTGGGGCAGATTGAAAAGATTTTTTCTATTTTAGCCTTGACTCATATTGTAAAGCCCTTGGGGCTGATTTCAACTTTTGCACCAATAGGGATGCTTGATTTGGGTTGAACCTTGACCTTGACTACTTGTGTAAAGTGGGCCTCAATCCTAAAAAGTCCCCGCACAGGGTGGGCATGTACAACATGCAATCTTGTCTTTATACCAACAATTCTTGTTTTAGATTTCCTATAGTGCAATTGGGAGGACCCGTAAATCATAAGCAGGTTTAGGATCGAAACTACGTATATTTATTACATAGCTATGGAAATCTATGTTTTTGTTTACATAAATCTTTACTCACCTTTTTACAATCTATGTATAACTAGTATGCCACACCATTTTCCTACCATGGACTTCACATAAACTGTACTAAAATCTTTCAAAACTAAAATCTCAATTCCTTTCACAATTCTATTCTATGAAACTTTACATTCATACAACAACTTATTTTTATCAAGTGAAGGTGTTTCCAAAGGTCACAAACACCCACTTATATATTAACCAAAAGGAAACTAAACAAGAAATTTTTTAAAGTCTACACATCACATGGTTCCCCATGTGATTTCACATGCATAATAAAATGACAAAAATTTTCCACATAAATTACCATGTGTGACTTAATGCACACTAATGTGCCAAAGACTTTCCACAAAAATTATCATGTGAAAGTCAAGCACATTAATTAAAACTATGACCAAATCATAATTAAATTATGAAGTCCAACTAACAAGTAAATCACCAAACTTAACCATTAAATAATTGCATAGGTAATAATTTAATTACATCAAATTATAGACCCGTTGTATGTGCTTACCTTGGTCAAAAAACTTGTGTTTTATGATTTACCATGGTAACAACAGGAAGGCCCCTTGTATGGGCCTACGTTAATCAAAGGTGTGCATGGCCTCCTTCTAGGGCTTTACACTACATATCGATAGCCAATGACCAAACATTTAAACATTTAGGGCAAGTTGAATCTAAGGGGAGGGCTCCATTGTTTTTGGTGGAAAAATAACAAATGACCTTTTTCTACGACTTTACTTTATAGATAATAAAGTCATTCCTTAAAATCAAGAATGGACTACATGGGTACTACCTATGTGGTCATATAAGGGATGAAATTTCAACAAATGGGGTTTTAAAATACATTGGGCTTCAAGGGGGACTAATGGTCCAATCTAAGTTTGCATTATCCTTTTTCTTCATGGATGCCTTTAATTAATCACTATTATTACTATAAATATTTTCGTGGATTTGATTTTAAATTTCAACATTTCATACCCTTATTTAATAAATTTTCATGACTTTGTGGACAACAACCAAGAGGGAATGAAACATCAAATGAGGGGTGCAACTTAGGCCCAAGAAGGCATGACTTTTTATGGATAAGTCTAATTGAAATATATTTTTCCAATGTGATTTCAAATTGTAAAAACATGAAACTAAGTTGGAAAATTGTAAAAAAATGGAATTTGGTGATAGGTATGCATTTTAGTTTTGAAAAGTTAGACCCTTGTGTTTTGCAATTTTCAAACCACAAAAGTTTTGCATCTAGTAGCTACAACTAAAAAAAACTTTGCACAATGTTCCATGTAATTGCGATCTCTAATTAGTAGCCTACAACTATTCATGAAATATAGACATTGTTCCAAGCTTAATTGTGAGCTCATAAATTACCATCAATGGCAAGGAGCCTTAACTTAGGATACTATAAATTGATACATTAATGAGCCATCTAAAGCTCGTTATTTTGCAATTTCTCCATTAATTGTGTGCACAACTTTTCCTTCAAAAAATTTAGCACATCCACAAGCATTTGGGCAAACCTTAATACAACTGATAATTCTTCCTTGTTCTATATCACTTTTCTCAACATGTCATCTCCAAAAGAAGAAACAAATTTGAGACCATTCCAATGTTTCTTAGAAAGGTTAATTTTTAGTTCAAAAATATTGAGAAATAGAATAAATGACAATAGATAAGTGCTAGAAGTAGCCATAAAAGGATTGTAGTAAAACATAACTAGAGATGTGAAAGCAAAGGAAATAACCATAGAAAATTTGAAATTAGATTTGACTAGAAATGCAAAAGTGCAACAAGTATGCATACAGTGCAATTGCAATTAAATCTTATTATAATTGCAAAATTTCTAGAAGTGGTCAAAAACTTCTCCTTTACTTTTTAAAGATGTGAAAGTGCAAGAAATAACATAGAAGGTTTGCCATCAAATCTAAAAGGTAAAGGAGAAGTACAAAATTGTGAGTGGAAGGAGAAGACGACATAAGGATTGAAGTTTTGGACAAGACTTACAATGAGAAGTATAAACATTATTTAAATTGTTGTTGAGTTTCCAAGTCTATAATCCTATCTTTTGTATTTAGTAATTCGAAGAGGGGCAAGTTCCAATGAACTCAAAGTCCATGTTCGTTGAAAGTTATTCCCATAACCTACACAACAACAAATCAAAATTTGGTTTGGAAAGATTTTTTAGATTTCTACACATTGTATTTTATATCTAACATTCTAGGGTGGCATATAGATCAAACATATCCAACACTAATATAATTTTTGTTTTCTTGGGTAGATTATAGAAGAATAAAAATATACCTCTCGTCAGGGCAAGGCCTATTCCACCCACTAGTTGGAAGTTAAGGCCACGAAGGAAGGGGAATCCATGATGTTCCACGTGCTTCACAAGAAATGAAGTGGAATGACATTAAACCAATAGCCAAGCATTAACCAAGAAAACATCCCACCCAAGTAAAAACCCATACATAACCCTCAAAAGACTTATAAAGTACTAAGAGCGAATGGGAGTGGGAAGTGGACACACAAAACACTTGAAAATTGAAGAAGAAATGGATGCAATAAAAAGTGGCAACACCACATTGAGGAAGGCAAATAGGTTGTGGAGCATACCCTTAAGTTCTTTATTTATAACCATTTAAATAGTAAGACATGAAAAGGAAGGTTAGGGTAAAATGAGTACTAACAATAAAAGAAAATGTTGTAGTGATTACTTGAATTTTGGCTATGCAAAAAAATGGGTATATATTTTAACATACAACAATTGAAGTTAGAGGCAGTAGAAATCACTTAAACTAGACCAACACCATTTTGGAATGGGGTTCCAGAAATAGTTGGTGGTATTAGTTCAAATGGTGCCATCTATACCTATTTAATATTCAAGCAAAAGGATTGGAAGTATATAGAACACAAGGACTAACTCAACAATCTTGTCAAACATTCTACAAAAAATTGTAACTTTTTTACAATAGAAACAATTACCTAACAAATCACATATGGAACAGTGATGAAGCTAGAATTCAAGGAGGGAAAAAAATAGGGGCAAGCATGTTAGCAAAATGTGGTTCATAACATCTACATCACCATTCCAAAATCCAAGGAGTGGTTCACTATGAATTGTGCAATTAATGCCGCAAAAAGATTTATACCAACATTTTACATTTTTAGAATTGAAAGACAATGAGAAAATTACATCAAGGATTGCAAACCAAGCACATGTACAACAATGCAAAAAAAAGCTTGGACAACAACATTTTTGTTCAAAGAGTTTTTAAGCTTTTTCAAAAGGTTAGTTCCTAGTGGGATGTTTCCAACCAACTGTCGCCTACTAATTCTAGATGGGCATGGATCACATATTACTTTACAAGCAATAGAACATGTGCTAATCAATTTGGTTTAAACATGGTTATTTTACCATCACATACTACACATGTTTTACAACCCTTGGATGTTTCATGCTTCAATCCATTCAAGAAGGAGAGAGATGGGACCATGGTAAG
>Ga0116230_10006090_pt1 | contig 11858 bp, 11 predicted proteins | sample S1TSphfallax_3_FD_88678 | JGI IMG/M metagenome (GOLD analysis project Ga0116230, IMG submission 88678) | Host-associated microbial communities from peat moss isolated from Minnesota, USA - S1T2_Fd - Sphagnum fallax MG | ecosystem: Host-associated > Plants > Peat moss > Unclassified | place...
AAATACAGAGGCTAATGCGGTTTTTCATCGCGGTGTCCTTTCAGCGTTTCGGCCGCCTTTCAAGTGACGACGGGCTTGGCGCCGAGCCGAACCTTCCCCATTGCATAGATCCGCAGTGCGAGGAGCGGCAGGAGGAACAGAAGCGCCAGGAAGACGGAGCCGCCGAACCCTGCCTGCATACGAATCACCGGACTCAAGAACAGGACATCAACGCAATTGAGAACTACGGTGGCTATGACGAAATTTCGATCTCCGAACAACGCGGCGATTATCGCGGCAATCGTCGAGATCAGCATTATCGAGCCCGAAAACGGCACAATAATGGCTGCACCAGCCAAGACTAACGCGGCGATGGCGAATCCAAGCTTCATGATCTCTCCTTAGTCGAAGGGTTTATCGGACTCAAATCTCAAGAAACATCCACGTCGTGGAAGGTTGGATCGCCACCGGAGTTCTGTTGTGCTCTCGCGCTCAGGCTGGCGCTCAAGAAAACTGCCGAGATTGCTGGGGACAGGAAGGCATGTTGTGGGCTGCAACGAATGGCATCAATGCTCTTATTCATAGTGCGACGCTCCCTGTTGATCTCACACCAGAAAATAGAGTAGAGAAAAACTACTGTGAACAGAAGGCCTCTAACATAATTTAACTCGGCTTGCGATACAACCCGCCCCGATTGTCGGACACTGGTCTGACGCGAGCGCTCATACCAATCCCTATGGGTATTCGCCAGCCTGCACGAAATTCTTTCCCGTCCGCTGGTCCAAAGCCATCGCCCTCGACCGTGCACGATAAGTCGTTCTGTATCGACAAAACACCGGTGCGACGGGCGCACCGCCCGACTACCAACTTCGCCAGTCGCCAGATTGCTCGAGTGCGTGAGCCGCCCGATAGATGGTGGCCTCCTCCCAATGGCGACCCACCAGCATCATTCCCACCGGCAGGCCATCGACCAATCCGCAGGGCACGGACATCGCCGGATGCTGTGTTACGTTGAACGCGCTGGTATTTCCGAGGTTCATATAAGCCGCCTCGAGCGACACCGCCGTCGAGGCATTTGCCGGCGGTAGCGGTTGAGCTTTCATGGGCGTGGTTGGCAACAACAACAGATCCGCGTGGGTCAAGGCCTCATCATAAGCGGCGCGCAATTGCCTGATGAGATTCACACACTTGGCATAAATCTGAAAACCGCACTCGCGTCGCAGGAACTCGGCGATCAGCAGCGAATTCTTCAACGTCACGGGTAAGGCGTCCGGCCGCTGCCGCCACCGACTCTGCAGTTCCAGAAAGCTCGGTACCATGACGTCGTGGCGGCCCGTCCCGAAACCATCGGTCGTCAGGACCGCATTCACAATCGATTGGACGGTTCCGAACATGATGGCACCGCCCAAGGAGTGCAAAGGAACGGAAATGGGAATGATCTCCGCGCCGAGCGAGGCCAGCCGTTGACCCGTGGCGCGTACCGACGAGTCGACCGCGGGTTCAGACTCTTCACGGCCAAAACCTTCCGCCAGGACCCCTATTCTAAGACCCTTGAGGTCGCGCCCGAGCTCACCGGTGTAGTTGCCCACCCGCAGGTTCACCTGCCGCGGATCCAGGCCATCCGCACCGGCCAGAACCTGAAGCAGCACGGCGTTGTCCTCGACGGTCGCCGTCATCGGCCCCGCATGATCGAGTATGGGATCGAATCCCAGTATTCCTGTATAAGGCACGAGGCCCCAGGTGGGCTTCATTCCGTAGATACCGCACCAGGACGACGGAATCCTGATCGAGCCACCCTGATCACAACCGATGGCCATATCCACCTCGCCCGCGGCCACCAGCGCCCCGCAGCCGGATGAGGATCCCCCGGACGAATAACCGTACCGGTGCGGATTGTGGACGGGGCCCGACTCGCTGGTATGGCTGCCGGCCGACGAACAATAGGCTTCGCAAACGGCCTTACCCACGATGTTCCCGCCCGCATCGAGGATGCGCGTAACGAGGGTCGCGTCAAACGGCGGCACATACCCCTCGAGGATTGATGAGCCGTTCATGAGCGGGACACCGGCAATGAACACATTGTCCTTGATCGCAATCGTTCGCCCGTGGAGCTTGCCCGCGGGGGCGCGGTCGATCTCGGTTTTGACGGACCATGCGCCGAGTCGATTGTGTGCCGCGCTGACCTTCACGCTGCTGCGGTGCGGGTAACGAACCGCGGGAAAGCCATCCGGCAGGTTTTCGATGGCAGAAAACCCCCGCAGCAGCGCGTTCATCCAGGTGAGCTGCCCTTCGGCATCCACCGCGGACAACTGCATGCCGTGTTGTTCCGCGATGGACTGGATATCGGCCAAGGACGGCTGTCTCACCGCAGTCCCCGGACCGGCTGAGTCAAAGCCGTTTCACGTTGCCTTATCGGTTGAATACGCGACATGCCTGTCTCGCCGCTTCGAAGGTCAGTTCGAGATCATTCTCGTCATGGCAGATCGAGATGAATCGCCGGTTGCCCGGCAGGATAAACAAACCCTGTCGCAACAATTCGGTTTCAAATGCGTTCATTCTTTTGGTGTCAGTGGCAATGACATCGCGCCAATTCCGTGGCTCCCGATCGGTGAACAGCATGTGCCACATGGGCCCTTCACCAAAGGTCAATATCCCCATCCGATGTTCACTGAAGATTTCATTGAGGCCCTGCCGTAATTTCTCGGCCATGCCGAAAACGCGCTCATAGACGCCCGGGGCCTCGAGCACGTCCATCGTCGCGAGGCCGGCGGCACAGCCGAGCATATGGCCCTGCAGCGTGCCATTCTGGTACACGTAACCCGGCTGACCCTTGTTCGATGGATTCGCCTGGTCCATGATGTCCGCCCGCCCGGCCACCGCGCCGACCGGCAGTCCGCAGCCGATAATTTTTCCATAGGTGGCGAGATCGGGAACGATATTGAAGTACGCCTGAGCGCCGCCGATGCCGTACCGGAACCCGGTCACGACTTCATCCAGGATCATCACGATCCCGTACTTCGCCGTCAGTTCGCGAACGGCCTCGAGAAAGCCCGGCAGGGGGCGGAGGATTCGCTGAATGGGTTCGACAATCACGGCGGCGATCTCATGACCGTATTCAGCGAGGATTGTCGCCAGGGCATCGGGATCGTTATAGGGTGCCACCAACATCAGGTTTTGCACCACCTCGGGAACGCCGGCGGTATCTGCGACCGGAGTCGGGAAAGCGACCGGCGCCTTCGGCGCCGTGCTGAGCTGCGCGTAATCGTGCACCCCATGATAGGCGCCTTCGAATTTGAGCACCTTGTCGCGGCCGGTGAACGCACGGGCCAGGCGGATGGCATTGAAGGTGGCGTCAGACCCGGCCGTCGTGAAGCGAATTCGCTCTGCGCAGCGCATGTGCGGCATCACGCGTCGTGCCAACCGGATGGCCATGTCGTTGAGATAGGCGAAGGCGTGAGTGCCGCGTGCCGCCTGCTTCGCGACGGCAGCCTGGATGGCGGGATGCGCGTGGCCCAGGAACAAGGCGCCGGAGGAGAGCACGTAGTCGATGTATTCGTTGCCCGAGACATCCCAGAAGCGGGAGCCGGCGCCATGATCGAACACGAAGCGTGTGTCTGAGGCGAGCGCATTCCCGCCGAGCGCTCCACCGGGAAAAAGCTGCTCGGCCTCGTCGAAACAGGCCTGCTCCGCGCTGGTGATATGACCACGGCGACCCAGGGTCGACCCGGTGGGACGAAGGCTCGGAGAGATCATCGCGGCTCTCCCGGCAACGCCGCGCTGCCGATCGGCACTCCATGAGGAAAATTGAAGCTGATGTCGTAGCCCACGCTGACGGCAACGACTTCCACCGGCCCGAGCGTCGTGAGCGGATCGAGCGGCCCGTCATGCAACTTGAGCGTGCCGGTGGCGCTTCGGTAGGAGGCCGGGGGATACACGGCGCCGTCCGAGGCCGGGCCTTTGTTGATGCGCAAGACATCAGCCCGGACCGGCTCATCGGTGCCCAGTTTTCGCGACACCATGACCTGCAACGTCGGAGCATCGCGATGTGCCGCGATCTCGGCGGGCCATTCCGCCGTCGTCGGGGTATTAAGGGGCCCCAGTGCAATGACCGACTCGGCGAGCAGGCTGCCATCCTCGGCGAAACACTTGAGGCTGAATCCGTCAGCGCTTTCATTCCAGTCGAAGGTTCCGCGTTTTTTCGGATAGCCCCAGAGTTCACGGCCGACCACGAGGCCCATCGATGAGTCGATGTATTCGATCGTGCATTGATTCCCCTTGACCTCGCCGTAGGAGACCGGGATGGCGAAATCCAGCACGTGAACCTTGCGGTACACGTGACTCTGCCCGTCCGCATGGACGCTGCAACACGACCAAAACACGATGAACAAATCGCTGGCGCACTCCAGCGGGTAGGCAACGAGCTTCGCGAGGACGCCGGCGGGCGCCCGTGCCACCATTTTTATGTAGGTGGCGGAGGAAAACGTGTGCGGTGGGGGGCCGTACGAGGGTCCCCAGGTAACGGCCGGTGTGGTGTAGAGATGTTCGCCCACGGTATCGGCGGAATCCGTCGTCTTATCGTTTCGATGCATGGTGTCCTCGGCATGGCGAAGCCTGAAGTTGCGACCTCATCAACCGATATCGTACACTGTATACAGAAATTCAGCGAACGAAGTTTCAGCATGCCCCAAGCAAAGATCTTTGGTATCCGTGAACACCTGGTGCCGGTACGACATCTCCTGTCGGATGCGGTGAATGAATCGATCTCGGTGGCATTCCAATTTCCGGCGGAGCGCCGGCTGCAGCGGTTCTTTCCCATGGACGCGGCGGATTTCATTTATCCGGCACACGAACGTTCGGCGCGGTACACGATCATCGAGATCAGCACCTTTGAAGGACGTTCCAAGGAAACGCTGAAAGCACTGGTTCGGGAACTGTACCGGCGCGTCCCCGAAGCGACGGGCATTGAGCCGCGAGATCTCGACATCATCGTCACCGAACAGCCGCGCCACGCGTGGGGTCTGATGGGCCAGCCCGGCGATGAGATCAATCTATCCTATAAGGTAGACATCTGAAGTCGAGATCCGCCTGGGTGCACCGAAAACTGAGCGGAGCACGCAAGGCGGTTCACGACGATCCTCGTGTGGCGCTTAAAGACGAATCGCGACGTTTCGCGTCTGTTGATAATTCGCCATCGCTTCCACACCCTTCTCGCGCCCGTAGCCCGACTTCTTGAAGCCGCCGAACGGTGTTTCATTACCCCCGGCGAACCACTGATTGACGAATACCGTACCGGCCTCGAGACGGTCTGCGGTCCAATGAGCACGCGACAGGTCCTTGGTATAGACGCCCGCCGCCAAGCCGTACTCGGTTCCATTGGCAATCTCGAGCGCCTCTTCCGGCTCCGAGAATTTGAGCACCGACAGCACGGGCCCGAACACCTCGCGCTGATTCACCTCCATCGCGGGCGTGACACCGGTGAGAATGGTGGGCTGCATATAGAAACCACGCCGACCGGCGGGCCGGCTTCCGCCGGTTGCCACGGTGGCGCCCTCCTCCACCGCCCGCGTGACAAACCCTTCGGCCTTGTCCCGTTGCGCCTCCGAAATGAGGGGAGTAAAGAAATGGTCTTCGAGGCCGGGACCCATCGTCCTGGTCTTGATCCATGCCGCGATTCCCTCGACCAATTCATCATGGACACTTTCGTGAACGAGGAGGCGGGAGCCCGCCGAACACACCTGGCCGCCGTGGGCGAAGATGCCGATGGCGGCGCTCTTGACCACCGCGGCGAGATCCGCATCCGGGTACACAATCCCGGCTGACTTGCCACCCAGTTCCGCCACCATGGGAATGATTTTCTCGGCCGCATGATGCAGCAATCGCCGGCCCGTCTCGATCGAGCCGGTGAATACGATTTGATCGATGCCGGCGTGCGCAACCAACGCCTCGCCCACATCGGACCCATGGCCGGCGATCAGGTTGAAGTATCCCCTGGGAACCTGTGCACGCTCGCAGGCTTTGGCGAGAAAACACATCGAGAGCGGCGATAACTCGGGCGACTTGGTAATGACCGCGTTGCCACACGCGAGTGCCGGGGCGACGGATCGCGCGGCGATCTCGAGCGGGAAGTTCCAAGGGACGATCTGCGCGCTGACACCGTAGGGAACGAACTGGGTGTAGTCGACATAGCCGCCACCCAACGGAATCGACTTTCCGAACACCTTGTCGGCTATTCCGCCGTAGTACTCAAAATATTGGGCGGCGCATTCGATTTCGTCGCGCGCGAAACTCACGCTCTTGCCATTCTCCCCCACGAGCACCGGAACGATTTCCTCGCTCATCGCCCGCAGTTCGATCGCGATTCGAAACAGGAGGGACATTCGCGCGTGGGGCGGCATCTCATACAATGCGCGTGTCTTGACGGCGGCACGTGCCGCGGACACCGCGCGGTCGACCTCGTCGGCTGTCGCCGCGTGCATCCGCGCATACAACTCGCCGCTCGCGGGATTGAGCACGTCGATGCTGCGCCCGCCGTGGCTGTCGACCCACTCCCCACCGATGTAATTTATCCACGTCGGGGTCTGGCCGTTTTCAACGCGATCGTGTTTGACGGATGCCATCGTGTGCGATTCCCATGGAAAGCGTGTGAAACCAATGAGTTTGCCGAAAAACGGATCGCGCGACGCAACCTTCCCGATCCCGTCTCGCCGTCAGGCTGAATTGTATACGAAATACAGAGCCGCACAAATGCGGGTTTCGGTGTCACTCAACTTTGGTGGAGGCACCGGTATTCTTCAGGAAATGTTGGCGGATCGCCTTCCACGAACGCTGGATCATATCTTCCATCAGAATTCGGGCATGTCGGGCGTTGCCCTTCTCCATCGCAGCCAGGATCTCCTCATGCCCCTGAACCGAAGCCGTTCGCATCTCCGGGATATGAGAATAGGCGAGATAGCGATAGCGGTGCGCTTGCTTACCCACGCTGCCCAAGAGTCGCTTCAGGGTATTGTTTCGCGCGGCGGTATGGATCCTCGTGGCAAGCAGGAGGTTTTCCCGAAAGAACTCGCGGATATTGCCCCTGGCGTCGATTGCCCGCAGGCGTTCAATTGCCGCATGTATGGCCTCCAGGTCCTCCTTCACACAGTTTTGCGCCGCCAATTCGGTGGCAAGACCTTCGAGCACCAGCCGACACGCATAGACGTCATCCAAATCCTCGAGCCCGATCGACGTCACCCACACGCCACGCCGTGATTCGCGCACCGCGAGCCCTTCTTGTTCGAGCAGGCGCAAGGCCTCTCGAACGGGGGAGCGACTGACGTTGAAACGCTCCACGATGTCTTCCTCGACGATGCGCTCCCCCGGCGCCAGCTCGCCAAAGATGATCTGGTCCGCCAAATGATGGGCGAGCTCGGTCCCGATGATCTCAGGCACGTGAAAGACGGGCTTGTCGGCGGAGTCGCTGGCGGGATTGATACTCTGTCGTGGTGCACGCATGGCTACCCTTCGCGATGGAATCGGGGCTATTGAGACCCCTCTATGTATAGTGTATACGAATGTTACCACACCACCGCGCCTGAGGTTTTATGTCGTCCCCGCCGGATCAAGGCAATCATGTGCGAGGCGCCGTAACCGTAGCGGGTCGATCGCTGCAGGTGGGGATCATGACCTCCCTGTTCACCCTGGGCCCGCTGTCATTCTTGATGATGCCGGTGCTCATGATCGGGCTGACCGAGCGATTTCACTGGAGTGAGGCTGAACTCGGCACACTGGCAACCATCGAACTCGGCGCTCTGGCGCTCACCTCGTTGAGCGGTCTTTACTGGCAGCGACGGTGGAACTGGCGGGTCCTCGCCATCACGGCGGACGTGTTGATCATCGCGGCAAACCTTGCCTCGACGCGTCTCTCAAGTTTCACCGATCTGGCGTGCGCGCGCTTTGCCGCCGGCCTCGGGTCCGGCATATTGCTGGCACTCTACTTTGCTTATCTACCGAGTACCCAGCGTCCAGACCGCAATGGATCGATCGCCACGTTCGTGCAGGTCGCGGCCCAGGTGGCGATCGATTACTCCTCCGCGTCGCTGCTGCATCGCTGGGGACTCAACGGGCTCTATGTACTGATTGCAGCGACGGCGTCATTACTCCTGCCGTTTTCAGCCTGGATCCCCACGGGGCTCGCAGCCGAAGTTCCTGCCGGTTCGATCGTGGACCGTCCAAGCCGGACATGGGGCCGAAGGATTCCCGGATGGGCCGGGCTGCTGGCAAACGCCCTCTTTTTCGCTGCCCAGTCCGGTATCTTCTCCTTCTTCGGGGAGATCGGAGAACGTGAGGGAGGGCTGGCCGATCAACAGACGCTCGATGCCATTACGGTCGCCGCCGCGCTCGCGCTGATCGGTCCCGCAGCCAGTTATTGGTTGAGCAGGCGCGCAGGGTTTCTGTGGCCGATCCTCCTATCGACGATCGCACAGGTCGTCGTTCTCGTGGTTCTGGCACACGGTGGGTATGCCTATGCTGGGTTTCTCCTGCTGATCGCCGCCCTTCTCGTTCTTTGGAACTTCGCCCAGCCGTATGTGTTTGCGCTCATGGTCGTCATCGACGAGGGAATGACGGTGGCATTGCCGGGTGCGCAGGCCGCGGGCATCGCTCTCGGGCCCGTGATCATTGGTTATGGCATCGATAGAAACGGCATCGCGGGTGGCACCGGGCTCACCCTGGTGATGACGCTGGCGTCTCTCGCGCTCTTCATGCCGCTCTGCGTGATGAGTCGGCATCCGGGCTCGACCCCAGCGCTGCAGGTGGCGCAGTAATCAGCCCGCCACTGCGAGCGCAATTCCTCCTTTCGCCACGCGTCACTGGCTCTAAATCGACCCACCCCGCGCGGCGCCCTTGGAAACGCACCGGATACGACGGCGGCCCCCGGCCGCTAATTTGTCCTCAGCACCCATTGTGTTTCGCATCCGAAAAGCAGTATACAGTACACAATAGCCGATTTTGGGATGCCAGACTGATAGCCTAGGGAGCTTGAGCCGATGGATAGACCGCTACGAACCGGCCGTGATGAGCTGCGAACGCGTGCGAGACCCGTTCGCAGCCGCGTGGTGTTGCCCCCGTCGAGATCGATCCATCCGCGCATCGCGGCATGCCTCATGACATCCGTGTTGGCGGCGTTGGGATTGCCAGCCTTGCCGATGAATTCTGTGGCGGCCGACGCCGATTACTCCTCGAGTTCGGAGGGCCTCGAGGAAATCGTGGTGACGGCCAACAAGCGCAGCGAGGAACTGTCCAAGGTACCCATCAGCATCCAGGCTTTTTCACGGGAGGCGCTGCAGGAATCGGGAGTGAAATCGATTCAGGATCTCGCGACCCTGACCCCCGGCGTCGAATACGACGTGTCAGGGTCCTATGCGCCCGGCATCCTGACCAACGTTGCGATCCGGGGCATCAATTCGCCGATCGGCGCCTCGCCGGTCGGCATTTACATCGACGACACGCCGATCCAGTCGCAGATCACCGCGGCATCGTACTTCGGCAACCCGTTTCCGGTCATGTTCGACGTCGATCGCGTCGAAGTCGAACGCGGTCCCCAAGGCACGCTGTTCGGCGCCGGCGCGGAGGGCGGCGCCATACGTTTCATCAGCCCCGAGCCGAGTCTGTCGGTCGCCGGTGGTTTTACCCGGGCCGAAGTCGCCTCAACCGACCATGGCGGGCTGAGTTACGAGGGTGGAGTCGCCTACGGAGCCCCCATCGTGAACGACGAACTCGGTTTCCGGGTCAGCGCCTGGTATCGCCGCGACGGGGGCTATATTGATCGTGTCGATCCCTTCACCGGGGCAACGGTGGACGCGAACGCAAACTACACCGATTCGTATGCGGTGCGGGCCGCACTGAGCTTTGCCCCGGATTCCTGGATCAAGATCACGCCCTCGATCTATGCCCAGAAAGTTCATAACAACGACACACCGGCCTACTTCCAGTACCTATCCGAACCGCAGCCGGGCGACCTTCGCACCGGACGTCTCCTGCAGCAGCCGAGCACCGACGAATTCGTACTCCCCTCCCTGAAGGTGGGGTTGAGTTTCAGCGGCTTCGATTTGACCTCCATCACGTCGTACTTCGACCGCTCCGCCCATACCATCGACGACCAGACGAGCTTCGATGGGTCGGCGCTCGGTTCTTATCTGCCGTATGGGAACCCTCTGGGACCGGAATACCCGGCATCCTATGCGGACGCCGGCCCGGCCTACAGCCATACGGAACTTCATCAAATCAGCCAGGAAATTCGCTTGTCGTCAAATGCGTCGCCGTCTCCGCTGCAGTGGACGGCCGGCCTCTTTTCCGCCTACTCAACCCAATACGATGTCCTGAACGCACAGGATGATTTCTACGCCGTGAATCTCTTTGGTTTGTCGCCCGGCAGTCCGATACTCCTGCAGACGATCATGCTGAAGGACTTGCAGATCGCGGCATTCGGGCAGGCCGACTATAAGGTCACCGATAAGCTCACCCTGACGTTGGGTGCCCGCGTGGCCCGCACCGATTCGGAATACACGCAGACGCAAGCCGGGCCCGTGTCCGATCCGTTATATCCGTTGGCCAGCGGCGATCAACGGGAAACACCGGTCACGCCGAAGGTCGGTGCGTCCTATCAATACGCCGATGCACAGCTGGTCTATGCGTCAATCGGCAAGGGCTACCGTGTCGGCGGGGCGAATCCACCGATTCCGCTGCAAACGCCCGCACTGCCCACCGGGTGTCCGTTACCCGACGAGCCGGCCCCCTATCGGTCGGACTCCGTCTGGAGCTACGAGGTGGGCTCGAAGAACCGTGTTTTCGACGGCAAATTATCGCTTGCGGCCAGCGTCTTTCACATCGACTGGAGCAACATCCAGCAGAACGTTGCGTTGACCAATTGCGGCTTCAGCTACATCGCCAATACCGGCAAGGCGACCGTCAACGGCTTCGATTTCAATGCGCAGGCTGCGGTGACCGGCAACCTGCTGTTGGGCACCTCCCTGGGTTACACCAAGACGAAAATCGATTCCAATTTTTATATCTTGGGGCAGCTCGCCATCGAGGCCGGGGACGTCATCGGCAATCCTTCCCAGGTCAATTCACCCTGGGATCTCACCGGATTCGCGAAATACAATTTCAAGATCGCCGATGGACATGATGCTTATGTACGCATCGAGGACATCTACCACACCAGAAATCCCGGGCCTTTTGCATCGCAGGTCACCACTTCCCCCGTGTACGCACCGTTGATCCCGCCCAACCCGCCGACGAATTTGACCAATCTGCGTGCGGGCATTGTGGTGTCGGGGCTGGACATCTCGGCCTTCGTCAACAACGTGGCCAACCGACTACCGGCGCTTGGGCGCACCCAGGATAATGCGTCGACCAATTTGTTCACGGATGTTACGTTTCGGCCGCGAACGGCGGGACTGAGCGTGGATTATAAGTTTTGACGGGCGCGGGGGTGTGCGGGGGTGGAATGGCCCCTCCATGCCGTAGCCAAGTTCAGATGCAAACTGGGGACGATACGCATCGGGTTTTTATTGAATAAGTGCAGCAGCGCCTCCAGCGCGCTGCCTTGTCTCGCCGTCAAATGCACGGCCCGAAAGACCCGCAGTTGCACCACCAGGGCCACCTGAGATGACGGCGAGTGCGCCACGGTCGGCGCAGCACGGAGCAGGAGCATCGCGAAATCCTCCGATCGGTACTGCGGGGTCCCAAGAGGCAACACTTGGCAGACGTTCTTGCGGCTATTCCCAACGTCGGCGAGGACAGCGATTTCAAACGCGAGCAGTCCGACAGACGAGATTGATATGTACCTGCTGGATACGGACGTCATTAGTGAGATCCGGAAAGGCGACAAGGCCAACCCT
>Ga0116230_10006095_pt1 | contig 11855 bp, 8 predicted proteins | sample S1TSphfallax_3_FD_88678 | JGI IMG/M metagenome (GOLD analysis project Ga0116230, IMG submission 88678) | Host-associated microbial communities from peat moss isolated from Minnesota, USA - S1T2_Fd - Sphagnum fallax MG | ecosystem: Host-associated > Plants > Peat moss > Unclassified | place: USA...
CCTACGGAGGTCGGACCATTTTCATTGACGAGGGTCGGCCAAATGACGGTGGGATTGTTTTTTGAAAAAAAGAAGCAAAAATCTTTTACTTCCCCCGCATCTTTGAACATTCGGGATATGGCCTTTAAAGGAGTGGTGGCGAAAGTTTTCGAGCGCGGCGGAACGCAGGATCATTGGATGCACGGTTGGTACAGGCTGCTGCTTGCTCTCACGTGTTCGGCCGCCCAGGCAGCCCCGATCCCGCCAGGGCACAATCTGCAAACCATGTTGCCCACCAGCTACAAGGTGGTCCTCGTTGCCGGCGACGACAGCTTGCCGGTATTCGATAATGCGGTCGCCGGCGTGGAGGCCCGACTGCTGGACCGCGGCGCCGTGCGCATGCGCGATATCCAGCGCCTGAGCGCAACCGCTTCCGTGCTGCAGCAACGGGGAGTGCGATCCGCGACGCTGGACCACATATTGGGTGCGATTGCGGCGATGCGCCCGAAGCCGGGGCAAGGTTGCCTGGTGTTCGCAACCTCCCATGGTGGCCACGGCAAGGGATTATGGCTCGCCGATGGCCCCGCCTATCTCTCGCCCGCCGCGTTGAACGCGGCGCTGGATCGTGGCTGCCCCGGTGCTGCAACCGTCGTTGTCATCTCCGCCTGTTTTTCGGGGAGTTTTGCATTGGCCCCGATGGCGCAGGCCAACCGGGTGATCCTGACCGCAGCGCGTCCTGATCGCACATCGTTCGGCTGCGGCGCCGGTCGCGTTTATACAGTGTATGACGAATGCCTGCTGCACGCGCTGGAAACGCCCGGCACCTGGCGGCAAGCCTACGATGTGATCAAGGCCTGCGTGGCCGCCGAGGAAGTGCGGGAACAGGCCGTGCCATCCGAACCCCAGGCCGCGTTCGGCGAACACGTGGCCGCCCTAGCATTGCCGGGCAGGCAGTGACCCGCATGCCCCCGCAAACCGCGCAAGAAACCAAAAGTTTTTTGGTTCTTTTTTTCAAAAAAGACCTTCTTGCTGCCCTTTTTACCCACAAACGTAACGAGACCATATATTTACACACCACCTGAAATTCGTCATTTTATCGTATCGAGGCGGTATCAAATCGTCTTGGCTCAAGAAGGGGAAAAGCCAAAATGCGAAGCCGCGCGGCCTGTGCCGCAGCCATTCTTCTGGGTGCCTGGCCCATCGCGGCCAGCGCCGGTTCCTTCAAGACGATCTATACGTTTCAGCAGGGCGCGGATGGCGGCTATCCGTTCAGCGGTCTGGTGCCCGGTCCGAACGGCAGCTTTTTCGGCACCTCCTCCGGCGCCGGGGCCATTGACCCCTATGGCGTCGTGTTCCAACTGTTTCCGCCGGCCGCAGGCGCCCCCGGGCTTGATATGGGGGACTGGACGCTCACGCCGATCTACACGTTTACGGGCTCGAGCGACGGCGCCTATCCCACAGGGTTGGTGCGCGCCATCAGCGGCGCCCTGTACGGCGCGGCATCCAATGGCGGCACATACAATACCGCGTGCGGCAGCGGGGCGGGCGATGGCTGCGGTACGATATTCGAACTCACGCCGCCTGCGGCCGGGCAGACCGCCTGGAGCTTCAAGCTCGTTCACTCCTTCACGCGCGGGCTCGATGGCGCCTTTCCAGTTTCGCCACCGGTGCTGGGCGCGGGCGGCATTCTGTATGGAGCGGCCGAAGGGGGCGGCAAATGCGCGGGGCAAACCTATGGCTGCGGCGTGGTGTATAGCCTGGTGCCGCCCGCCTCGCCGACCGGCACATGGAAGTATAGCACGTTGCACCTATTTGCCGCCGGGCGCGATGGTGCCAATCCCAGGGGCAGGCTTGCCATCGGCAAGAACGGCGTGCTCTACGGCACAACATCCAGGGCCGGTATCAGCAAAACCCCCGCCTGCAGCACGGATTATGGCTGCGGCACGGTTTTTTCCCTCACCCCGCCCGCATCCGGCGCCACGGCCTGGACGGAGGCAACGCTCTACGTATTTACCGGCAAAATCGGTGCCAACGTGCTCGGCGGTCTCACGCTGGATTCGGCCGGCAATCTCTATGGCACCGCGCATAGCGGCGGCCGGCTGCTGCTGTGCCCGCAAAATGGGATCGTCAATGCGGGCTGCGGCACGGTGTTCGAAATCAGCCCGCCGGCCACAGGAACAACATGGACGGGCACGCTTCTCTATGCGTTCCGCGATGGCCCGGACGGTAGCCGGCCCTGGGATGCGCCGCTGCTGCTGAACGGCTCGCTCTATCTCACCAGCAGCGGCGACGAAGTAAAAACCGACGGATCCGTCCTCAAGCTTGCCCCGCCTTCGCCGGGCGGGACCAGCTGGAGGCCGACGACCCTCTACACATTTCAGGACCAGGGAGACAGCGACGACCCGATCGGCCCGCTCCTGCTGAGTGGCGGCGTGTTGTACGGAACTGCCCAGGGCGATACTCTGGGGCCTGCGCCGGCTGGCACTGTTTTCAGTGTGAATCCGTAAGGAAGCGTGTTCTTTTCTGAGGAAAAGAACCAAAAGACTTTTAATTCCTCGGCGGTATGGAGTTCGATATGAAAACGTAATAAATTGCTTCCGGAACATGGGAAAGCAGATCATGCCGGTATGTCTTCGCCTCTGCGCTGCGATGTGCGTGGCCTCAACTGCCGCGTCGGCGACGCCGATAATTACTGCAGGCCACATTGCCACGCCTGCCGTCAGCGTCGCAAAGCCGCCCCCGGCTCCGCTCGTGACCCTGCAGATCACCGGCACCGCTGTTTCCGCCACCTTCCTCTGGGTGGGCCCATCCGGCCAAATCTTCACCCAGGCATTCAGCGGTGGGCCCTGGACAGGCGGCACGAATTTCCAGGGCTACACCATCTATACGCAACCCACGCTCGGGCCCGCCGCCTTCAGCCTCTACACCCAGCCCGGCACATGGGCTTTGGCCAGCATCACCCTCTGTTCGAAACCCCCTGTGGCAACCTGTTCCAACTACAGCGCCAGCCAGCTCGTTCCGCTGTTCGACGGGCTGACCGTGCAGATCAGCAACCCCAATCCCGGCGATACGCAAGCGCCGGTCGCCACCGCCGCCGTCGTCGATACACCCGGCGTCAGTCTTTCCGCCGGCGGCCTCGCCAAAATCGGCATCGCGGCCACGGATAATCTCTCGGGCATCTTTACCGTGAATGCGTGCGCCGGCATTCCCGGCACGGTCGCCGAATTCTGCTTCGGCAGCCTCTACCCCTCCGCGATTATCCTCTCCAAAACTTTTTTCATGACTGCGCAACTCCCCGCGGGCACGCCCACAGGCACCTACATCGTCAATGCCGTCAGCCTGAGTGACCTTGCCGGAAACACTGCCTACATCACCAACGCGGCCACCATCGCAAAACTGTTCCATGGACAGGATAGCATCGTGGTTACGAATTAAGGCAAGGAAGCACCTCTTTTTTGAAAAAAAGAAACAAAAAACTTTGGTTTCCTTGCCTGCGCTTCGAAGAATAAAAGTTTTTTGGTTCTTTTTTTCAAAAAAGAACGTCTTGCTTCCTTATTAGCAAGGCGTTTCGAGCGTTGATGTGGGCCAGCTGGTGCAAGTGCAGGTCGCCTTCGGGGGTGGATTAGGAAGAATGTTCTTTTCCGAAGAAAAGAACCAAAAGACTTTTGTTTACCTGGTTGGTGCAGGCGGCACGATACGGGACCCGGCCGGCGAATGGAAAACTATCTGGGGGTGGCGAACCAGCGCCGGAACCAGGCGATGCTGCGCCTCGTGAAATCTTCGCGATCCGCCGGCTTCGTCAGCGCATGGCCTTCGCCAGGATATACATGAAACGCTGCGGGCACGCCGAGCGCCTGCATGGCCGTATAAAACTCCTCGCTCTGCGGCATCGGACATTCCAGATCGCGTTCGCCCACGGTGATCAGAACGGGCGTGGCCACGCCCCGCATGTGCATGATCGGTGACGCTTTCAAATACGGCGCGGCGTTGTCATAGACGGAGCCGCCGAAATTCACTTGGTCGGAACCCGCTTGCGGCGCTTCCCCCTCGATCGAAAGCCAGTCCGATACGCCGGCATGGGAAACGCCCGCGCGGAAACGATGCGTCTGCGTCACCGCCCACATGGTCATGTAGCCGCCATAGCTGCCGCCCATGATGCCGAGCCGCGCATCGTCGATCGCCGCTTCATGCTCCGCCGCATCAACGCCGGTGAGCACATCGCGCCAGTCGCCGCCGCCAAGATCCCGAATGCTGGCGGAAGCGAACGCTTCGCCCTGACCGAAACTGCCGCGATAATTCGGCATCAACACGTCCCACCCCGCATCAAGAAGGGCGCGCGCGGTGCTGGAAGCCGACATGAACCGGCTGGTGGACGCAGCCTCCGGGCCCCCATGCACCAGAACCACCATCGGCCGCCTGGCCCCCGCCCGGGTCCCGCCCAGCGGTTGCAGCAGCCAGCCCTGCACGGCGAAGCCATCGTTGTGCCACGTCAGCGACTGCGCAGTGAAAGGTGCTTGCATGCCGGTATTCTCATGCGTGACCGCATGCCAGCTTTCGATCGGCCCGGCGATGATTTCGGGTGCTTTGGCAAAACTGGAAACGATCGCGGCCGCCCCCTTCGGGCCGCAGGAAATCCCGGCCGCCCCACCCCCGGATAACGAAGCCTGGCCCGACCAGATCGGCTTGGCGGGGCGATCGAGCCGGCCGAGCGAAACCGTGTCGCCCGCCAGCAGCAGGCCGGTAAGCCCCTCCCCGCAGCCCCAGCCGAGCCCGGTGACCGTCGCGTTCCAGCCTTGCGTCAGATTTTTCGGCACGGCAGCGGGCTGATCCAGCTTCAGCAGAAAGGCATCGCCGCCGGTCGATCCGAAATCGCTCATCCACCCGCCGATGAAGGCCACGCTCCTGCCGTCCGGCGATACGGCGGGGGAAGCCAGCTGCTCACGCGGCCCGGGCGTGAACAGAACACGGGCGCCGTTGGCCGTGAACGCATAAAGCCGCGCAATCCACCATTGGCTGTCGCCATCGCCAGGGGCGGCGGTGCCCACGAACCCGCCATCCGGCAAGAAATCATATTCGTAGACGTAAAGATCGGGTGGCGAGACAAACCGCAGGGCGCCGGCTTGCACGGTGGCGATGCGCTGCTCGTCCGTCGCACTGCCGATATCGCCCACCATCGGGGCGCCGGCCTCCGTGCGCCCGACCAGCTTGCGCGCGTTTGCGGTCGCGAGAACCGCAAGCCGGTTGCCCGGCCCGAACCGCAGATCGTCGAGCGGGCCTTCAAACCGCAGAATACGGGTCGGCGTCGCGGCCGGAGAGGCGAGCTCCAGAATGTCGGTCGTGCCGTCCTGCGGGTGGGAGATCAGGAAGGCCAGTCGCCCGTCCGCACTCCAGCTGGGCGCGCTGACACGGCAGTTCGGGCCCGGTGCACAAGGCAGTTTCACGGGCGCGGCATGGCCGCCGAGATCGCGCAGGATCAGGGAGGCGGGTGCACTGGCGCCGCTCCCGTCATCCTGCGATTCGATCGCGGCGATATGTTGGCCGTCGGCCGCGATGGCGACCGTTGCGAACGCGTGCAAGGGCGGTTCGGCGAGTGCGGCGGACGGGATGAAAATGGCGAGGGCGATGGCGGCGCGCATGCGAAGGGGGGCATTTTAACGAAAGGGATGGTGAGGGTAGTAAGCATGTTCTTTTCTGAAGAAAAGAACCAAAAGACTTTTGTTTCCGGCGCCGGTCGCACGATCGAGGCCTGGTGCAATCGCAGCTTTGTTCGGGGCGGTGATCAGCCGACCAAGCGCCGCGCCGGAAAACTCAGCCGCACCCGTGTGCCGACGCGTTCCGCGGATTCCACCGTCAGGGCACCGCTATGCGCCTGCATCAGGCTGCGGGCCAAGGTGAGGCGCAGGCCAATGCCGCGGCTTTCCTCCACATGCTGATCGTTGGCGGCAACAGGCAAGCCAATCCCCTCGTCCTGCACGATCAGACACCACGATTCCGGACCGCGTTCGGCCGAAAGCCCGATCCAATCCCCCTCGCGCGTCGATGCCGCGGCGCCGGAAAGCACGTTCACCAGCACCTGGTTCATGGCCCGCCGGTCCGCCAGCAGCCGGATGTGCTCCAGATCGGGCGCCAGGCGCCAGGCGCGGCGGCCCGGTCCGAGATTGGCGGCCACCTGCGCCATCGCAAACTCGATCACCGGCATGATCTCCACCACCTCCTCCTCCAGGTGGCGGCGGGCATCCGGCATGTCGGTCTGCTGGGTCAGATCCTCCGACATATCGAGCAGGCGCCGCGCCAAACCCTCCAGCACCCCGTCCGAAGGCTGAACATGTTGCGAATGGCCGAGAAGCGCGAGTGCCAGGTTGCGCTGATCGCTCGCCGCCAGGCGGAGCAGACGCATCGTCGCCATATGGGCCGCGGCAAGTGCGGCAGCGGCCGGGTGCGGGCGGCGGCGCATGAGCGCAAACACACCGGCCCCGCTCGCCACCGCGGCCAGGCAACTCACGATAAAGGGCGAATCGAGCGGCTCCATGAGTGGATTAAACCACTCCGGAGGAAGAATTTAGTTAACGGCGGCGGTCGAGGGTGGAAGCCGGGGACAATTCTTCAGGAAGCAAAGGCAAGAATCTTCTTTTTTGAAAAAAAGAAGCGATAATTTTTTTGGCTAAGCGCTGGCGCCGGCCTCGCGCTTGGCGCCGGCGCGCAGGATGCGGCGCTTGAGCACCTGGGCCTCCTCCGGAAGGTCACGGTTTGGCGTGCCGATCAGGAATGCATCCAGGCCGCCATTATGTTCGATCGTACGCAGCGCGCGGGTGGAAACGCGCACCCGCACCTGGGTGCCCAGCGCATCGGAAACCAGCGAGGTTTCCTGCAGATTGGGCAGATAGCGGCGACGGGTCTTGTTGTTGGCGTGGCTGACATTGTTGCCGGTCAGCACACCTTTGCCCGTCATCTGGCAGCGGCGAGACATTATTGCAAAAACCTTCAAGGCAGGCAGGTCGTGCGGAAGGGCATGCCCCCCCGCGGAGCCGGGTGTATGCTGAACGGGGGCGCGCGCGTCAAGGCCCTACGGTGAAGCAAGGAAGCGGTTCTTTTTTGAAAAAAAGCACCAAAATATTTTTACTATTTTGAGGAACGTACTGTCCGAGCCGGGACGGCACTGCAGCGGGAGCGAGGAAGTAAAAGTTTTTTGCTTCTTTTTTTCAAAAAAGAAGCGCTTGTCTTCGCCTGAATGACAACACCCCGCCTCAAGCGCCTCGTGATCGATCGCCTTCTGGCCCCGGACTCGATCAGCGTGATCGGCGCCGGCACGCCCGAAGGCAACCGCGTTCTGGCCAATCTGCAGGCGGGCGGTTTTCCGGGCGATATCCTGCCGCCGGGTATATTGCCGGATCTCGCGGTGCTCGCCGGCACGCCGGCCGAGGTTGCAGGCGCCATGCGGGCGCTCGGCGCCAAAGGCGGCTGCGCCGCCATCGTCGTCTCCGATGTGCCGAACCTGGCCGATCTGGTTCGCGAAACCGGCGTGCGGGCACTTGGCGCCAATTCCTTCGGCGTTGCGGTGCCGCGGCTCGGGCTCAACGCCACACTCTCCCATATGGCGGTGCCGAAGGGCAATATTGCGCTGGTCACGCAATCATCCGCGCTCGCGCGCGCGGTGGTGGATTGGGCGGGCCCGAACGGGGTTGGCTTCAGCCACGTGGTGGGCATCGGCGGCAATGCCAATCTCGGTTTTGCGGTGGTGGATTACCTGTCGCGCGATCCCGGCACCAAGTTGATCTTGCTCGATATTCGCCGCGTGCGCTCGCGCCGCGCCTTTCTATCCGCCGCCCGCGCCGCCTCCCGGCTGCGGCCGATGGTGGCGTTGCGCCCGGGCGGCCGGCTGCTCGATCCCTCCGGCCGCTCCGATGCCGTGTTCGAAGCCGCGCTGAACCGGGCAGGGGTGTTCGCCGTGCATACGCTGGATGCGTTTCTGGCCGCCGCCGAAACGCTCAGCCGCGCCCCGCCCTTGCGCGGCGAGGCCATGGCCGTGGTCACGAACGGCATCGGGCCCGGGCGGCTGGCCGCCGATGCGGCGATGCAAGCCGGCATCAAGCTCGCGATCCTGCCGCCGGAAGCGCAGGCCGGTCTCACCGCAAGCCTGCCCGCGGACCTGGTCTATGGCCTGATCTATGCCGGCGCCGCGGCCCCCACCGACGTCGCGAGCATCGCCGCCATGGTTTCCGCCGTGCCGGAGGTGGGGGGCGTGCTGGTGCTGCTTTCGCCCACCGGCCCGGGCGATGCGGCGGCCGTGCAATCCGTGATCGCCGCCTCGCACACCGCAAAATTGCCTGTACTGACCTGCGTGATGGGCGAAACAACGGGGGCCGGCCACCGGCGCCGCCTGGCCGAAGCGGGCCTGCCCGCCTTCGCCACGCCGGAACAGGCGGTGCAAGCCTTCGGCCATTTGCTGCACGCCCGCCAGGCCCGCCAGGCAGCCCGCGAATTGCCCCCGAGCCGCATCCTCGATGTCGCACCCGATCACGCCACCGTGGAAAGCATCCTGGAGTGCTGCCGCCAAGCCGGGCGCCTCGCCTTGTCACGGGAAGAATCGCTCCGCGTGCTTGCGGCCTACGGGCTGCACCATGCGCAGCCCGGTGCCGCCGATGGCGCCCGCATGCTCTCGTTGCGCGTGCATGAGGACGAAACCTTCGGGCCGGCGATCGCGTGTGCCGTTCTGCCATCGGACAAGCCTGCCTACGATCTGCCACCGCTGAACCTGCCGCTGGCCGAAGCCCTTGCCCGCAAGGCCGGCCTGCACGAAAGGGCGGCGTGCGATGCCGCAGCACAGGCCCTGGTGCGCATCAGCCAGATCCTCGTGGATGTGCCGCAGATCAGCTCCCTCGGGATCGACCGGCTCGATCTTTCGCTCGCCGGCCCGCGAGCCCTCGATGCCACGATCTGGCTGCGCCCCGATGGCGGCCGCTCGGAACTCGCCATACCGCCCTATCCGGAGCACCTCAGCGCAATCTGGTCGGCCAGAGGCGAGGATTTTTTGGTCCGCCCGATCCGCCCCGAAGATGCCGAGGCACATGCCGATTTCATCAGGCGCGTGCCGCCGGAAGACCTGCGCTACCGCTTCTTCACTGCCCTGCGCGAGGTGGCGCCCGAGCAGATGGCGCGGCTCACGCAGATCGATTACGAGCGGGAAATGGCTTTCGTTGCGGTTCGCGCGCGCGACCAGGCGACGGTGGGCGTCGCTCGTCTGGTGCGCGAATTCGATGGCGCCAGCGGCGGTCCGCGGGCCGAGTTTGCCATCCTCGTGCAGCCGGATTCCAAAGGCTTCGGGCTGGCGCGCCACCTGATGGATCGGCTGATCGGCTGGGCCCGCGCGCAAGGCATTCCTGAAATCGTCGGCCAGGTGCTGGCCGATAATCAGCCCATGCTGGCCTTCATGCGCCACCTCGATTTCCGGCTCCACCACCTTCCCGAGGAACCCGATGTGGTCGAAGCCAAGTTTTCGACGATCGTTGCTACCTAGAGCGTTTTCAGCCTGACTGGAATGATCAGAAGGTGCTGAAAACGCTCTAGCCTTTGTTTTAGCGAGCAATTTTATCACCGGGCAGACGCCACTCAGGGTGATATTGCTCTAGCGGGCAAAGCAGGCAGCCGGCCAGGTCCCGTATCGAATGACAGAAGCAGGGGAATCAAAAGTCTTTTGGTTCTTTTCTTCAGAAAAGAACACGCTTCCTCTCCAACCCCCGTGCCGCAGGATCATTCAAGGCATCGCTCGGCGTGGGCGTGAACAACAGTAACTTGGTTGCGGCCTTCCATGTGGACGCGAACAGCGCTTCGCACGGCTACACCTATGCGCTTTCCACCGGCGTCTACACGCCCGGGTTTGTTCCAGGACCCTGCCAATAGCCGGGATCCTGGAACGAGCCGGGGGTAGTGAAATTTTTATTTCCGCCGGGCACGCATGAAAAATTCCTAAAAATGCACATCAAACCTTTGATTCAATGATATTAATGACTCTTCAGAACGCTTCATTTGTGCCGGCGGCGCCAATGCTCCTGATGTGCCGCCGCGGCAACGCAACGTTGCCCGCCTCCGGAATAGCCCGGGGCAGATTTTTCAGAATGGAGCAGACAAATGACAACGATCTCGCGGAACCGCCGCTTCAAATGGTTCCTGCAAAGCGCTTCGGCCGTATCCTGCGGCGTCGCCCTCGGCGCGATTGCCCTGGCGGCCCCCGCGGCCGCGGAGGAAACCACCCCCACCAATGTGCCGGGCATCCAAGACGTGCAGGCCCCGCCGGCCGGCTTCGACGCCGTGCATGCCAGCGACGCCGCCCTTGCGGCCTACGCCCTGCCGCCGCGGCCGAATGCCGCGCGCGCGCCGGTTGCCTATGCCAAATGGAAGGCTGCGATGGCGGCGATGAACACGCGCCTGTATGGGCCACTCACGCCGACGAACCGGTCCCACGGGCCTGCGACCAACCAGGGGAGCCACCGCAATTCGGTGATCGGGAATACCACGCTGACGAGCGGCAACTGGAGCGGCTTCGTCAACCTCACGAGCGCGGCGTCCTACAACAACACCACATCGATCCAGGGCGTGTATGGCTATTTCGTGGTGCCGCAAGTGACCAATCCAACGTGCTCCGGCACCGATTACGGATCGACCTGGGTGGGGATCGATGGCTGGGGCAGCAGCGATGTGCTGCAGGGCGGCATCGGCTATTCTGCGACCTGCGGCAGCGCGCCCGCGTATAATGCGTGGGTGGAGTGGTATCCGTATAATGAGAGCGGCATCACCCTGCCGATCGCGCCGGGCGATGACATTTTCACCGATGTGTGGAGCACGTCGTCCACGGTGGGCTACGTGTTCATCGAGAACCTGAATACCGGCGTGTATCAGGAATACAAGATGGCGCCGCCCGGCAACACGCAACTGGTTGGCAACAGTGCCGAATGGATCGTGGAAACGCCCGGCGTGAACGGGGTGCTGGCAACACTGCCCAATTATCGGTACGATTTTTTCGTGAACGATTATGCCTTCAACGGTCCCGGCACCGCCTTCCAGCCGGGCAGCACGACATCCTACCCGGTTGAGCTCGTGCGGAACGGGACCGTGTATTCGATGCCGTATCTGGAGGATAGCAACGCGTTTTACATGTATTACGAGTGATGTTTCGGGCCGTGGGGATGGCGGTGTGCCGTCCCCATGCGCACACGCGGCTTGCACGATGCCGGCCAGGTCCCGGATCTTGCGACGGGCGCAGGACGTAAAAGTCTTTTGGTTCTGTTCTTCAGAAAAGAACATGCTCTTTTCTAATAACTTGATTTCGCTTACGAATATACCGAACGGACATCCACGATGAGAACCAGAAGAGTTTTGCTTTCTGGCGCCGATTTTCCGGGTGTGGCAAAGTTGTCCGCGCACGACCCGGGGAAGCGAGATGGAGTTCTATCCTCATTCGGAGGCGGATGGCGGCCGCGGGGCCGCTCTGCTGGACGCCCAGACCAAGGCGGCCGCGCTGTTCGCGGAGATCGAACGAGACCTCATCCGGCCCGGGATTGCCGAAAGCACGCTGGACCGGGAAATATTCGCGCTGGCAGCGGAAAGGTTCGGCGTAACCACGCATTGGCACAAGCGGGTGATCCGCGCCGGGCCCAATACCCTGCTGCCCTATAACGAAAACCCGCCGGATCGCGTGATCGGGGAGGACGATATCCTCTATCTCGACCTTGGCCCCGTGTTCGCGGCCTGGGAGGCCGATTTCGGGCGAACCTTCGTGCTGGGCGATGACCCGCTGAAACATCGGCTGAAAAATGACCTGGAACCGGTTTTTCGGGCGGCCAAGGCGGCGTTTCATGCCGATCCGGACATGGATGGCGCAA
>Ga0116230_10006096_pt1 | contig 11855 bp, 23 predicted proteins | sample S1TSphfallax_3_FD_88678 | JGI IMG/M metagenome (GOLD analysis project Ga0116230, IMG submission 88678) | Host-associated microbial communities from peat moss isolated from Minnesota, USA - S1T2_Fd - Sphagnum fallax MG | ecosystem: Host-associated > Plants > Peat moss > Unclassified | place...
AGGCAATCCTTTAGGTTTAGCATTGTGACTAGCACTACAATAAGAATCCCATTTCAACTTGGATTTCTTTTATATAATAATTACATTTGTCATAATGATTATTGGTGGGTCGTTATGTCGATATTCCTTTAATTTGTTAATATTAACTTTCTCCATATCATCATTACTTAAGGTGGACAATTTGATTGTGTTATTATTGAAAAAAATTACACTTTATAAAGACCTTTCTATGGTAACATAAAATTTCCACCTTTTATTTTTGTAGCTTTAGGCATCCATAATACCAATTTTCCTTCTTTAAAACTTTTCATCTTGCCTTTATCATCTTGTTGGTATTTTTGTATTAATTGAACGTGGTTCATATTTTCTTCAACATGCCAACAATTTTTCATCTAATTTTAATAACTCCTCCTTTCTTACTTGAATTGCCAATTGAATATCATCTTCTAATTTAATCCAAATTATAAATTGTACTAGCATAACAGGTTGAGTGCCATAAACCAACTCAAATGGTGTTGCTTGAGTTGTTACTTTGTAAGTAGTTTCATATGCCCACATAGTTGTAAATAACATGCATCCTAATCATTTTAGTTTGCATTTACCATTTTGGTAAGTAATCTTCCTAAAGTCTTGTTTGTGGACTCGACTTGACCGTTTCCTTGTGGATAGTAGGTAGTTGATTTATAATGTGTGATCATAAATTCTTGGGTTAATATTTCAATTGTCCTATTAATAAAATGAGTGCCTTGATCATTCACTAAATGAATAGGACATCCAAAACAAGTATTAATATTTTCATAAATAAACTTAACAATGTTGTGAACAATATTGTTTCTTAATGTTTTGGCTTCTACCCACTTAGTTGTATAGTCTGTGGCCACCAAAATGTACTAATTTCTAGTAAATTTTACAACAAGTTTAATTGGTCCCATGAAGTCAAGACCCCATTTCATAAATGGTTCAAATGCCATAACGGGTTGAAGTGGTCCTTTACCGCTTTGCCACATTGGTGTAAGTTGTTGACAAATATCACATGTTTGACACATATCGGCAACATCTTTATTAATGTTGGCCACCAATAGCCAAATGTCAATAATTTTTTGACAATAATATTAATGTAGAAATGTCCTCTAGTAGGTCCTTCATGGAAATCGGCTAAAACTTTAACCATTTCTTCAAATGTCAAACATTGTTGTAATATACTATTTAGTCCTAATTTATATAATTACCCTTCATACAAAATATAAGGTCTAGATTTAATAGCAATGCAACTTCTTTCTTCTTTTGGTATGTCATTTTCAAAATATCCCTTCTAGAGATAAATTACTATTGGTGCATACTAATCGTTTTGTACAACAAACAAAATTGCATTCGATAATTGATCTTCTACTCCTATGGTTGGTTAACCATGACCAATTTGAGATAAATTGTCTAGTACAAAGTGGATTCAACTAGGTTTATAAACCACTTTAAAATCAAATTCTTGTAGAAGTAAAAGCCATCTTGAAATTTAGCCTTTTACCATTGGTTTATTGACCAAATACAATAGTGCTTGATGATCAACATATAACACAAAGTTGTTGCTAAATAGATAATGCCTAAATTTCTTTACAACATAAATCATTGCCAATGCTTCCTTCTTTGTAGTATAGTGTAATTTTTCTTAGCACTATTCATTAATCTATTGGCATAATAAATTGGTTTGTCAAAGGTGTAAGCAATAAATTTTCCAAACATAACTTCAAAAACAAAATTTGAAACATCAATATGTATATGGAATTCAAAATTCCAGTTAAATATAATTAAAACTAGCAAACATGTCATTGATGCCTTCATCCATTCCCATGATTTGGCACAAGCATCTATCCATTTGAATTCTTCATCTTTCTTCAATAATTTGCACATTGGTGTTGCTTTACTAGCAAAATCTTGAAAATAACGTCGATAAAAACCTACCACTCTAAGAAATCATTTAATTTATGTCAAGTTGGTAAGTATTAACATAGTAGTAATTGTTGTAATCTTCTTTGGATCTACTAGTAAACCGTCCTATGCACATTATGTGTCCAAGTAATACTCCTGAATTTACACAAAATGCACATTTTTGAAGGTTGATGCTAATTCCATTTAGCCTACATTCTTTTAAGAATTTTTTTAATTGTTCCAAATGATCTTTCTTATTTCCATAGACACTAAAATCATCCAAAAATACTTGCATGAATTTATTTAAATAAGGTTTAAATGTCTTGGTTACTACTTTTTGAAAGGTAGGAGGGGCATTACATAACCCAAAAGGCATAACATTATATGCATGTGCACCCCATTTTGAAATGAATGTTGTTTTTTCAAGCCATTTTAACTTGGTTATAGCCACTATAACCATCCATAAAATAGTACATTTCATGTCCAACCACAAAATTTAGAATTGAATCTAGGAAGGGTAATGGAAATAAATCCTTCTTGGTTTAAACATTTAACTTGCGATAATCTACACATATTCACAATTTTCCACTTTTTTTAAGAGCAATAATTAAAGGAGATAACTATTGTGTGGTCCTAATATGATAGATAAATCCAACATCAAGTAATTTATCTAAATCTTCCCTAACTTTTAATGCATAATTTAGGTTCATTCTATATTGTCTATGTTTAATTAGTTGGGCATCTGCCATAAGTTGAATCTTGTCTTCACAAATCTTTCTAGGAATTCTTTTCAATTCTTTATAACTCCATGCAAAAACATCTTCATAATCAGTTAACATGTTCTTCACTTGTAATTGAAATGCAGTGTGTAAAATCGCATTAACTAAAACATCTTAGGGTTCCATTTGAGTTCCCAAATTCAATTTTACAATTTGTTCTTTTGTTGTTATAGTCTGGCCAACAATTTTTTGATCTTTGATCATTATGTCTATAGCCTCCTCACTTATTAATGTCTTTTTTGGTTCATGTTTGTAAAAATGTAGAGGATGATCATTTTTCTCTTTTGTCTATATCATACCACAATTAGTCTCAAGTAAAAAGTATAGTTCTTCTAGTACCACTTCTCCTATAGGTCGTAATTCTAGTACTACTTTGTATAATTGTTCCTCCTCTTATTAAAAAAACCCTTCTTCCCAATTGAATTCATTATCCAAATTCTTGGGTCGTTGTGATGATTTAATATTCACATGCTTAATCGTATTAAACATCATTGTTTTTTTTTTGTAATGATTGTAAGGGTGCTGTCACCCTAATTATGATGAGCATTATCTTATTTTAACCACAACTTTTGAAGAAACATAAAGTATATTTCAACTCCACTTTCCATCTTCAATACAATAACAGAAAAATTGTATACATAATTTGCCATATCAATATTCAAAGTTCGAATCAACCCCATGGGTTGAACCTTTCGTTGATCAACCATGCATACTACAAATGAAGTTGGTTGAAGCTTCCTCAACTTAAGTTTCTTTCTTAAATTCTTTGAGATAATGTTTACACCGGATCCTCCATCTAGCAACACATCTCCAACTTCAAACTTGCCAACTTGAACTTGAACTATTGTTATAACCTCATCAAAATCTTTAGCCTTTACTATGTTGACTTTACACACATTTGTCATTTGATTTGTTTTCATTTTCATCAAAAAATTCTCCATCATCTTCATTAGTTGCGGACAAATTTTACTTATAATATCAAAGTCATCATCATTTAAGGTAACATGTCACCTTTTAACAAATTGTTGTTTTCAACTCGGTTTGTTGTTATGCCTTCTCCTATCATATTCACATACGTTGTTGGTATATGATTTCTCATCATATTGACTTTGTTAATTGATTGGCCATCTCCGCTCATGTCAATTTCCATTTTCAACTTGACACTCCTTGTCATGTCCACTAGCCATGTCATATGCCAGAATTTGTTATGTGAAATTGTTTTCTATATTAATTGATTTTCCAACCTCTATTGGTTTGTCACTATTTATTATTTTGTCTTCATTGTTACTCATAACACTTGGCAAATCGACTTCATGATAAGTTGTTTCCAATGGTATTTTTTCTTCCAATCCCTTTGATTAATATTTGTCCAACTCTAAGTCAACATCTGCATCTCCAGTGGTTGGTCTTCAAACTCTTGAAGCCTTTGTAATTCCCTGACTACATCCTGATGAACTAATTTATCTTTCTCCCATTTGGTTCGTCGTCCTTTTATAGGACTCACTTCTGTCTCTTAAGGTTCTTCTTATTTTGGCATCCCAACCTTCTAACCCTTGGTAGTTACAAATACATCCAATATTGGTTGATCTCAATCAACCATAACCACATTAACTTCCACCTTTGGAGTGGAGTTCTTAGCTTCATCTTCTAGAATTTTTCTTCCATATAGGATAGTCCTTTTTGACATGTCCTTCCTTACAACAACAAAAACACCTCGTGTCGTTTTGCCAAAATCCATTGTTTTGGTTATATCTCCATTGGTTAAACCAATTATTCTAATACTATTGATTATTTCAATTATTTGGCCTTGAATTATATGACAAATTTCCATATCCCTTTTCATTATTAGGTATTTCATAATTATATTGTTTCTTCTTTTGAATTACAAGTGTTTCAACTTGCACCACATGCACCAGTACAATTTTTTGGTTGGACATCTTCCACCTACTAACTTCTTGGGACATTGATGTTAACAAATAGGAGATCTAGTCAATTGTAAACATAAATCTTTATTGAAAAGAAACTAAAACATGATGCTCACAACATGGAACATAACATCAAAAACTCCTCAAGGTTTTTGTCACATGAAATACACAAACTTGTGCAATAAAGAAAAGAGAGCCAAACCATCAACACCAAAGTATTTAACTAAAAGACCAAACCACAAATAACCAAACTAATATAAGTAAAAAAATTAATTCAACCTTGTGAAAGTAACCTAGTTATTTTCCTACTCTAGTAACTAATGAAACCTAACTAGTTGAGCTTGAATTCTCAACATTCCCCCTCAAGTTCAAATCCACTTCTAGTACACCAAACATTTTTCTAAACCTCCTTAGCTTGTTTATACCTAAAGCCTTTGTGAAAATGTCAGCAACTTGATCTTCAATGTTGAAATGAATAAAGTTAGTTTCTCTTGTTAAAAATTTTTCTTTAATAAAATGGCAATGCATTTCAATGTGTTTTGTCCTAGCATGATAGATCAAGTTGTTAGCAAGTAGTATGCTACTAATGTTATCACAATAAATGACAATAAGAGCATCCACTGATTGTCCCAAATCTGAGAGTAGTTTTTATAACCAAACTACTTCACATGTAACAATTGTTATGCCATTATATTCTACCTCCTAGTTTAATAGTGCAACTGTTGGTTGTTTCTTACTGCTCCAACTAATAGCACCACTTCCAAAAGAAAACATGAAGCCATTGGTTGATCTGTTAGTTGAAAGATTGCTAGCCCAATCAACATCCATGTATCCATGTACTTATAATTGGCTCTTGGCTTCATAAAAAGTTCCACATTGCAAAGTATGTTTATGTACTTCAATATGCGCCTCATTACATCCAAATGTGGCTTTCGTGGTGTTTGCATGAATCGACTCACCATTCCAACTGCATAACTCAAATTTGGCCTTATGACGGTCATGTAAATCAAACTCCCCATTATGCATCTATACATAGTGGTATCCTCCACAAGGTCTCCTTCATATGCACTTAAATTCACATTTTGCTACAATGAAATTGAAATGGGTTTGCAACCTATCATCCCATATTCGGACAATTTGTTCAAAGCATATCGCCTCTATAGTAACCATATCCCTTTAGGGGACTGGATTATTTCAATGTCGAGGAAGTAATGCAACTTTCCCAAATCCTTCATTTTAAACTTTTGCTTCAAAAATTTCTTCAAATCAAAGATGTTTACATCACTATTTCTTATGATAATCAAGTCATCAACATAGGTGATTATGACTACAATCCCATGATTTGTCTTTTTCACATATAGTGAAAAATCTACGTTGGATGTTTGAAATCCACTTGTGACAAGATATCGACCTATCTTGTTTGACCAAGCTATAGGTGTTTGCTTCAAGCCGTACAAAGCTTTCTTCAACCTATAAACCAAATTAGGATGTGTTTGGTCCACATAACCTAGTGGTTGTTCAATGTACATTTCTTCATGTAAATCTCCATGAAGAAAAACATTATTTACATTCATTTGATGTAAAGACCATCCTTTTGCTACTGCCATAGTAATGATTGTTCTTATAGTTATCATTTTTGTAACTAGATTATAGGTTTCTTCATAGTCTATGCCATAATTTTGGGCATAACCTTTGGCAACCAATCTTACTTTGTATTTGCTCATAGATCCATCTGCATTGTACTTGACTTTGTACACCCATTTTCACCCAATCGTTTTCTTGTCCTTTAGTAAATCTACCAATTCCCAAGTAGCATTAGCATCCAACGTTGCCATTTCTTCATCCATGGCATTGTCCCATTTAGGGTTTTCAACTGCTTATTCAAAACAAGTGGGTTCAACCTCCTATATAACTTTCACCATGTATGTGTAATGATGAGCTACAAAACCATCATATGTGAGTATTTGTACATGGTACTTAATTTGTGTGGATTTTTGTACTCCATTATTGTTGTCAAGTGTTTTTAAAGCTTTTTTAGCCATCTGAGTTTCGGGAGTAATAACTGAAGGGACTCTTGATTCTTCATCCATATATTTTTTTGAATCACTTGATTCACCATCTACATGAGAATTTATAAATGCTGTTTGAGAACTACCATGTACAATGTTTGAAGATCTTAATTTTTTTTCCATGGAGTGCTACTATACCCACTAATTGAAGATTTTTGTGGTCCACTAATTAATTGTGATTCTTGTTCCACATTCGATGAAAAATCACCATTTTTAGCCTCTCCATTTTTTGTTATCCTTAATGGTGAGTACCAGTTAACCATCCCATCAAACACAACATCTCTATTCATTTGTAACTTTCAAGTGGAAGAGTTGAAACATCTATATCTTTTTTATTTTAAAAAATATCCAATGAAGATACATTTATCAATTTTTGGGTCTAGTTTTGATTTCTTCTTGTTAATAACATGCATGTATGTAATGCAACCAAACACTCTAAGGTGTGAGACATTTGGTTTCTTTCTTGTGAATTTTCTTTGGGTGTCATGCCATGAACTATTGTTGTGGGTATCCAATTCATGATATAGTCTATAGTTGCCATCACTTTAGCCCAAAGTAATTTGGCAAATTCTTCACATTCAACATGGCATGTGTTATTTCTACAATGTGCATGTTATTCCTTTCAACAATTCCATTTTGATGTGGGGAATAACTACATGAATATTTTCTTTGAATTCCATGTTCTTTCAAGTATTCATTGAATTCATTTGAAAAATATTTTCCCCTTCCATTGGACCTTAGACATTTGATGTTCATACCCTTCTCCTTCTCCATTGCTTTAAAATTCAAAAAATGTTGAAACACTTCACCTTTTTGTTTCATGAAATAGACCCACACCTTTTTTGTGTGGTCATCAATGAAACTCACGTAGTACCTGCATCCTCCAATGGATTTTGTCTTCATGGTCCACACATTTGAGTGGATCATTTCCAAAGGTTTGGAACTTACATGAGTTGTTTGAATTAGGAATGGATGCCTAGCTTGTTTCCCCAATTGGTATGTTTCACAAACTTTTGACATCACCTCTTTTGTTTCAAATTTGGGAAGACCTCCAACAAGATTTTGTTTTTCCATTAATTTAAGACATTTGGAGATTAACATGGCCAACTCGCTTGTGCGAAATTCCAATGTCTCCAACTCCTTTTCCATGCGTGAATAACATGGAATTCACCTCATGCATGTTCACATCTAAGGTGGAAATTCATCCATTCTTTTTTTCCTTTTGCAATCAATTTGCCTTCGTTCTTCATGTTTTCCATAAAACATTCATTAAGGTTGAATGTCATTTGCAAACCTTATTCCACCATATGGCCTATTGAGACTATGTTTTTTATTATGGTTGGAACATAAAATACATTTTTCAAGTACTTTATTTGCCCATCTTACATGGATAATGGCACCTTGCCAATTTATGTGATGGGATGTGTAATGTCATCACTAGTTTCCACAAACCCCAATGTTTTCAAATCCCTTGTGTCTCTAAACCATTCTCCATGACTGTTCATGTGGTTTGAAGCTCTAGAATCCACATACCAGACATTGTTATCTAATACACCTCCTATCATTGAATTTACCATGTGTTGCATCACAAACAGTTGTTCATCACTTTGATTATTAATTAATGCATAATTCCTTTGTTATAGTTTTTCATTTTGTGCATCATGTTCCCTTTGATAATAGTTCTTTTGCCATGTGCCCAGGTTTCCTATAGTAATAGTAGTTCGAGTCATTATTTAATTGTTGACCTTGATGATTTCCACCATGACCTCCACGACTTCCTCTTCCTCTAAAGTTTCCTTGTCCACCTCCATGAAGTTGACCTTCATTTTGATGATATCCACCATGCAAGCTTTCGTGTTGACCTCAAAATAAGGTTTTATCACCTTTACTTTTACCTCTATTAGTATTTAAATGAAAAACATTTTTTTGTGACCTTCCATTGGATGAAATACCAATAATTCTCATCTTTTCACTTATAAGTAGGGTTATTAAATCTTGGAAATTGGGAAATGTTTCTCAAACTACAATTGAAGTACAAAACTAGCTATAGTCTTTCCAAGTCCATTCAACCTCACAACCACTAGATCTTCATCATTTATAGTGTCGCAACCCTAGCTTTGGGCTCGCAACCAAGGCAAGGCTTGCAAAGGTGCGGGCCAAAAATGAAGCCTGGGAGTCACATTTCATGCTCCCGAGAGTTTAGGAAAGTGCAAAGGAATGAACCCCCACATCCCAAGTGAACTCCCACTTTGGGAGTTAGAGTCCCAATGGACTTTGGAATCTTTAAAGGGCGATTACAAGGGTTAAAACTCATTGGATTAAAGATTTCCTTATATCATTAGAAATCTCTTGGAACATAAATGTCTAAATTGAGCTCACATGACCCATTCGAACACTTAAAACATAAGTTATGGTCAAAAGAACGGTCAATAGTCAAATTGCCAATTTGATTTCGATCATTCAACATTAGGAATTGCCATGATTTCCTTGTGTTTAGGTGGAGTGCAACATACCATTGAAAAGATCTCGATGAGGGCTATAACTTTTCTTTAGACCTCACTTCAATCAAAGGTCTGCATAGAAAGTTATGGGCTTCCAAAGTTGTAAGAGTCCCAATTTAGGGGATTTCGGGACTCCAACTTGAAAGTCCTGGGACAAAATGACATTTGAGTGTTGGTCTCGTGACTAGGCACAAAGAATATTATAAGGGGGAAGGTGGTGGCTTCCCCCAAGTCCGAACCGTGGTGAGTCTTGTGAGTCTGCGTTTGTTCATGACTTGTTCGTGCATAAAAAATGTTCTAACTATGCACTAACCAACTTGTTATTTGGTTTGTGTAGGTCCATGTGAGTAATTGAGTTGCTTATCACTCTTCTTAGTCCCTATCCCAAAGCTCTAACACGCCCTTTTACCCTTAAAGTGTTACGAGCCATGGAACGTACCTCAACTCCTCATTCTTTCGTTATGTTCACCTTGGACTCACATTTAAGTCTATTAAGGAGCTTGGGAGCGTGTCATAGAGGGGCTCCTATAGATGTAAGATCATTTGCAAGGTTTTTCACCTTTGTAAAATAATCACTAATGTTCATCTTTTTTTTTGTAAATTATGCAACTCTTGTTCAAATTGCATTTTGTGGGCTTATGTATTGGTGTTATACATCTTCACCAATGTATCCCAAGCTTGCTTGGATGATTTTTCATCTTGAATATGCATAATCATGGAATCGGACACTCATAGAAAGTCAATACAAGACTTTCCTAGCTTTCTCATGCCCAATTTTATTCATTTGAATTTGTTGTTGTGCGGGGTTTTCTGGGAACAAAGGTTCTTTCTCATCACCAGTTATGAAATCCCAATAGCTTTTCCCCATCAAAAAATTCATAATCCTAAATTTTCCAAACTTCGAAGTTTTTTTGGGTCTAATTTCTTAATTGCAATTTGAAAAAGATCATTCGCTGCCTCTCAAAGCAACACTTAATGTCTTCTTGGGGTTTCACAAATGATTTGTTCATTGACTTTAGACTTGAAATTTCCTATAGCTGATTACGTACTATAAAAGTCCCTACTCCATCTTGATCTCTCCAACTTTAAACCACAAATTACAACTAAAAAGTACACCGCACCCATTCACTTGGGTGAATAGTCGATGGCATCCCTCTGTGTGGATATTTTCATTTATAAATGTGCTTTCTTTGATGACCCTTAGTCCATATTTCATGCCGTACCACCTCTTGTGGTAGAAACAACATGTGCCCTATAGAAATTTCCTTTGTTTTTAGACTTCATTTGTTCAACATCAAATTCCAATATGGGGTTTTTATAAGCCCGTCATATTCTTCTCCATTTTGAATATTGTTTTGTGTTTGTTTTTTAATGACAATTTGCCTCCAAGTCCAATTATCATTATAAATTTTGATCACCATTCAATTCATTTTGTTTCAGAATTTTTCATCTTCATAGTCTATAGATTACTATGCAATCCTTTTAGCGTCAATCACTTAGACTTCTGATACTTTTTAACATACCCCTCTAATTTTTGAATTGAAAAACAAAACCACTTGTCTGAATACTCTCCTTTATAGTACAACAAGATTTGTAGAAAAACCTTCCTATTACTAAAAAAAATAAAAAAATATTCCCCACAAGATGGTCGCTAAATGATAGAATTGAAATTTAATCTTTGTAGAATTATTTCACACTAATGTGACAATAAATTTCCACTACAATATGCACACATTCACAATTTTTGTCGCAACCCCACTTTGAGGCAAGTGTGAGGATGAGATTCACACTCCCAAAAGTGGGAACTTGGAATCCTCTGGGACTCTCGCAATTTTAGAACTCAATTGCAGAAATCAAAACACCTCTCCTTGAGGCGTTCTTTATACCGTTGGAAAGGCCTTGAAGTGTAAATGTCGAAAATGGCCTTGCATGAGCCATTTGGACATCTACAACATAAGTTATGGTCGAAGGAAGGGCCAGGAGTCAAACTTGTAATTTGACTCCCGACCACAAAAAGTTGGGAACCGACCCGATCCGGTGTGTGTAGGTGAAGTGCAACACACCGTTGGAAAGCTTTTGAAGAGAGCTACAAGTTTGCTTCAGACCTCATCCCAATCCGAGTTATGAGTCCTGGGAGTTTAAATCGGGACAGTTTCGGGACTCCTCCTTGGGAGTCTCGGGAATAAAAGCCATTTGGATGCGGGTGCGACGGAGCAACACAGAGAATACTATATGGGGGAAGGTGATGGCTTCCCCCGAGTCCGGGCCGTGGTGAATCAAGTGAGCCCGTGTTGCCCGTGGTTTGTCCCAACACCAAGGGTGTTTCTGAAGGTGAATTAACCAACTTACGGTTGGTTTTGATGCAGGACCGAGTAACTAAATAGTTGTCCCTCTTCCTAGTCTAATCCCGGAACTTTCAGCACACCCCTCTCACCCCCTTTAGTGCTGGAAGCTGGGAGTGGCACCAAGTTCCAATTACATCCGCTCTTTAACATAGTTGGACCCTTTTTGGGTCTAACAGGGAACTTGGGGGCGCGTCAATTTTTGCCTTGATTTTAAACACACTTGATTCTATAGTTCATTAAAACACCAAATTCATGGTTATTTCATATAACCTGAATTTTCATTTTAGAGCACAATGCCAAAAAATCTAGAGAC
>Ga0116230_10006097_pt1 | contig 11854 bp, 10 predicted proteins | sample S1TSphfallax_3_FD_88678 | JGI IMG/M metagenome (GOLD analysis project Ga0116230, IMG submission 88678) | Host-associated microbial communities from peat moss isolated from Minnesota, USA - S1T2_Fd - Sphagnum fallax MG | ecosystem: Host-associated > Plants > Peat moss > Unclassified | place...
AGCGGCAGCGCATACATATCGGCCAGCCGCACGGAGCAATGCGCGGTGTCCGGCCCGGCCAGATGCACGCGCGCCAGAGCCAGCATGGTCCGGCTGGCATCGATGCCCAAAGCGCTCGTGGCCCGGGGTGCGAGCAGTTTCAAAAGCCTGCCGGTACCGGTGCCGATATCCAGCACGCGGCCGAGATCGCGGTCCGGCAGCTGGGCCAGCAGCGCGCGCTCCACCTGGGCGGCCGGCAGATCCAGCGCCCGCATCTCGTCCCAATCCGCGCCTTGCAGCCGGAATTTTTCCGAAGCCGCCCGCGCCCGTTCCGCCAGCACCCGCGCGCTGCCCCGCCGGTCCGCTTCCAGCAGCGGATCGCCCGGGGGCGCATGGGCCAGGATCGCCCGCACCAAAGCACCGCTGGGCCCCTGCGCCAGTTCGAACCACGCATTGGCCCCTTCGCGCGTGCGGGCCAGCAGCCCCGCCTCACACAGCAATTTTAGGTGCCGCGACAGCCGCGGCTGCGATTGCCCCAGCATGTCGCAGAAATCATTGACGCAGAACGAACCCGTGGCCGCCAGCGCCAGCAGCCGCAGGCGCGTCGGGTCGGCGGCGGCGGAGAGGGCGGTGAGAAGCGCATCCATCAGGCTTGTATAAATATATAAAGCTATCTTTATATCAAGTATGAGTTTTCGTCTCGATGCCCGGGTGCCTGTGGTGTTCGGCTCGCCCCACATGGCGGGGCCGGACGATGTGCTGCTTTTCGAAGGCGGAGAGGGCCTTGCCGCCTTCGAGGTGGACCAGGGCCATGCGCCTGGCTGCGCCTGCTGCGCCCCCCGCCGTGCCGCGGGCCGCGCGCTGGCTGCCCTGCTACAGGCTCGCGCGCGTGGTCAGGTCGCCTTCTTCCGTCGTGTCGTCGTGGTCACCTCGACCGACGCTGGCCGCGCCGACATCGTGGCGGCGCTACGCGAGGATCCTGTCGCGAGCGCGTGCTTCCGGCAGGCGCCATGAGAGCGGTTTTGCGGCGCTTCTCGCAGCTTCCCGTGATTGGCAGGCCGCCGCGACGTTAATGACCAAAAGTTTTTTGGTTCTTTTTTTCAAAAAAGAACATTCTTTCTGGCTTTCGCCTTGGCTTGGGTCGCGCGGAGGTTTGGGATGGTGGGCAGTGGTTCGCCTGGCGGCTTTACGCCTCAAAGCCGTCATTGCACGGCAAGCGGCTCGTGACTGAAAAGCGGCGATACGGCTCGATGAATAGCTACTGCCACCGGTCGCCCGGTGTGGTCACGTAGGTTTTCCAGAGGTATCCCCACGGAAGCACGAGCGGCACGATCACGACGCCCGGGAATATGCCTGAGAACGAATCAGCGATGTCGGGATCCAGGGTGTGGCCCATATACGGGGGAAGCCACGCTGCGAGCACCCAGATTAGCTTCCACGTGAATTCGAGGAACATCAGCGGCATCATCCTGACCGGATACCGGACGCCGAGGAGACTGATCAGCGTAAGGGCGCCAAAGAAGCTCATCCCGACGCCATGCCAGAAATCCCACGGTTGCTTGTGATGCAGGATCGCCGGCCACGTTTTCGAGCCCTGCCCCAAACCAAGCAGGAGATACGCGCCCCTGAGTACATAGAGGCGATAAAGCGGAAGCTCCGGCCTGGATTGTATCTGTTCCATGCGTACCTACGGCGTGCTTCGCCAAAATGTTTCAATTAAACCGATATCCACAGAATGAAACGCAGGCCAATGGGATTCTGCCTATGGCCATCCATTTCGAGCCGACGGCGGGCAGTGCCGTCGATTTTCTGGGCGCTTGTCAAGTCAAGCTGTCATTTCGGGCCGATTTGAAGCCCGCGTCGGACCATGTATCGCCCAAAAGCTTCGCGGCGGGGCCGGGGCGCGTTGAACGAGGCTACATCGTAGCCGCCTTTGAGCAGCCAGTAAGCAAGGGCCAGACCGGCGATGCTGGCGCCGGAGATCGGAAAGCGCGCCATGCCCTTCTCCCTGGAACTGGGTTGGCGCAGCCCCGGGGCAGGTTGGCCATCGGGTAGAAGCCGGCCCCCGACTCTCGTTCGCACCTGCATCGGCGCCGCAGTATGGGCATCTCCCAACTGGCCTCGGCGGACGTCAAGTCTATCGCGTTGGCGAAAATTGCACGTGTAGCTTCGCCGATCTTTCTCTGCGGATGGCCGCGATCGAGGCCAAGGCTAATGCGGCGGCAGCCGTAAATCCTGCTATGACGCCGCCTGTTGGTTGGTGAATTGAAAGCCCGACAATCCCACCAAGGATGATCACCGCTGCCAGAATGTATAGCGGCCGGAACGGCACCCAATATGCGATCGGGATAAAGTGCAATCCGACCACCAAGGCCATGGCGGGAAGGAGTAATTCAACATGACCCAAATTCACCAGGAGATTGGCGACGATAAAGAGCCCGATGCCTTCGCCTATGCTGCTCCATAGCATGACCCGCCCCGATCCCTCGGGCCTGGCTAACCCTTCGCCGGGCAACCGGATTGCCAGCAAGGCAGCAATCGCTATCCCGGCAAATCCGATGAACGGAAGGCCGAGTTCCAGCCCGCTGCATTTCAGCTGAAGCAGCAGCGTCATCGACGCAAAAACAGCGCCGAAGAAACTCATGATGATCGCGCCGCTCGCTCCCAATTGCGTTTCCTCAAAAACGTAACGTTTATCACTGCTTAGGAAGCGTAGGGCGTGCTCCAGCACGCCAAACCCAGCGCGCCACGCGCGGCTGTTGCGTTTTGTGTCGGCAATGGCGTGCTGGAGCACGCCCTACGTTGGAAGCGACATTTCCGAATTCATCGCCCGTCTGCTGACCTGTGCCGAACACCCCCAAAGCTGCCAGTCCGTTCCCCGCCAACTGTGGCGCCTCGCTGCCGCTCGTCATCCCCCCCTTGCCCTTCTTCTTCTCACCTCGCGCCCATCTTCGCCAGCATCTCCCTCGCATTCTGGTTGCCAGGGTTGATCGCCAAGGACTTATGATAATTGGCAACCGCATCGGCGATATCGCCATCGTCCATGTACGCCTCGCCCAAACTATCCCAGGTATTGCCGGACTTCGGATAAACCTCGGCATTGAGCGATAGAATGCGGATCGCGCCCGGATAATTCTTGTCGCGGATCAATTGATACCCCAGCGTATTCAGCTCGTCCTCATCAAAATTATACACCGGTTTGCCAACCGACCGCAGCGCATGATACTGCGCCACCGCCGCGTCCACACCCCCTGTCTTGATCGTCTCCGCCAGCGCCGCGGAAATGGAAGGCCGGGGATCGAATGCCGTGCGGATCGAGGGTGCGAAAATCCCTATGCTGGCCGCGGCCACGCCGGCGCACATGGTCAGCGAAATGGCCACCAAACCGGCCGCCATCACCAGGTTTTCCGCCCGCCCACCGCGAAGCTGCGTCCAGAAGTAAAGCTCCAGCACGGCAAGCGGGAGTATATATTGACCAAACGTGACAAATGTCAGCACCGACCCTTTCAGCACCGACACATCGAATGCCCCCGTGCCGGACGCGATCATGGCCGCAAGCGCGATGCTGGAGCGGATGAACAGCGCCGAACTCACCAACAGATATAGCCGCCATGCCCACCGCCGGTGCGACGCGAAATCGCGCTTCAGCGCGGTGCGCAGCGCCATGGCAGCACACAGCACCACCAGCACGCCCAGAACGCCGGTGCCGAATTCCTGCAAGCGGCTGGTGCCCGTGCCGCGCGATATCAGCAGATATAGCCCGGCAACAGCGATGCTGAAGGCGGTGAAAATGTACACCCGCCCATTCCATCTATGGAACACCGGCGCGCGCCGCCGGATCGCCGGCACAAACTGAATGGCGCCGCTGAAAATGACGAAAACCGCGCAAACGATATGAATGATCAGCGCCGCATTGCCGACCGGATCGCCGGCGGCATAGCCGTGCGCGAGGTGCTTGTTCCAAACCACCGTGTCACCGCGCAAAGCTGTCATGCTATAGAAAAGCGCGGTGCTGGAAGCGAAAATCACCTGGCCCACGAAGGCTACCGTAAACCAGAACCCCGCCGCGGCGCGCAGCGCCCCCGCGGCACCGAGGTTAAACCGGAACGCTGGAACGGAAAGCGTGCTGCTCATCCTGGGCCTCCTGCCGCGCCACATGCCGCGTTTGTGACCTGGTCAGCAAGCCGCATGCCACCCTTGCCGCCACGTCACCTGGCCGGCCCAAAAACCCCCTTTGCGAGACATAAGCCTGCCAAAACAATGATGTGCCGGATGGGATGATCGGCAGCCCCGTGCCGAAGTGGTGGCAGGCGGCGCCACATTATGGTCGAAAATGCAATATCTTCGGGTGAACCTCAGGTGCCGAACTGACCCGCCGCCCGATGACCGGCTGCGCCCGTGCCGCGGGCACGCCTGCTTGAAGACGTGCGCGCTTCACATGCGGGGGTGAACAGAATAGTCTCGTCTCGGATCAACCTGGGCGCGCACATGAAGCTTTTGGAAAAACGACTGGGTTGCGATGCGCGGGGACCCCGCGCGCCGTGTTCGCCAGGGGCACGTTATAACGTGGTGGAGGCCGGCATGCGGCGCAACACTCTGCCCAATAGTCTGTGTGTTCCAGCCGCCTTCGCTGTTCTCCTCCTCGTAGGGCAAGTGCCCGCCCTGGCGCAGACCGTGCTCAACGCCGGCGTGCTGACCACGCCGGCGGCGCGCGCCGACGATCCAAAGCTCTGCAAGGGCAAAACGGCGCCTCCCACCCCGGTTGCATGGACGCCGGGCGCGATCACCGCCAAGCCGCCGCCGGCCACCAGCGGCACGCCGCGGATAGAACAGCTGCGCGGCGGCAAGGTGATAGCCGTCTATACGAGTTTTTCGGACAATGTCGGCTGCACCTACAAGAATAATGGTACTGATCACATCGATCCTGGCCCGGCGGCCGCCAGCGGCTGCGGGCCGTTCACCCGGGAGTATTCGTATCGCCTGTGGGAACCGCACGATGTTTTCGTTGTCTACCCCGCGGTATATCAGGGTAGTTCGAATAACCCGTGGTTCGGGCCTGAGGCGGACGATTCCGCGGCGTATGCCGCCGGCATTTTCCATGTGCCCAACCTCGTGACCGTGACCGGACTGGCGGGCGCGGCCACACGCCCCGTGATCCTGCTCAACACCGGTGCCTCCAACAACAGCCTCGGACAAGCCGCCGTCTATTTCAGCGGCGGTACTGGCATGGTGTTCGAGAATATCGACGTGATCGCAACCTCCGGGGCCTCAGTCGGCAAGTCCGGCGTGTATATCAATGGCACGACCAACCTCACCATCAGCAACGTCGAGGTCTCCGGCTTCGAGATCGCCAACGGCCCGGGACAAGGCGGCGCCGACGGCATTTTTGGCACACCGAACAATGCCGGTTTTCTGCTGCTGGACCAGGTGGAACTCGACCATAACGGCGGCACGAACGGCCCCGCGCATAATGCCTATATCAATGCCAGCACCGTCGATCCGCACTTCACGGTGATCATGCAGAATTCCTGGTCGCATGACGCGTTCTACGGGCATCTTTTCAAATCCCGCGCCCAGAGCACGACCATGACCGCGAATTACTTCGAAGGCGGCCTGCCGCAGCCTGGATATCCGCAGGCCGAAGCCTATCTGCTGGATGTTCCAAACGGCGGCACGCTGGTTGCGCGCAACAACGTGTTCGTCAAGACCATGTCGGGGCCGGACTCCAACGCGATATCGATCGTGTTCGGCGAAGAGGGTTTCACCGATAACCGCGCGCAGAGCATCGATATCGAGAACAACACATTCGTGGCCTATGCCCTGACCGACGACGGCAGCAGCAAGCTGTTTCCCATGTCGTTCTTCACGCCGGCCGCGCTGCCCCACTCTGCCGGATTTCCGGCCGGCGTGCGCTCGCAGGTGCTGAAGAACGCCTTCGTCGGCTATTGCAAAACCGGCCAGGCGACGCAGGACTACCGCGGCAATATCGCGGTGATCGAAGCCTTCGCCGAACTCGGCGGCGGCTATACACTCACCACGAAGGTCGACAGCAACGAGGCCGAACTGGCCGCAACCTATCCCAAGTACAAGCCGGTGGCCGGAACCTCCACCTACGCCCACGTCGCCCACCCCGGCGCACCCCGCACCGTGCCAACCCTCGGCGCGTTTGATTGAGCGACCATACGAGGAGCGTTCCCACACAGCTTGCGCGCGCGCACCCAAGGTCACGTCAAGGCAAGCCGTTCTTTTTTGAAAAAAAGAACCAAAAAACTTTTTGCCTGTCGGGCCTTGTTCAACGCGGCTGCTGGATGGCTGAAAGCACCCATTGGCCGCCGGGGGCGCGCACGAAAGTCCAGAATTCGCTTACGGTCACACGCTCGGTCAGGCTGCCGTCAACCACATGGCCGGCACGGTCGCGCGTGACATCGATCATCGAAAACCGCATCGACACCGTCGCATACTCAGCAGATCTCTCCGACCACGCCTCCGAAAGATCGCCCTGAAGCAATTGCACGCCGAAAACCTGGTTGCGAACGCCACGGCTGGTCTGCTCCGCCATCTGATCGGCGAAATAACTCACCATCTCCGGGGTGGCCATGCCACGCAACGCGGTCAGATCATGCGCCGACCAGGCCGCCTGGATGCTGCGCAACAGCCTGTCGAAACTCTGGTAGTCAGGCGCGGCCAACGCCAAAGGCCGGCTGGCCGGGCGCGGGGCAGCGAACACCGGCCGGGCCGCGCCGCCACCGCCAAAGTTCTGATTGAACCGGCGGCTGAACATCCCTGGGCCAGCCGGCGCCAGGTTGCCCATCACAAAATGGCGGTACAGCCAACTCGCCAGCATATACAGCAGGAACAACTGCAACAGCAGGCCCAGCAATCCCATGCCGCCATGCATGCCGCCAAAAAACCCATGGCCGAACAACATGCCGCCAATCCCGGCCCCGATCAGGCCGCCCAGCAAACCGCTGGCGAAAGCCGACCGCCCGCCAATCCCATAGCCGCCATAACCCGGCCTGCCATAGCTATTCGGCGTCATGCTGCCCTGCATCGGCGCGCTGCCATACGGCGCGCTGCTGGTGCCAGGCGCGGTTGCATAGGTGCGGCTGCCGCGGCTGCCGAGCGAGAGGCCGCTATTGACCCGCGCCTCCGCCATGGCAGGCGCCAACACAAGAAGCATGGTCAGCAGCAGCGGGAGGGTGCGGCGAAGCTGAAGGATTTTCATGGCATCCCATATAGGAACGGACGCGGCCGGAAATCAGGGCCGGGCCGCAACCCGCTCACGCCGCCTGCGGCAGGCGGGCCCAGGCGGGGATGTGAACCGAGATAGGTTTCTCCTGGCATATCAACGAAGTGTCCGCCACAGCCTCCAGCCGCAGCAATGCCAGCCCGGCGACACCGTTGCTAGAGCGTATCTGACCTACCTCCTTGTCATGGCTAAACACCGGGGTGCCCGCCTCAGGCAAAGGCGACGCGGCACTCACGGGCAGCAGCCGGCGCTTGACCAGCCCGCGGTATCGCGTGCGGGCCGTCAGTTCCTGGCCCATGTAGCAGCCCTTGGTCCAGGAGATGCCCTGCAACTCATCGAAACCCGCTTCCAGCAGCACCGTCTTCTCCGGCTCCAGGTCGCGGGATCCATCGGGCAGGCCCAGGGCGATACGGTGCCGGTCCCAGTCATCGAAGCTGGCGCTGCCCGGCGGCAGGGATGGGCACAGGATGCGCCAGCCGGCCTCCGGCAGGCGCGGATCGGGCGCGGCAATGGCGCCGTCCGGCAGATCTGGCGTGGCCGCCCAGGCGGTCACCACATGCAGGGATGTGGCGGCGATCGCGATATCGGCGCGAAGCTTATAGCGGGTGAGCCGCGTGGCCAGCATCTCCGCCTGCGCCGCCTCGCAATCGATCAGCAGGGCGTCGGCGGTGGCCAGGATGAAGAAATCGGCCAGCCACTTGCCCTGGGCCGTCAGCAGGGCTGCCCAGACGGCATGTCCGGGCGCGGCCAGGGCCACATCATTGGAGACCAGGCCGTTGAGAAAGCCAACCCGGTCCGCGCCCGTCAGGGAGAGGACAGCCCGGGCGGGAAGATGAGCAAGCATGTCGGTCGACAGTTGTCAGTTTGCAGGGAAGGTGGGGATGAGCGGCGGTGTCTGGCAACTGGCAAGTGGAAACTGCTACAGCGTCGGCATCCATGCGCGTTCTTTTCATCACCGCGACCCGGCTGGGCGATGCGGTTCTCTCCACCGGCTTGATCGAGCATCTGCGCCTGGTTTTCCCCGCGTCGCGTTTTACGGTTGCGTGCGGGCCGGTGGCGGCCGGCGTGTTCGCGCGCATGCCGGGGCTGGACCGGGTGATCGTGGTGGATAAGCGTCGGTTCGATCTGCATTGGCTTTCGCTATGGGCGCAGGTGGTGCGCACGCGGTGGGATTTGGTGGTGGATTTGCGTGGCTCGGCGCTGAGCCTGTGCGTGGCCAGCCGCAGGCGGGCGATCATGCGTGGCGGAAGGCGGCCGGGGCACCGGCTGACGCATATCGCGGGCGCACTGGGGCTTGCCGCCCCGGTGTTGCCCGTGGCGTGGACCGCGCCGGCGGACCGTGCCGTGGCGGCCTCTGTGTTACCGGGTGGAGGGCCGATCGTGGGGCTCGGGCCTTCGGCCAACTGGCCTGGCAAGGTGTGGCCCGCGGAGCGGTTCGTGGCGTTGTTCCAGGCACTGGCGGCCAGGCTGCCGGGCGCGCGGGCGGCGGTGTTCGGGGGGCCGGATGCGGCGGATCGCGCGGCTGGCGACCGGGTGCTGGCGGCGCTGCCGGGGGCGGTGGACCTGGTGGGCCGGCTCAGCCTGCCGGAGGCGGCGGCGTGCCTGGCGCGGTGCACGATTTTTGTGGGCAACGATTCGGGCCTGATGCATCTGGCTGCTTCGGCCGGCACGCCGACGCTCGGTTTGTTCGGCCCGACGCCCGCGAGCGAGTATGCGCCTGCCGGAAGATGTACCGCTGTCGTGTTGGCTGATGGCCCCCCTGGTCACGCTCCCATGACGGAGCTGCCGGTTCAGTCCGCCGTGCTGGCTGCCATCGAGTTGCTGCTGGTGGATGGCCGCCTCGGTCGCATCGCAGCCCCGCTTGACTCAATCTCGTGAGTAAAAGTTCTTTGGTTCTTTCTTTCAAGAAAGAACGCCTTTTCTTATGAAGCTCGCCCAGTTGATGGCCGGGGCCGAGGCCGGCGGCGCCGAGCTGTTTTTTGAGCGGCTATGTGCCGGCCTGGCTCGTTCGGGGGATGAGGTGTTACCCGTGATCCGCCGCAATGCCGCGCGTGCGGCGCGTTTGCGGGCTGGCGGGCTTGCCCCGGTGGAGATGGGTTTCGGCGGGGTTTTGGATGTGTGGACGCGGCCGCTGATGGCGCGGCGTCTGCGCCGGTTTGCGCCGCGTGTGGCCGTGGCGTGGATGGGCCGCGCTGCCCGGCATGCGCCGCGTGGCCCGTGGGTGCTGGTGGGCCGTTTGGGCGGCTACTACGATGTGCGCCAGTTTTCCCGCTGCGAGCATTTGGTGGGCAACACCCAGGGGGTGGTGGACTGGATCCTGCGGCAGGGCGTGCCGCCGGCGCGGGTGCACAGGCTGCCGAATTTCGTGGCCGATCAGGCGGGTGGGGTGCCTGCCTCCTTGGGGGTGCCCTTGGGTGCGCCGTTGGTGCTGGGCATGGGGCGGCTGCATCGCAACAAGGGTTTCGACGTGCTGATCGCGGCGATCAGCCGGCTGCCGGGGGTGCATGCCGCCATTGCGGGGGAGGGGCCGGAGCGGGTGGCGCTGGAGCGTCTGGCGCATCATGCGGGGGTAGCCGACCGGGTGCATTTCCTGGGCTGGCGCAGCGATACCGCGTCGCTGCTCGCGGCCTGCGATGTGCTGGCCTGCCCCAGCCGGAGCGAACCGCTGGGCAATGTGATTCTGGAGGCGTTTTCCGCCCGGCGCCCCGTGGTGGCTGCCATGGCGGAGGGTCCGCGGGAGCTGATTTCATCGGGCCGCACCGGTATTCTTGTGGCGCAGGAGAGTGCGATCGCGCTGGCGGCCGGGATCGAGGGGGTGCTGCGGACTCCACAAGCCGCGGCGGCGATGGTGCGCGCGGCGCGGGATTGTTATGAGCAGGCGTATTCGGAAGGTGCCGTGGTGCAGCGCTGGCGTGAGTTTCTCGGCAGTGTCTCCAAGGAGGATCCGATCGGCACGCTGCCTGGGGCGGCCTGATGTGCGGCATTGCCGGCCTGGCGCTGCTGGCGGGTGCCCCACCGCCGGATCCTGCCGTGCTGGGCGCGATGCGCCGGGCGCTTGCGCATCGCGGCCCGGATGGCTCCGCCACCGTGGTGATCGGGCAGGCTGCATTGGTGCATACGCGGCTGGCGATCATCGATGTGGCGGGCGGCGACCAGCCGTTCTTTGATGGCCCGGCGGCGCTGATCGCCAATGGCGAGATCTATAATTTCCGCGAATTGCGCGCCGCCATGCCGGGCACAAGCTTTGCCACCGGCAGCGACTGCGAGCCGCCGCTGCATCTGTTCCGCGCCGATCCGGAAGGGTTCGCGCTGGCGTTGCGCGGCATGTTCGCGATCGCGATTCATGATCGCGCCGGCCGCACGCTGACGCTGACGCGCGATCCGTTCGGCATCAAGCCGCTCTATGTGGCGCAGATCGAAGGCGGCATGGCCTTCGCCTCCGAGCCGCAGGCGCTGCTGGCGGCGGGGCTGGTGCGGCGGGGTGTGCGGGCGGGGGCGCGGGATGAGTTGTTGCAGATGCAGTTCACCACCGGGGCGGAGACGATTTTTCCCGGCATCCTGCGGGTGCTGCCGGGCGAGACGTTGCGTATCGCCGATGGACGGCTGATCGACCACCGGCGTGTGGCGGCGCTGCCGCAGGACGGGCCGGAGGAGATCGGCGAGGCGGAGGCGCTGGCGCGGCTGGATGCGGCGCTGATTGAGAGCGTGGATCTGCACCAGCGGAGCGATGTGCCCTATGGCATGTTCCTCTCCGGCGGGATCGACAGCGCTGCCATCCTGGCGGTGATGGCGCGGCTGAATGCGCGGCCGGTGCTGGCCTTCACCGCCGGCTTCGATGTGGCGGGCGCCGCCGATGAGCGGGCGCAGGCGTCTGCCATGGCGCGATCGGTGGGGGCGGAGCACGTGCCGATCGAGATCACCCGGGAGATGGTGTTCCGCCACTTGCCGCAGATCGTGGCGGGCATGGACGATCCGGCCGCGGATTACGCCATCATTCCCAGCTGGTTCCTGGCGCGCCAGGCGCGGAAATTCGTCAAAGTGGTGCTGTGCGGGGAGGGGGGCGACGAGATTTTCGGCGGCTATGGGCGCTACCGCAGCGCGATGCGGCCCTGGTATTTCGGCGGCCGCGTGATGCGCGGCCATGGCACGTTCGACCGGGTCGATGTGCTGCGCCGTACGCCCTTGGCCTGGCGCGACGGCCTGGCTGCCGCGGAGGCGCAGGCCAGCCGGCCGGGCCGGTCGCGTCTGCAGGTCGCGCAGGCGACGGATATGGCGGATTGGCTGCCGCACGATCTGCTGCTGAAACTGGATCGCTGCCTGATGGCGCATGGGGTGGAGGGGCGCACGCCGTTCCTGGATCCGGCCGTCGTTGCCGCCGGGTTCCGGCTGCCGGATGGGCTGAAGGTGCAGGAGCGGCGGGGGAAGTATCTGCTGCGGCGGTGGCTGGAGGGGGCGTTGCCGGCGGCGCGGCCGTTCGCGCCCAAGCAGGGGTTTACCGTGCCGGTGGGGGCGTGGATCGCGGCGGAGGGGGTTCGGCTCGGCCGTGCGGTGTCGGCACAGCCGGGCGTTGCCGAGATTGCGGAGCCTGAGCGGGTGGAGGCCTTGTTCAAGGCCGCCGACGGCAAG
>Ga0116230_10006098_pt1 | contig 11852 bp, 10 predicted proteins | sample S1TSphfallax_3_FD_88678 | JGI IMG/M metagenome (GOLD analysis project Ga0116230, IMG submission 88678) | Host-associated microbial communities from peat moss isolated from Minnesota, USA - S1T2_Fd - Sphagnum fallax MG | ecosystem: Host-associated > Plants > Peat moss > Unclassified | place...
CGGCACGGTGAAGCGCACTTCGCCGCGGAACATGGTCCAGATCCAGTCGTAGATCTTCACGCCCGTCGGGATTCCGATCGCCATGGTCGCGATGCCGAAGGCACCGTTGATGTTGGAGCTCTGTCCCATCGTGAAGAAGTGATGCACCCAGACCGTGAACGACAGCACCGCGATCGCGCTCGTCGCGACCGCGAGCGAGGCGTAGCCGTAAAGCGCCTTCGAGGAGAACGTGGACACCACCTCCGAGTACACGCCGAAAGCCGGCAGGATCAGGATGTACACTTCGGGGTGTCCGAACAGCCAGAATAAATTGGCGTAGTTCATCATGTTGCCGCCAAGGTCGTTCGTGAAGAAGTGGTAGCCAAGGTAGCGGTCTAGGGCCAGCAGCGCGGTGGCGACCGTGAGCGCCGGCATCGCGAAAATCATGAGGATGGCCGTGCAGAGTGCGGTCCAGCAGAACAGCGGCATCCTCATCATGTGCATTCCGGGCGCGCGCATCTTGAAAATCGTCACGATGAAATTGAGCCCCGTGAGCGTGGACCCGATCGAGCCCAGCGTCACGGCCCAAATCCAGTAATCGGGACCCACACCCGGGGAAAACGCGAGCTCGGTGTACGGCGGGTAACCGCTCCAGCCGCCGGTGGAGAACCGGCCGATCACCAGCGAGCCCATCATGAGCGCTGCCGCGCCGGCCGTCAGCCAAAAGCTCACGGCGTTGAGCAGCGGGAAGGCGACGTCGCGCGCGCCGATCTGCAGTGGCACGACGTAGTTGAGCAATCCGGCGATGAACGGCATCGCCATGAAGAACACCATGATGCTGCCGTGGGTGCTGAACAGCTGGGCAAAGTGGTCCGGGGACAGGAAGCCGGCGCTGTTGACTGCCACCGCCTGCTGCGCGCGCATGAGCACGCCTTCGATGAGCGCACGGCACAGCATCACGAACGCGACGATCACGTACATGATGGCGATCCTCTTCGGATCGAGGCTCGTGAACCATTCCTCCCACAAGTAGCGCCATTTGCCTCGTGCCGTGATCAGCACGAATAGCGCGGCCGCCGCGATGAGGACCAGTGCCGCCGCGAACGCGGCGATCACCTCGCTGAGGTTCGGGCGCTCCCAGGCCCGCACGAACGGCAACGACTGCGCCGCGAGCTTGCCAAAGAGCGCGTACCGTAGCGCGTCGTTCATCGCATGCTCCGGTCCTGCGCCGCGTCGGCGCGCACGCTCGCGAGGATTTGCTGGAACAGCCCCGGCGGAGTCGCCGCAAAATAAACGGGTTTCGTCGCCACCGACTTTGCCTCCAGGCGCGCGACGCCGGCGCCATCCAGCACGGTACCGCTCGCCCGGAGTCTCGCGACCCAGCGCTCGAAGTCCGTGGCGGACAGCGCCGCGACCGGAAATTCGTCGAACGGAAACCCCTGGCCGTTGAATTGTGTATTTTCGCCCACGAACACGCCGGTGCGGTCGGCAGCGAGGTTCAGCTGCGTGGCCATGCCGCCCATCGCGTAGATCTGCCCGGCGAGCTGCGGGATGAACAGCGACTGCATGACGGTCGCACTGGTCAAGGTCACGTGCACCGGGCGGCCGATCGGGATGGCGAGCTCGTTGACTGCCGCAACGCCGGACTCGGGATAGATGAACAGCCATTTCCAGTCGAACGCGACGGCCTGCACTTCGAGCGGAGAGCCGGCGAGGCGCACCGGCGTATAGGGATCCAGTGCCCGGGCACTCCGCCAAAGCGGGAAGGCAAGTCCGACCACGATCAAGGTGGGCGGAATCCAGATGAAAGCCTCGAGCGGCCAGGAAAAGTTCCAGCTCGGACGAAACGCGTGGTGCTTGTTGCTCAAGCGATAGTGCCACGCAAACACGGGCGCCAGCAGCAGCACCGGCCCGATCACGAACAACATCACGGCCACGACGAGCGCGAACAGATGCCGCTCATCCGCGGCAACCGGTCCCTGCGCGTTCAGGAAGCCGCGCTGCAGGACGCTGCACCCGCCGAGCAATGCGCAACCCGCCGCGAGCGCCAAGCGTGCGGGAGCGGAGCATCGTCCGGCGTGGAGCCGCTGCAAATTTGTCACCAGCGTGATTCCTCCTGACGCACGGCGTCGCGACGAAACCCCGGTCGAGTCAGGTGTGATGCGCCGGAACCTGCCGGAAGACGATCAGACTCGGGTCAATGATGACCGTCATCATGGTGGTGATGGCGGTCATGCCCATCATGGCGGCGCCAGTCATGGTGGCGCCAATCGTGATCGCCCCAGTGCCCGTGGCCGTAGTACACGACGGGGGGTGCCGAATAATCATAGCCTCGCGGTTCGTAGACGACGGGCGGCGGGGGCGCGCCCCATCCGAACGGATTGAGATCGACATTGAACGACACGCCCGCATCGGCCGCGACCGCGGCCAGGAGTGAGACGACAGCGAATACCAGAGCTGGAGCACAGCGAGTTCTCATATACGGTCCTTTCCCCGTCGGACGGGTGGTCAGTTCTTGGCGACGTGCCTGGAATGTTCGCGGTGACTGAAGATCTCGTCAGCGACCTTTTTCTGTTCCTCCGACATTTCCGAGTACAGTGGCGAAAATGAGTCCGCAAGCCTCTTGACGGCCGCCGCATGCGCCTGCACGACGTCAGCATAGGACTTGAGATTGTCGACAGCTGAGGCGGTTCGAATCGAGGCATCGCGCTCATCGATGGCTCGATCGAGATTCTGCGCATTTTCCCGCATGGTTTGCGCGACGGTGTCCCACTGGGCTTCCTCGGCCGGTGTGATTTGCAGCTCGCGGTGCAGCTGTTTGATATGTTCTTCCACTTCTTGCGCCTGGGGCGCGGCGCCGCTGTCGCTGGATTGCCGTGTGCGGCTTACGCCGGCTTGGGCGGGCGCCGAACCGCTCGACGCTGCGCCGGACATTTGTGCATCGGCGACTCCGACTGCAAGCACCGAGGTAACGATTGCTATACAAAGTTTCATGCAGATCTCCAAATGTGTATGGTCGCAAGGAACGTTTCAGCGCTGCATCATCCGGACGCCTGCTTGTTGTTCGCGCTCTTGGGCGAATCGCTCAAGGTGACCGAGTCGACCGTCGTGCTGTCCTCGATCGCCTTGAGCGCCAGGTTCGCCTCGTAGTACTTGCCGGCGTCGGCCGATTTGATGGCTTCAGCGAGCCGGTTCTCGGCCGGAACGATCGGCATCAAGACCCGCGTGTAGTTGACATCGATTGCCGCCAGGCGCAATTCCTCGAGCGCCTTCGCCCTCTCGCCCTTCTTCAAATGCTCGTTGGCGGCGTTGACGTGCCCTTGCCGTTCCGGCGACAACACATAGTCATCGGCCAAGGTGATTTCGCCGTCGACCGGAACGCGCTCGACGCGGTCGGACCCCTGGGAGGATCCGCTTGCATTGAAACCCATGTTCTTCGCGGACTGGTCGAATATCGGGGCATCTTTCTGCGCTTGCGCCAGAGAGGTCTTGGCCGATTCCATCATCTTCAACGCCAGTCGCGGCTCGCCTTCGAAGATTGCCAACCGTGCATCCCGGATGTCCTCCATTGCCGAGTGGCCGGCGTCGGAAAAAGCCCGCATCTCCTGCTCCTGGTGCGTCGGCTTCATCGCCGTGCCGCTCGCCGGCGCGGAACTGTCCGCGGCGCGCGCACCGCAACCGCACAGAACCATCGGTATTGCCACTGCCAGCGCCGCGGCCGGCATCGCAAGATTCGCTGTTCTCATGAAGGATCTCCTTGGATTGAGAAACGATAGACAGAAAAGGTATTGGCAGGCAGCCGCTCGGCCTGTCATCCCTCGCCGAATGGCACTGTAAGCGCGGAGCTAGTACCACGTGATGCGGTGCAGGCACTCACGCATCTCGCGGTCGTAAACACCGCGCTGTCGTTGTCGCGACCCACGCTGTCGCGTGGTGGCCCTTGAGTGCGCCGCTGAATGGTGCCGGTAGGATCCCGCCGATAGTGCTATGAGGATTTGGCCGAGCCGGGATGCGCCCCCGCGCCGTGCCCGAAGCGGTGGCGCGCGGTCAAGCTTGGTGAAATCCCGGAGGACACCGCCATGGCTCAGAACGTATCGGAATTCGTGTGGCAACGCTTGGCGGGCTGGGGAATACACCGGGTGTTCGGCTATCCGGGCGACGGCGTCGGCGGTCTCGACGTCGCGCTCGAAAAAGCCAAGGAGCACATGCGCTACGTGCAGGTCCGCCACGAAGAGATGGCGGCCTTCATGGCTTCGGCCCACGCCAAGTTCACCGGCGAGGTCGGTCTTTGCTACGCGACGTCGGGTCCCGGGGCGATCCATTTATTGACGGGGCTGTACGACGCCAAGGCAGACCACGTCCCCGTGGTCGCTATCGTCGGACAGCAGGCACGCACGTCGCTCGGCGCGAGTTATCAACAGGAAGTCGATTTACAAAGCCTGTTCAAGGACGTGGCGAGCGACTTCGTGATGACCGCGAGCGTGCCGAGTCAGGTGCGGCAGCTCATCGATCGCGCCGTGCGCATCGCGCATACGCGCCGCTCGGTGACCTGCGTGATCCTGCCGAACGATTTGCAGCTGATGAAGTACGAGGAACCGGCGAATGCGCACGGCTACACGCACACGGGCATCGGTTATGCCGACGCGTCGCTGACACCCGACACGGCGGCGTTGCAACGCGCGGCCGACGTGCTCAATGCGGGCGAAAAGGTCGCGATCTTGGTGGGCGCCGGCGCCTTGAACGCCACCGATGAAGTGCTGGCGGTCGCCGGAAAACTGCAAGCCGGTGTGGCCAAGGCCTTGCTCGGCAAAGCCGTCGTTCCCGATGATCTGCCGTTCGTGACCGGCTCGCTCGGGCTGCTCGGCACCAAGCCGAGCTGGGACTTGATGAAAGGCTGCGACACCTTCTTGATGATCGGATCGGCATTTCCGTATTCCGAGTTCCTGCCCGAACCCGGCGATGCGCGCGGCGTGCAAATCGACCTCGACGGAACTCGCTTGAGCCTGCGCTACCCGATGGAAGTCAACCTGATCGGCGACAGCGCCGCGACGCTGCGGGCCCTGCTGCCGCTGCTGACCCAGAAAACGCAGTCGGCGTGGCGCGAGCGCATTGAGAAGAATGTCGCCCATTGGTGGAAATTGCTCGAGGAGCGCGCCATGACCTCCGCCGATCCGCTGAATCCGCAGCGCGTATTTTGGGAGCTGTCGCCGCTGCTGCCGGACGACTGCATCCTGACGGGCGACTCCGGATCGGTGGCCAACTGGTATGCGAGGGACATCAAAATCCGGCGCGGCATGAAAGGCTCGCTGTCGGGCGGCCTCGCCTCGCTCGGCGCCGGCACGCCGTACGCCGTAGCGGCGAAGTTCGCGTTTCCCGAACGCACCGTGATTGCTTTCATGGGCGACGGCGCCATGCAGATGAATGGCATGAACGTGATGATCACGGTGGCCAAATATTGGCGCGAATGGGCCACCCCGCATTTCATCGTGCTCGTGCTCAACAACCGCGACCTCAATCAGGTGACCTGGGAGGAACGAATCCAGATCGGCGCCGGCAAGACGGAATCGACACAGGCGATTCCGGATGTGCCCTATCACAAATACGCCGAACTGCTCGGCTTGAAAGGCATCTTCGTCGATCATCCCGATCGGGTGGCGCAAGCCTGGCAGGAGGCCCTGGCCGCGGACCGGCCCGTCATACTCGAGGCCTTCACAGACCCGAACGTGCCGCCGCTGCCGCCGCACATCTCACTCAAGGATGCCAAGCATTTCATGATGATGATGTCGAGCGAGCCGGAACTCGGCAGCGTCGTCAAGAACACGATCAAAGAGGTGTTCGCCGCGGTGATGCCGCACAAGACTCACGAATGATGGGGCGTTCGCCCGGTTACGCCGCCTGCGGACCCTAATGCGCGGAATTCGATGGAAAAGATTAGCTGCCCCCAGCGGCATGCGCTTGTGAAAGAAGTTCAACAATTCACCGCGCCATGCACTTGGCGTGGTCGTACCGGACCTGCCGGGCTGCTTCTCCGGCTGCCGTTCACCGAACCAACTTCCTATGCTTGTATTTGGAACTCACCGTGATGCCTGTTTTTTGTCATGGCCCCATTCGTCAGAGCTATCGGTCTGTCTCGGTCGGTTGGCTAATTATCAGGCAATCTGAGCGTTCATGCCCACTTTCACGCAAATCGCACCGTTCTTTCCGCTCCTGATACTCGCCTATTTCGGTTGGCGTTATCTCAGAAACGGGAGTCTCGTCGGCGCGTTGCTGGGCGGCCGCCTTACCGAGACTGTTGGAGAGATTTCACTCGCGTCTTCGCCTATGACGTCCCGGGTATTGCGTGTATCTTTGATGGCTGCGCCAGACGGCGGACCCCAGGACATCGGCTTGGCAATAACCTCCAAGGTCGCGCTCGGTGCGAGCGTTGCACCCTTCAAGTTATCGCGCCGTGAAGCTCTGGAGTTGGTCACGTTACTGCAGCGTGCTTCCGCGCGTTGAATGATCGCCCCATCATCGGTCGGAGCGCTCTCGGGCAACGTCTTCGGTTGACCAAGGAGGGAGTTAATGACAGCCATGGGGAGGCTTCGATACGTCAGTGCAAGCGCGCAATGTTCGACGGCGTGTTAGTTGAATCCAGTCACCTGAAATGGAACTCCTCGCCGAGATTATCGCTGGCCTGTTTCAGTTCATTCTGGAGGTGCTGCTCCAATTCTCCGCCGACTTGTTTGCCGAGCTTGGTTTCAGAGCACTTAGGGAGGTGGTGCGGCCCTCGCGCCCGCCGAATCGCGGACTCCTGACATTCGGGTACACCCTCGCTGGTGCGGCTGGAGGCGGCCTCAGCTTGATTTGGTTTCCAATACGATTCGCCGGCTCCATCGGCCTGCGTCTCGCTGCCCTCGGATTTGCGCCGGCAGTCTCCGCCGCTATGTTGTGGATCGGGCTGAGGGTGCTCGCTCGCCCGGCCGATCCGGCGGAAAGAGGAAGGCGCTTTTGGTACGCGTATTTATTCGGTCTCGCTTTCGCTCTCGTCAGATTTACCTATGCTGAATAGGCAACCTACTGTCTACCGATCGCATTTGGTTGGTCGGCAAAGCGGGCGCTCGCAAGCTTATGTACACTGCACGAGCAACACCCAAGTTGTTCCGCTCCAAACATGTTCAGCCGCAGAACTTTTCTTGTCGTTTCCGCGCTCTCTCTGCCAGGTGTTCTCCACTCCGGACCGAGGCGTTTCGGCAATTTGCCTGCGGCCTTCGCAGAGATTGAGGAGACCAACGGAGGCCGGCTTGGAGTTGCTGTGCTCGACACAGCCACCGGCGAGCGCTCGGGCTACCGCGCGGATGAGCGATTCCCCATGTGCAGCACGTTCAAATTTCTACTCGCCTCCGCGGTCTTGCAGCGGGTGGACGGCCATCGAGAAACCCTCGACCGCGCCATAGGGATTCCTTCGAAGCCGCTGCTGTTCAATTCTCCACTGACTGAACCGCACGCCGGGGGTACGATGACCGTCGAGGCTCTTTGTCAGGCCATTCTGACCAGAAGCGATAACACGGCAGCTAATCTTTTGCTAGAAACGATCGGCGGACCATCAGGCATTACAAGCTTCTCCCGCTCCCTTGGGGATACCGTGAGTCGTCTCGACCGAATTGAGACGTCTCTGAATGAATCACTCGCCGGGGATCAGCTATACCACGTCTCCAACAGCCATGGCTGGTGACCTTAAATCCGTGTTGCTGGGAAACGTGCTCTCGCAGCGTTCGCGCGACAAACTGGGGATCTGGATGGAAGCGAGCCTCACCGGCCTTGAGCGGCTACGGGCCAAACTGCCCGCGACTTGGCGCGTAGCCGACAAAACAGGCGCAAATGGCGAGCATACGAGCAACGACATCGCCGTCATCTGGCCAGCTGACAAGCCGCCCATTGTCGTTGCGGCCTACATCACCCAGTGCACCGGACCTGAGAGCAAGCGTGCAGCCATGCTCGCGGAGATCGGCCAACTGGTGAAGGAATCCCCCCGTTGAAAGGGCAAACGGAAAGTCCCGAAACGGTCACTCGCGACCGGCCGCAACGGGTCGGGACTGAGCGTTCGCGGGTCTGAAGTGATCCACTCAATGTCTACCAGGATGAGACTTCGTACAAGATCCAATTGGATTCGAATTCTGTATGCAGCGTGCCTTCTCGGTGCGACCTTTAATCATGCCTCGATGCTCTGGCAGCATGGTTTCTTCTGGGACTACGGCGGTGTGCCGCAGGCCACACAGGTCTTTTGGACTTCGCTAACGTTCGTTGATCCGACGGGAGTGGTTCTACTGGTCCTGCGGCCGGCCGCCGGAGTCTGGCTCACGCTGGCGATTATCGTCAGCGACGTCGCGCATAACACTTGGTTCGGTCTCATTCACGGTATGACGGCGGGTTGGATGTACTACTCGCAGGTGGCGTTCTTGGCATTCGTGCTTCTTACTATCCGTATGGCATTACGCGATTCTGGACCGAGAATTAGCCGCGACTGACGCCCGGAAGCCGTCATTTATCGATGCCCGCAATAGGTCAACAGCCGCCAAGCAGTCGTCGCGCCAGCAGTGATTGCCAATCACGCCGCCCGTCGGCGATGAGATGGATCTCAACTTGTTGTTTCACGACGCGATAAATGAGACGGTAGGGCTTGAAGAAGATTTGTCGATCGCCGAGTGCGAGAAGCTCTTTGGGCGACGAGCCGCGTGTCGGCTCGACAGTAAGGCTGTCGGCGATAGCAAGGATTCGACCGAGCACATGTTCGGCGCTGCGCTGAGTGCGGAGACCAAGACGTATTTATGAAACAAGAAACTTGTTCGCTGGGATGAGAATGAATTTCGAGAAGACAGCGTCTCTAACGGCACTCATCGCCCGCGGGACGATGGGTGCACTGCTGATGGCACTCAGCGCCTGTGGAGGTGGCGGTTCTCCGAGCTCACCGACGACCCAGTCGCCCCCTAGCACCTATACCATCGGGGGCACGGTTTCCGGGCTCTCGGGTTCCGGCTTGGTGCTGCAAAATAACGCTGGCGATAGCCTGACCATCGCCAAGAATGGCAGCTTTGTATTCACCACTGCAGAGGCCGATGGAGCCGCCTATGCGGTGACCGTGGCTACCGAGCCCGCGTCTCCCGGGCAAGTTTGTACCGCATCGAATTCCTCAGGAACCATTGCGGGCGCCAATGTCTCGAACGTCTCAATCATCTGCGTCACGGTGACCCATACGGTCTCAGCGACCGTTTCGGGACTCGCGGGCTCGGGGCTGGTCCTGCAATTGAACGCGAGCAGCAATCTCAACGTCACCACGAACGGATCCGTTACTTTCGCCACTCCCCTTCCCCAGGGAGCGGCTTACGCCGTCACCGTGTTCGCGGAACCGACAGCCCCTTCGCAGTCGTGCTCGGTTATGAATGGCACCGGTACCGTAGATACGGCAGACATTACCAACGTCAGCATCGGCTGCATCACGGTCACGGAAACGATCGGTGGTACGGTGACCGGACTCGACGCGACCGGCCTTGTGCTCCAATTGAATGGGGGCAGCAATCTGCCATTGAGCACGAACGGCGCGTTCTTATTCGCCGCGGTTGTCTCCTCCGGCTCGAGTTATGCAGTCAGCATCGCGACGCAACCGAGTACTGAATCTTGCTCGATTGCCAATGCCAGCGGGATTGCGACATCGGACGTCTCGAATATCGGGGTCAGCTGCACGACGATTGGCACCTACACCGTGGGCGGGAGTTTGCATGGCCTCAGCAGCGTCGGGTTGGTTCTTGCCATTGGCTCGACCTCCGTGGCTCCCGCGCCGACGGCGACCAGCTTTACGTTGCCAGTATCGCTCCCATCGGGCAGCTCCTATGAGGTCACCGTGCAAAACCAACCAGCTGGACAAGATTGTCAGGCGAGCAATGCCAGCGGAACGATCACGTTCAGTAATGTCACCAACGTCGCGGTGGGTTGCGTGTCGGGTCAGTGGACATGGACCACCGGTGCCTCAACCCCCGGCACTCTTCCCGTGTACGGCACGCTCGGTCTGCCGTCGGCGGCAAATACGCCGGGAAGTCGTGTTGGCGCCTACACGTGGACGGATGCGGCCGGAAACCTCTGGCTCTTTGGTGGCCAAGGCCGCGCCTCTGGGAGCTTGTACGATGCGTTCAGCGATCTGTGGAAATATGCTCCCGCCACGAATCAGTGGACCTGGGTATCAGGGGCCCAGGGTTCGGGAGCTTCGGGCGTCTACGGCACGAAAGGTCATGCGGCGCCGACAAACGATCCCGGGGCCCGCGAATTTGGCTACGCGTGGACCGATGCCGGGGGGAATTTTTGGCTCTTTGGCGGCCTGGGGTACGACGCCGTCGGTACCGAGGGTTATTTGAATGATCTGTGGGTCTACAGCCCGACGACAGGACTTTGGACCTGGGTGAGCGGATCGACGACTTGGGGTGCGGGATCCGTCTATGGCACCAAGGGTACTGCCGCTGCCAGCAATATTCCCGGGGCGCGCGAGAATGGAGTCTCTTGGATCGATGCCCAGGGAAATTTATGGCTCTTCGGCGGGGAGGGGTTCACGGGGATCGCCAATTCCCAGTGCGGACTTTATGGCTGTTCCGCCACGTTTGGCGATTTGTGGACCTACAGTCCGAGCACGGGTCTGTGGACCTTCGTGGCGGGTTCGACGACGCCCGATGCCGCTGGCATTTACGGAACTCAGGGACTGTCGGCAGCGGGTAACTCTCCGGGGGCTCGCATCGGCGCCTCCACGTGGACTGACAACGCCGGCCACCTGTGGCTTTTTGGAGGCGAAGGCTATGACAGTCTCGGCGCGGATGATCCTCTGAATGACCTATGGCAGTACAACCCGACTGCCGGAACTTGGACTTGGGTGAGCGGCTCGAACCTGTCGAACTCCGAAGGCCAGCTAGGAGTGCTCGGAGTGGCTGGGGCAGGCAATACGCCCGGTGCGTGGCTTCAACCTAGCACCTGGAAGGACACTGCCGGGAACTTGTGGCTCTACGCGGGCGGCCTCTGGCAATTCAACCCAAGCACCCAGCTGTGGACCCGGGAGGGCGGAGAACCATCGGCCGTCTACGGCACACAAGGCGTGGGCGCGGCAACCAATTACCCGGGTGTACTAGCCGCCGGCAGCGCCTGGACCGATGCCGCGGGTCACTTCTGGTTGTTCGGCGGTTATGGCGATCCGCAGGTTGGGGCCACCATGGACCAGGACCAACTGAACGACATGTGGGAATTCACGCCTTGAATCGGTCCAGACCCTGCATCCCGGGATAATGCTTTTTCGAGGGCAGCGCAAATGCGCTCCAAACGCGCATTGATGAGCAAACGGAGCGTGGGCGCTCACTCCCAAGGGTTGAGCACGGGAACGCCAGTGGCTGCAAAATCTGCAATGTTGCGCGTGACAATCGTCATCGCGTGGACAAGAGTCGTGGCGGCAATGACGGCGTCCAGGAATTTCAAACCACCAGTCCGAACCGAGTCCGCCCATGTCGATTCGGTGCCAATCATTCCTAGTCGACGCGCAAGTGGCCCTCGACATAGCCGCCATCCTTTTAACATGTGACGGCCCGTGAACCGTCGAAATGCTAGCATTCGATATGATTGCTGTCATTTTGCTGTCAACACACTTAGTCTTTGTAAATGGCTGTCATCACCGTGAGAAATCTACCCGAAGAAACAGCGCGTGCCCTGAAGGCGCGTGCGGCGCGTTCCGGACGCAGTACGGAAGCGGAAGTGCGTGAAATATTGAACGCTTCGGTGCGCCCGCCAGTGGCTATCGGTAGCGCACTAGTGGCGCTGGGTAAGCGCGTCGGCGGCGTTGATTTGTCACGCCGGCGCAAGCGCAGTCC
>Ga0116230_10006099_pt1 | contig 11852 bp, 10 predicted proteins | sample S1TSphfallax_3_FD_88678 | JGI IMG/M metagenome (GOLD analysis project Ga0116230, IMG submission 88678) | Host-associated microbial communities from peat moss isolated from Minnesota, USA - S1T2_Fd - Sphagnum fallax MG | ecosystem: Host-associated > Plants > Peat moss > Unclassified | place...
AAAATGTAAAATATATAATTAAATCACTTTTTTTAACATTAGTTATTTTTTTATACACTAAGAAAAAAAGTGGGGAAAAAATTAAGGATTATTTACATGGGTTTTTAATGTGGCATCATGAACATTCATAATAAAAACCTTGTCCACATGATGCCTTAAACAAACTAGGCAAAAAAAAAAGTTTTAATTTACATAAATGTACAAAATTTTAATATATGAAAATTTTAGAATTTAAAGGTCTACATGCATTTTAAACTTTGCACGCATTAACATTTAACCTAATCTTTAACTCGTTCAAATATAAATATGAAACATGTTTAGTTTGTATACATCCATTTCAAAAAATTGTGGTGAATGTAAAATGCAATTCATGAGTAATGGATTTAACACATTCAAAGCGAATAATCCAACTCATGTCCAAAGGTTGATAATTTAAGAAACGTGAAAAAAATCACTAACTTGTTCAAATATAAATGTGAGGCATTAAATTATTATGTGTGTTTCAATATATATTAATAAGTGCAATATGCAACATTTGAATAATGGTTTAATGAGTTTAATGTGGATGATTCAACTCATGTGAAAATGTTGATAGTTCAAGAAATATGAAACAACTCACTAAACCATTCAAGTATAAGTGCAAAACATTGAGCCACATCTGTTTCAATATATTATAATAAGTATAAGATGCAACTTAAGAATAATGGTTTTAATATTTTAAATGTGAATGGTTTAACTCATGTACACATTTTGATAATTGAAGAAATGTGAAAAATATCATTAATTCATTCCAATAAAAATGTGGGGTTTTAATTATTATATGTATTTAATAAATTATGGTAAGTGTAAAATGCAACTCATGAGTAATGGTTTCAACATGTTAAAAGTTAATGGTTCAACTCATGTATCATGTCGATAGTTGAAGAGATGTCAAAAAAATCACTAACCCATTATAATGTATTGTGTAAATAAAGTAAAGGTTATTTCGATTTTCACATCAACAATTTGAAATTATTAAAAAATAAAGTAGGGTTCAAATTATACTCATAAGTGAACAACATAATGAATGTAACAATTATGAACAATATTGACCATTAATTAATGCAACAAGTCACCTGCAAACTTAAGAAGGCTAAATGTAATTGAAATGTAGTCAAATCAAACAATAGTCAAAATGTGTGGGGGTGACAAAGGACAAGATTTCTTTTTGTGAATAATGGTATAACATAACATATCTTGATGTCGAACAATGTCAAGATTCTCCGTAACCATTGGCATTACACATTGAAATAAAGTTATTCAAATTGTTCACATGCTTGAAACCGCACATTTGGATCATCCAAATTGATTATTACCATTGTGTTTCATCATATTCAATTTAGTAGTTCAAGCTCACAACTAAATAGTATAAAATATGGTGAAAAAGATGCAACAAAACTTTGTGAACTAAATTTATACCATGCATCTAAACATGATACCTATAGATTTCAATATCTAGCATGGCCCTTTTGAAGTTCATTCTTTTGCAAATCCCACTTCACCATTTGCACCATCCCCTCAACTAACTATTTACCTTAGGATGGTCTTGTGAAGTTGTATGATGATTGATAAGTTTTTATTCTCACAACTCTTGGAACTCCCAACAAAATTTAGTACCTGGTGAATATTTTGGATGGAAAACAAAACTTATATATTTCAAACACCATGTCTAAAAATGCATAAACATTCATTTCATTCCTATGATTCAATAATGGCACCAATTTTAATGACTTTGATAAATGTTCAATCATAACTAAAACATATTGGTTATGTTGCACTATCTAATTCAATAGGTTGACAAAATCCAAACTCTAACAATAATTAAGCACCATGATGGGCAATGGATGTAAATGAAGTGTAAGTAAGTTGAATGATGCCCATACTTGGGTCACACACCACACATTGAAAAACAAATAGTTGAAGATGTAATTCCATCCATGCCACCAATTTGATGTTTATAACAAGCTATACATCCATCAAAACCCAAAATGGCCCAATTCTTCATGAGCATGTAATACAAGGCCTTCATGTTGTTTTAATCATAATATTACCCACATTCATCCATCCGTCCGCAACCATAAGAAGGAATTACCTTTTCGCTTAAACCACTTGGCCCCATGCATGACCTAGTCACATTCCTTAGGTGTTAATCCAATTGAAACTTTGCCTACTTGTAAATATGTGATAACATCTATATATGATGTATGTCTAGAGCACTCACCATCCAATTCAATGTTCACATCACAAGAATCTTTATTACCCATGTTAGGTGTACATCCCAATGAGGTACATAGGTATGCAAAGGCATGCCATCTTGATATTGCTTCCAAATTTGTATAATTGTGCCAACGACTTATATGGTGTTTTCCTTGCTATAACTTGGGTTGCAACTTGATCCATTGACATCCCTATTAACCCTACTAGCCTTATGAACTATGTCAAAGTTGTATTCCTATAAGATAAAAACCCATCTTGTCAACTTTCTTGTGATTCCATCAAAGATTTAAGTGGTTAGTGATCCATAACCAATGTGAATGGGCTACCATAAAAATAACACTAGAATGAGGAAACCACCCAAACAACAATGAAGTGCATTTTCTTTCATATGAATTGTACTTGGCCTCCATTTTGTTGCTGGTTTGATTGACATATGCCATCACAAATTGTCAACCATCATCATTAAGTTAGGTAAGCATGATTCCTAACCTTAAAATACTACAACAAATATGTAATTAAAATGGTTGTCCTTGTATGGGTTGTAGCAAAATGGGAGTTAATGTGAACATGGCTTTCAATTCATGAAAAGCATGTTCCTATGCCTTCCCTTAGATATATTATTAGTTAATATTCATCAATTGGGTAAAAACTTTAACAATTCAAGGTTGTTAAATCCTATAACAAACCTCTAGTAATAATTACATAAGCCTAAAAAAACCTTACAATTATTTGACATCCAATGGTTGAGGCACCTCTAAAATGGCCTCAACCTTATGCTTTTAAACCCCTAATCCACTAGGATAAATCATCTAACCCAGGTGCTCAACTTGAGTTTGGAAAATTTGGCAATTGCCCATATGCAACTTAAAGTTATTTTCTTTTTAAGTCTTTTAAACACTTCTTGTAAATGTTGCATGTGATCCTTTGGAGTGAGGCTAAAGACAATGGTTTCATCTACGTACCATTTGACAAAACTAAAAATGCCAACATTTGATCCATGACCTTTTATGTAGGGGTGTTTTTGAAACCAAATGGTGACAACTACCATTGGTACAAATAGTCCTTTCCATGAAAATCAATCCCCATGAACATTGTTTTGATTTTGTCACTATCCTTCAATGGCAACTAGTGGTAGCCATAATGTATGTCTAAGGTGTAAAAAACCTTGGTTTACCCAAGGGTGTCAAACATGTCCTTTGATAGGGCATGTCATACTTGTCAAAATGCATCCACTTGTTCACCAACCTATAATCTCCACACATGTAGTGTTATGTCCAATTGCCAAAAATGTTTTTGGCTAGCATCATTGTTGCTAAAGCATATTCACCCCTAGATAGTTTTACCAAACCAATTTCTAATAGTTATGATGTCCAAACCTCAATTAAGGCCTTCTCCACCTCAACAAGCCTATAAGGTTGCATAAAAAAAGAATTATCATCCTCAAGTATGACGTGGACCTCTTATCCTTTCAATCGGCTTAATTCTTTGAAATTGAATGCAAACCATCTAGTATAATTTTGCAATATAGTTGTCAAGCATTTCCCAAACTTTATTTCATGTAACCATTTGACTAATAATTAATTCCCATGTTTTTGTGGTCATTAATATTTTGGGTTTTGGGGTGACAAAATATCCTTAATACTTGACGTTAAAGGCGTGGACTAGATGATTGTTATGCAAAATGTGGGGAGGTGCATGATTAACTTGGTGTTGTCACATTATCGACTTCTTGTTCAACACCCATAGATCCGTCTTGACATTCCTAATGCCACAATTGCTAAGGATGTATAATTAAGCTTGCCATAACATCACCTGGGCTCCCTTGCACTAACATGGTTATATTAGTTAAAAGTGCAACATGTGAAGGATGGGATGGAGTGGGTGGGTGTGATTGGGCAAAAACTTTGTCCTGCCAATGCCAAATTAAAAATCCAAGTGAGGCAATCAAGTTCAATGACTTGCCCCAAAATCTACCTATGAAATCTTTCCAAAAAAAAAAAAACATAGTTGTGGTGTCAATGTGAAAGCCCATGGCTTGCTCCCTTTCACATTGGGTTCCTTCATATTAAATGAACCAAATTTCCAAACCAATCATGGGCATCCATCTTAAAATGCATGATAACGTGGAATTTTTTTAAAGTCAATAAGGTTCTTATGGAAGTCCAAATCCTATTGACCATTGCCAAAGGTGATTAATCATTATGGTGAATTGTGCACGATTATCATCCCAGATCCAATATGACATCCATGAAGTGCGTGGGTGACTTTGGGATGGGTTGATATGATTGTTGGATCATTGTTAGTAATGTTAGGTTAATTCACATCCACTTCTACCAGCTCAATGTCGATCCAAGCCTAAATATGTTGCCATCCTATTAACATAACTAGGGTTCCAATAATCTCCTAGTGATGGAACATTCTCCAATGAATATACACACTAGTGCATTTGTGTGGTTTATAAATATTATAGGACATGTACCAATTCCCAAAAAAGTTTTACTTTGGGGTTTAAAAGGCTTTGACATGTGCTAGCTTGTGAAAAACCTTAACATGACCATCTTGAAATGACTAGATCAACTAACCCAACATTGTCCAAATCCTACGCCCTTAACAATGTGATATTGTTTGGTAGGGAACATTGGTTACGTATTGTTGACGTGGGCAACAAACCAAGTTGTTGTCACAACATCATAACATGGCAAATGGAGGTTTGCCTAACATGTGCACCTATTTCCATGTGATGATATTATTGTACTTACATGCAATAATGTAAAACTACAACCAAATTAGAATTAATGCCTCCAAAAAACTTCAATATGCATATCCCATCTTTGGGAATATTCTACCAAATAATTATGCACATCCAATATTGGGCATTATATTCAATCATAATGGCCTATTACCAACATCCATGAGTAATTATGGGCTTGGTGATGATAAAACGTGCCAAGCTTGATGAATGTAGTGACTTGCCAATGCATGTAATTTCGAGAATGTGCCCCATGGTGGCATAAGATTTAACACCAACTCCTAAATGAACAACATCCCACCTACCATTGACATCACAAATTAACCACTAGGGGGTTCATCTTGATTATGGATGTTATCTTTCGTCAATTCAAAACCATGGGGAAGGTTTGAAAATCCAATTAACATAATTGATTTTTTGGATTTTCCTAGATGCCCCTTGACAAACCTCATTGGCAACAAAGCCCTACAATTGTCTCCTATCTACCATCTTGATTGGTAGGATGATGTTTTTTCCCAAACATCTAAAGTAACCCCTAAAGGGTATAAAATCACTCTTCAAAGAAATATGTCATGAGATGTAGCATAAATAACCATTGTTTAAGTCCACAATATGGTATAAATCGTTGGTTTGTTGGGGTTAACTTAGATCACAACCTCATGTTTGGTTAATCCTTGAGATTTTTTTGACCCATTGGTTGATATCAAGATTTGGTATGTGCATAGTTTGAAATTGACATTGATCAATCCAAGACCTTTCATTGTTGTTTGTGAAACATTAGGGGTTGAACATTTGAATCCAACATAATCCTCTAAGGTCAATACCATTGTTTAATGCTCCTTTCAACTAAAAAATTCCCTTTTCATTACACACCACAACCACACTAGGGACAACACATGCCATATTAATGGTTTGATGTGCTAAGAATTGTTGAAGTTTGGCAACTTTTAATTTGCACGCCAAAATGGAGATTTTGAAATTTTCATTTGAGTTGAGCTTGAAAGTACTATGGGGCATCATGGTTGAAATTGGATTGTTGTCCAACATAATCACCATCCTTGGTGTTCCCCCACCCTTAGATAATGTGGCCATTAAACAAAACAATTATGTTGGTTGAATATCAAGAATAGCTAATGTTTCAACATAAAAAAATGGTGCCCAATACATTATCATTATTGTCATTAGCAAATTGCTTAATGCTTTTTGTTTTGAAAGTGGAACCAAATGTGCTCTTCAATTTCATTGGTGCAATTTTGGAAATTGACACTCCTATAAGGTTAGAAATCATATCCATTAACACAAATGATAATGGTAAGTGAATTTTGAGTTGAAATTCCCCACATTATGGATTTAACCTTTTCATTAGCAGTTCATGGTTTCACAAATCAAACATTCGTTATTATCATTAATGTAATTATCAAAGTATTTTGATTGAACTTGAAACCTTAACACAATTCCATTAATTGTTTGAAACACATGGTTTATTAAAATAATCAACATCACCATATATGGGACCAATGGGCCTAAAAATATTGTTTCACAAAAAAATCTTGGGTTGGCATTCAAGGTTCAAGCTAAAAGACAAGGAATCTTTTCATCCCTTAACTTTGCTCGAAATAAGTGTATTAAATTTCACATGTGCCACCATGCTCATCACTAAAGCCTCCAAGCATGTGAATATCACCTCCATGGTGTTGGGTTGAGTTGGAACTAGCTTGATGGTTGACCTTTTATTGGTTGCACCTTTCCCATTTTAGCCTTTTTTAGAATCGTAACTTTTCCCACCATTGGTTGTTTATGATTAAACTTGTTTAAGTTTTGGATGAAAAGTAAAACAATGATCTGCATCATGCCCATAAATTTTACAATGGGAATACGATTGGCTAGGGTTAAGGCTTGAAGTGGATTAGGGAAAACCATTTTCTAATTAAACCCACCACATTTCCAACATTTTCCCTCTTTTCATTATTCAACAAAATATAATGAACACACACTACCTTGTTCCAATTTGGTCTCTTTGGTCTTATGTGGTGTAACCTTATTCGGCTAACCACATGCTTGTTGAATTGATGGTGCTAAAAGGTTCTTTAGGTTGTCTTCATTAACTCAAAAGTCACCACATGTTCGTCCACCGTATTTAATTTAATGTGTTTTGAAAATTTAAACACACTTACAAATGTGGGTTGTGTGAACTAAAATATTGTAACATCCTACACCCATCACCTGAGTTTTTTGTCCAAAATCCCATACCAAAATTGGATAACTTGTGTTTTTCTGACTCCTTGTGTCATAATCATCTTGACTTTATCATTTGCTTATATAAACCTTTTACAAACTTTCATGTGGTTTATATTGAAACTCTTATAAACCCCATAACTTTGTGTCCAAATTTTTTGGTAATTTCTTTAATGCAATTATCACAATAATTCCACAATAGGATTAAATGCCATCAAAGGCCATTAATGGAAGGGCTAACACCACCACTTTCGGCAATTGTACCACTAACATTATTGTTTCCACTAATCAAAATGTTATTGGGAATTACCATAGTTGTAACAACATTTGGGGTCATAATGCCCTTAGCGATGGAAACATAATTAGGCAACCCATAATTTGTTATTGTGCATTTTGAGCTTCATGGCCATGCCAAAATTTGTGGAAATTGTCCATCAACAACCTTTCCAAATGTTAAAACAACCCCTTCTATGCCATGAAAGGCGTGAAACAACTATGGATTATATATTAGTTGCATATCACATTAGCTATCAATTTCCTAAATAAAGTCATTTAACTGGATGTTACCAACCACCCCCAAATATTGATTGAGTCATGGTGGGTCCATAAAGTTTGTCCATGTCCCACAACAATGATGGAACACTTTATAACTACCTTGTACCAAAATTTGAATTTGAATCCAAATATGAATATTCTCTTCTTGATGATGGTGGTGTTGGTGGTTAAAACCAAACCCCCCACCTTGTAAACTCACGAAAATCATTAATTGTACCCAAAGTGTTTTTTGTTTTTAAATCCCATGGCACTTTTATGGTGACCTTTCTCCCTAAACCTTGGGTTCCAAACCCTAATTCTTAACAAATGTTGAACATGTAGGCTTAACCTAACTTTAATTCAAGAAACCTACACCCACTAAAAACATATTGGAGGTTAAATAAATGTGGGGTTCATCGTAACACAATATTATGGTATACTAGTCATCAACTTGGTCTCACCACCACAACCAAAAATTGAAGTTGTTTCAGTCATCACCTTTGGATGCAACTTGCAACAATGCCAACCTTTTAATAACATAACTTTATTAAACCCTAATCACTATGTTTAGGCATATCGAAAGTCAATTAAAACTTACACAATGTTTATAATTAGTGGGCAACCTTGTCCCATGCTTGACCATTAATCCATAAATTACAACCCCAAAGTTCAACATGAAAATTAACATGCGTGGGACAATTTGTAGCCTTTCACCTTTAGTTTCTCACTAGGAAATACACATAAGTTTTCAAGAAATCAACCTATGAATATGTGTTTTTTCTTTATGTTGTAAACCACTAGCACACAATTCAACAAACCCCTTTACCTTTTGAAATCAAATGATAGCCCAATCAACATAATTACATGAAACAAGTGCATAATTCAACATAAAGTGCAGATGAACTTTTTCATACAACATGAATTCCCATTTTTGCAATTCTTGTTCAAAACTTATGATAGAAATTCAAAAATTGATGACATGGCATTCCTCATTCACTGCTGTCATAACATTCCACCATCTATGGGTTATAGGTATGGTTGTTTGTTGAGATAAACATTGAGATGTTGAAAATTCAATGAAAATTGGGTCTATGCACACCATTCTCTATGCTTATGAAAAACCATCCAATTTTCTTGGGCTCCAAATGCATTGAATTTCCCATGGATACAAACCTATTTTCCAAAAGTCCGATAACATAAAAGTCATTGCAATTTTAACAACATATGTGGGAGATATGAATTTCTAGAAAAACAATCCCCACCAAAAAAATCTTATTTTTCTTCACATCCCAACATGAAATGATGATTTTAAAAAAAAAGAAAAAAAAATCATGTCAAATTACTAACCTACTATTTGACTATTGACTAAAATGAAAATAAAATGGACGAAAAATCTTACATCCAAATTATGGAGGAAAAGTGGCCCACTTGGATGAACATTTTGAAGGGGTAAAAATCCAAGATTTTGTTATAAAAACACGTAGCAAGTTGGGATTGGATTCAAACTTGTTTCTAGGTTCAAAAAACTTGAAAAATAAAATTAAAAAAAAGGGAGATTCATATTGGACCCCCTAATCTTTTAATCCTAGCTAGTTTCCAAAGCTCACAAAGATCCAAAAATGTTGAACCTCCTAGCTTTGGAGAGGTTTACAAAAATCCAAAACATTTGGCAATGGCATTACCAAGCTTGAATTTGCAGTAACAACTTGTCTCCCTTATTTATTTATTTCTTTACACCTTGCCTCCTTTACTTTGTTGTAGCACCAAATGTTGTAGCTATCATTCGTAGACTTGATGTGCAAAAATGAAAACCACAAGGACAAGGAGGAGGAAAAGACTCCCCCACCTTACTTGGCTACTAGTGACAAACATTGTTTGAGTTCCTAACTCAACTATGTTGGTGGTGGTGATGCCAATTGTTGTCACTATCGTTATTTTTCTTAGCATGCTTGCCTACCAAGAGAAAGAGGGAGAGAGAGAATAAGAGAGAGAGGGAAAGGAAAGAAGAACAAGATATAAAATGAAGAGGAGGGGTTTTTGTAACATAAGCAACCCTTTTGTTTGTGCTTTGCGAGATTATTTTTTTCTCCTTCCAACTTTAATGTACCCATGCCCTATTTGGGTTGAACTCCCAAGAGAGTTTTTGAACCAAATTTGATGTTGAAAACCAAAAAGCACCCCCCAATTACAATACCTATTTAGTTTTAAAATTCTCTAGTGCATGCACAAAAATAAACTCAAAACTATACACACATTAAAGCAAAATGAAACCTTGATGACACTTATTGCATAAAATCTCGTGCAAAACATTCAACCCAACACAAAAGCTATTGAATCTAATTGCATCACAACACAACTAGATTGAACTTTTGGTGATTCAAAAGATTTATTACTTATAATATATGAATCCAAGACCAAAACACACAATAGAATCCACACAACAATGTGCACAAACAAAATTAAATTAAAATGCAAAAAACCTACAACAACAAACTTGTATGTTTTAAAATTTCAAATCACCAAAAATGATTTGAGAACACACAACTTGAGATTATATCTAAAACATGAAATAGTTTGAGCCTTGTTCACATTTGAACAAGTTTCAAGCTAAAACACAACTAACATACATTAGACCAATTTAACAGTAACCTAATTAGGACTTCATAAGGTAGTTAACTACCACTCTTCACATGTAATTTCCCTCCCACTCTTAAGGAACATGCATAAAACCCCACCAATATATGTTAGAAACATATTGATGGACATAAGTCGCCCTCCAAATTTACAATAGGAATTTTTTCTAAATGCTTTACAAGTTGAGATTTATAAATATGTGTACATTCTAAAATATCCCTACTTGCCCAGTGTCAACCTTTGACATTTATAGGAGGTTTAGATTGTATAATCATGAAAATAAAATAGAATCTAGTGGCTTTTTCAATTAGAGTTGAAGCTAGATCATTAGGTTCAAGCATTAGTAAAGTGCTGATTATTAAATATAGTTGGTCTCTTACGGTAAAAGTGTACACACAAGTGTGGTGCTTGAAAAAAATTGTAAATAGCTTTTCATAATGTTTTTACTTTTATCATCAAACTCTAACTATCTTTACATTTCAATATATATATATATAAATAAAACATGTTGCATTGGTTTAACATTGATGTTTGCAAAATACGTGAAAACAAATTGAGAGTTGTAGCTGCAAAACTGACTAAGAAAACTCTCCTGAAATAAATCACATCCAACAATAAATGTTTTCCCCTAATTGCTAAAGGACACATACTCCCCTGCCATGTAGGTGGGCAATTCAACATAGAATATGTCCATGTGACAATTACAGCACAAAGAGGGGCCAACATGTAGCCCAAGTTGGCTAAAATGGAAAAGAAAAGAAAAAACACTAGTAAAAAAAAAACCAACTAGGCTAGCCTACTCCCAAATATTCCTGCAAATTAAAGAAAAAAAGCAAAAAAAAAGAAGAAAGAATAATGACACCCATGTTATACTGACCAAATGTTGTTGATGCAGGTCCTATCTTTTTGTCAGAAGTAAAAACAAATCCAGTCAATCAATCAATTACTTGTTGCTCCCATGGCCCCCCATAGCCAACCTTTTTTTGCACTCTCCATGGCAGCCTGTTTTTTTACTGGCGAAATTTAAAAAAAAGATTTGAAAATGGAGTGATTTTGGAGGTTTTCAGTAGCCAGAAGTGAGAGGGAACAAATTAGTAAAAATCACCAGATTTCTATATTTGGTTTTGCCTGGGTAGCCATCAGTATAGTAGGTCTCGATTAAAAGGTTTATTACATACATCATATCTGGTTTACAGCCAGATTTGGCTAAATCTCTCTAAGGATGATTGCCATTTGTTCTACATCTTCCTATAGATGATTTCCACTTAAGCAACATAAGAAAAACTCTTAGTAAAAAACACCCGTCCACAGATAAAAAACATACCTCTAAAAATCCGCAAAAGCATTATGAAAGCAAAGCTGATGCATCCCTTGTAATCTTAGTATGGTCCCCCATGCCCCTTAGTTTGATTGGTCAAGTGTCAAAATGGGTTTGGGTCAATTT
>Ga0116230_10006101_pt1 | contig 11850 bp, 6 predicted proteins | sample S1TSphfallax_3_FD_88678 | JGI IMG/M metagenome (GOLD analysis project Ga0116230, IMG submission 88678) | Host-associated microbial communities from peat moss isolated from Minnesota, USA - S1T2_Fd - Sphagnum fallax MG | ecosystem: Host-associated > Plants > Peat moss > Unclassified | place: USA...
ACCATCCTTGCCCAAACATGAGTGCAATGAAAAAGGTGAATCCCCATAAGGTTCAAAGGTTGGTTATAAATGTAGTGTGACACTTCAAGGATTAAAGGATGGGAAAGACCCAACTTAGTGCGTAATACAATGGAAAAAACATCTAAAATTAGGTAGGAAAAAATGATGATTGGGCAAGGTAACAACCAAGCATCTACACTTGCCCCCGCACATAACCTTAAATGCGTTTAATGTGAATCAAAAGGTAAATTAGAATTGACATTAGTAAAAGAATGGTGATGCAATCTCTTTTAAATACAAATTGTGCCTTTCACAACTAATTATTCAAAAGGGGGCACACATTGTAGCCCCCAAAGGGAAGAAATTTTCACGTTGATATCAAATGCGCTTAGAAAGCGAATGACCTTAAGCTATTTACACCTATCACTTTAACAAAAATGAGCAAAAACTCAACAACTTGGAAGTTATAATAAAGGCAATTAAGGCCCAAGTCCTTAAATAGGTAGTTAGAGCAATGACCTACAAGGAAATCAACCATACACCCCCATTAAAAATGGGGAGAACCACCTATTGACAAACTAGGGCACTCTAATAAACTCAAATCCAAAAGTCTTTCAAAAATTCCAATCAAGGTCAAATAAAAAACGAGCTGATTCTAAAAACTTGGAAGGGAAAAACAACAAAACAAAAGAAAAGCTTTTGGGTGAAACATCGAAAGAGTATACCGAAAGCCACCTAAATATTCTCTAATTTTGAAAACACATTCACATGTCAAATATCCTTGCTTAAAGCCTCTTACTAAAAAAAAAAAGCCAAAAAAAAGATCAATGATCCTGATGCTACCGAGGAACAACAAAACTCAACAAGAGAGACGAACCGAAGAAATAAATCAGAAGGAGCCCAAGTTGAACATTTTCAAGGTTGAACAACCAACCCCACAAAAACCAATTGAAAACAAAATGATAAAAAATGAAAAAGACAACATGGACAAGCCAAGAAAATACATTCCACTCAACGATGTTCTTCAGCAGTGATTTCTTAGACATTTGAAAAAAAATTACAAGAGATAATAACCTGTGAACCTGAGAAATGTGTGTAAGAATTGTACCAAAATAAATTAAATTGTTGATACCAGTTTTCTAAATCTTATGAGCTTTGCACCTTCTTGGAATGGGGCACTCTCCAAATTCACGCAGTGAAGCCTTATTTTGGAACGCCCCTTTCCTGGGGGCTTAGAGCATGCGCAAAGGCAGCAGTAGAATCTCCCTGTATGGTACTTTTTGGATGAAGATTTGCAGAAGAAAAGCACTTTGAAAGTGCTTGGGGCATGGAAATGTCCACATGGTACCAGGGGCCCCCCCTAGAATGCCAGTAGGAGGAAATGACTGTTTCTCAGCAATAAATGATTATTTCTCATTGGCCAACTACAATGATTGGCCTAGGTGGTGAGAGTTAAATAGTCTCTCTCACTTTGTCTAGTCTATCTTTTCATGTTCATGGGTGGGGATGGGAGACAAACTAAATAGTGCACATTGGATGTGCTAAATACTGATCGAGGGCTGTTTTTGCTCATGCCCTTACCTCTCACAAAAAAAAACTTCACTGAATGTTCACTTGCATTCTTGAAAACATTTTTTCTCTGGTTATGTTGTAGACCAATAGGTGCTGCGTACTTACTATACGATCTGAGAGAACAGTGCTGGACATTCTTTGATGTGGGAAAGGTGCTGCAGGATCCTCGTAAATGAGGACAAAGAATTCTTGGCAATAGTCTGCATGGGTGAGTGCGATGATCACTTTTTACATGGAAGAAAAGCCTTTAGACATACCGAAATCACTTCACTCCACAACGTCGTGTTTTAGCCCCTTCCACCTGACATTGAAGACAGAAACAACAGGACCAAATTTAATTGAGGAGTCTCCTGACTCCTGAGGAGCTGAAATCTTCCTCTCTCTTGTTGCACTCGGGTAGTAGAGGAGGCCAGGACCCATCAAAACAAATTAAACAAAAGGCAAATGAAAAAATTGAAAACATATGAGAATAAAAAGGTGAAAAGTTAAAATTTCAAGGAAAAAAACATCATTGTACATTGCATTGTGACAATGTCCAAATTTCACACCCCATGTGACCATTTTTTTTAAACAAGGAAATGATTTATGTATCCAAAGTGACTATCCCCCATATGAAGATGTAAAAAGTGGTAATCATCCCTAGGAAAATTTAACTAAATCTAGTTATAAGCGAGATATGGAATATTTAGTCATCCTTCTAAACTTTAGTGAATGTTTATACACCTTAAAGAGACAAGGGGATTTTACATGTAGGGTAAGGATCAAAAATGACCAATTTTGAGAATGAAGGCTGGCATAAGTTAAGTGCCAAGGACAAGACTTAAATTCTTAGAAGAACCCCATTTGAGGTCCTTACTTAGTATAAGATTTGATAAAATTTTAAATAGCTGCAATTCATTTGAGAAGAAAAGGAGGCACCTAATGTGTAAGGTTCCTCTTTTTCTTGAAGAACTTCATGTGTAAGGCGTCATCCTACATTGTGAAAATTTGATTGAGGGCAAGGCACTTTGGCATACACATTTTTTTTAAATGCACAAGTAATGTGTTAGAACCCTATTAATATAGATAACTTGTACACATTGAATTGTTATTTCACTCACAATTATTTCAAAAATAATTAAACAACCAAATCTAACAATCTCATTCACTTGGAAAAATGATTTTCAGACTTCCACACAACCCTATTTTGTTCGACATTAAAAAATAAATTATCCTTCTCCATCATTTTCATTGTTATTTTAAAATTCTCACAAACCTACCAAACCCTATTACACATTGAACTATTAGTTCACTCACAATATCAAAGAAATAAAAATGTAGATCATCAAGTTTAGCAATTGCATTGGCCATAACATTTTTTTTTGCACACCTACACAGAAGCCTATTCACCACCCTCCTAATATTAGCATACTGATATAATATTATAACCTTTTTATGTATACATACAAGGTTAAAAACATAATCAGTTCTTTATGTATAGGAGAAGGGTCTAAATGTAAACCCTTCTCCCACATGAAGGAAAGTACATTTTTTTATCTTGTTTTTTAAAAATAAGACACTTTTAAAATTGTAAAGTCCCATAGAGATTTTCTTAGTGAATATTTTTTCGCCTCCTCAGGCACAACTTTTCCTTGTACCCTGAAAAGCTCCTGTAAGAAGCCCGTCAATGGTCAAACAGGACCTTATGTGTACTTTTTCAAAATTTATCTATCTGATACTTTACTCTGGGAAATTTTTCTTTTAAAGTCCTTCATGAAGTGTGGTGCAACCCTCAGGCTATCGGCCTTGTGCCCATGCATTACTTCCCGAAAGGACCTAAAAAAGAAACCTTACCCCCTTACCCTATACATAAGGTCATGTTGACCAATCAATAGAACCTTACGATTTTGGACACTCATCAACATGACCTTACAATTTGTAAGCATCTACTTGAGAGGTAACTCTTGAGAAGGACCCCAAAAAAACAAAAAACACAATGCAAATTGCGCCACTTCTTTAAGTAGGTGTAAGATCCCTCTCAATCTTAAGGAGTAAACGCAAGATCCATCCTTTTTTCTTTTTTTGTTTGGTCTAGGAGGCTCATTCATAAAGATACGTTGGCCTTCAAACACACTTCAAGACCCATGTGCTCAAAAGTGTTTGATTCCCATTGAGGTGGGCATGGCTACCAATAAATGCCACCTAGAAAGCGTTTAGGTAAGGACAAAATGGTGACCTAGTAATCAAGCCACACTTGTAGAGGTGCAATTTGTTGCCTTTGTCTCCCCTCTCCACTTGGGGTTCTCTCTCTCTCTAAGGGTTTGTTTCAAACCGCTCTTTCTTCCATGGTGCATGTGCAGACAACGGTGTCTTTTGGATTCCAAGAGCTTAATCATTGCAGTTGGTGTTACTTTTCTCATAATTGTGATCTACTTAATTTTTGTAATTTTGATTAAACTTAAGTGAATGTTTATACAAAGGATTGCCCTATGTGCCATCCCCAATTTCTGGTGCATTTTCCCATAAGACAACAAGAGAGAGAACGGAGTTTGCCTTCCCAAAACCAATATTGATAAATTTCAGTCTTGCTCTAGACAGGCTATTTACCCCAGGCAGTGATTGGTGAAACCATTCTATGTCCCAGACAAGATAGTGAGAGTGTGCTTAACTGTCTGCTTAATAGTTATGCACATGAAGCTGACATTGCAGAACTGGTTTATCCACAAAGGTTTGCTTATGTGACACTACACCAATGGGTTGGTGTGATTGTAAGTTTCCGTGTTGGCTAATGTGTTGCATGATGGCCTGGAGTCTGACCTGTTCATTGGTCAGTTCAGGAAGAAAGAGGGTTTCTATAAAATGGGTAGAGGAAACTTCGGAGTATGGCTGACATAGTTTGAAAGGACACAGAATTGGCAGAAGAATTTCGCAGGCTTCTTGAAAGCTGAATTCAGGCCTGATACACCTAGCAGGTGTACATAGGCTGACTCAATCTAGAATTTGAAGTTTAAAAAATGGGAGGTCGGTTCGGAGCACACTCTGACTGTCAGAAGTCTTTAGTCTAATGTGTGTGGTTTGTGCATCTCTTTGAAAATTATTTGGAAGTAATCACCATCCATACAATAACCATGACAACCATCTTTCTAGTTCACACACAAAAGTACACAGTACTACTGCATAAAAATCTCAGAGGATAATTAAAACTAAAACAGAAACTTCATGATAATAATGAAGAGGAATGAATCTATGATGTGATTACACAATCCTATGATTTCTAATAATCCCTTCAACTACTCTAACTGAAACCCACATGTTAGGAGTATTCGGAACAGACAACATAACCCAAATCTAAAACAAACAATCATAACTGTAGTCATTTTACTAATTCAGACAACTTCATATCAAATTCACTAATACTTTTCCACATAATGAATCCTTCATGAATTTGATCCTCAAGGACCCACACAGGATATATAGGAAGTTTCAGCTGCATTGGGAGCTGTCGTGATTACCTTATTCTGAAATGCTAACCCACAGAAGCATATGCATAATACAGCCCTATTGTCAAGGATGGTACTGCAGATGGTCATAGCAGAGTATATATTGCCTGTCACAATTGCAAGCTGTGCCTTGGGGTCATCAAGTTACCCAGTAGGACAGGAAAGAGCTCACACACCCTCTGCATGTCCGGTCTGTCCTACATTGTGTGTGACTGCACTATGGACACATCAACAACAACTATGTGAATGGCAACTTGAACAACAACAAACATGTCAAAAGAAAATGTCACGCCCTGCAGAGAAAAGCAAACCACCAACCAAATCCAACACAAGTGAAGAAGTCAAATTGGAGGCGCCTGCCACCCCCCTCCTAACACCGCTCTCCAAATGACTGACCCAGGATTGTTATCTTCATGAAACAGCAATGGCCTCAACAAATGATGAACATCATTAGTTATGGTACACTTACAAATCATGTTCATAAGGCACACTTTCAACTAACCTATGATCACTTCCAAAAGAAAAGACACATAATACAACCAACTGCTATGGAAGAAGAGATTTTCATATTCTTGCTTTTACTTCTTCTTGTCCCCATGGGGTTGTTTCCTGTTTGGGGAAAGAATTTTCATAATCTCTATTTTAGATACTCTTCAATTAGTGGTGTGCACAAAATGTGCTTTGAACTAAGTCTCCTGATCCAGAGTTGATTGGAAGTTCCGTTTCATCTCTGGCAACAATTTACGTCTTTCAATTTTGCTTATTGCATACTTACCAGAGAGCTCAACTCATGCTCTCAGGCACTGTGATCTGTATTACATCTGACAATTGCTGTTAATGCTTGGTGGGTACCATGGGCTGGCAGCCTGGCCCACAGTTGGAAAACCATAGCGTTTTTTTACTGCTCACACAGTTACTAGCACAATTTGAAGTTATGCAAATCATGGAGCTCTAGATCAGAATTAGTGGGCCACTTTGCAAATGCAAGCTGCAACCTTATCAACAGAAATGAAAAGATAAAGGAGATCATAAGATTAGTCCATAATAATTGTGGATATGCCCTTAATATTCTGGATCTTTATATCAAGTTTAATATTAAGAGCTTCCCCTAAGATTAATCTCAATAAAAGGATATAATCTGAACCCTAAAGATTAATCCATGATATTATGGCTTGGTGTAAATTGCCTTTGTGTTCATGTATACTCCCTCTTGCAAAATCGCAAAGATGGACATTTTATCCATGGCTCCAAGAAGGAACAAGCGGCTCATCACATAGTGGCTCCACTCTTTAAACGACATCCATAAGGATGATAAATATTCAGCATACTAAATTGGAAACATGGACTGGTTAGCGTGGGGAAGCCCAAGTGGATTCTTCAGTCATGCTGGAAATATTTCTATAGTGGACTCCATATGACCCTAAAATGTAGGGATACCAAACTTTGGTCTGTTTCTGTGTGCATCAAATGTCTCAACCCTTAGGGGCAGAGTCAATAAATGGTGGCTCCATTATTGTTAATTGCATTAAAGCTTCAGATGGCTATTCTGTTCGCTAATGATCAGTTGATCAGCTCCGCCAGTTGTAATACTAATCATACCTGACTCATGTTTGACAATAGATTCAAAATAACTAGTTGCTGAAGGAAATGGGATCATTAGAAAGTTTCAAACTTTTTTTCCCCCAATTTTGTGATGTTGTCTTGTTTCTCAACATTTGTGAGAGACATTTCAGGGAAGAAAATTCTGGGGGACAATTAATCTCCTATTTCTGAATCAGATATATTTTACAAAAATGACAATTCCAGCTTTTTGTTTCTTCTTGAGCATTGAGTACAACATCTATGTCCCCAAGATTGGTGTGGGTTTCACACTATTGGTGAAGATATTCTTTATATCTACTAGAGGACAAGATGACATTGAAACAACTGTAAAATTCCTTGAAAAAGTGTCATCCCTTTTCACAACAAATTGACACCTTGGGACATGAATCAATGTCAATGATCTTTGTAACTTAACATTTCATCTGAAAGCTCAATTTCTAATTTGCTATGGATTTTTTAGGTAGGTTCTTTGACCAGTTCTTTGACCATTTTTTTTACTCTTTTGAGAACCACTGGTCAAGGGTCCATATCCGCAACCCTTACCCATCAGTCCTTTCTTTGAAAAAGAGATAGCCGCCCAACACTGGTTGAGACCCAATCTACAACTGGACCAAATTTATGATAAAGTTAAAGCTACCCAATAATTGTTAGTAAACCTTTCCATGTGGTTCCTTCCAGGAAAAGTGTCCTCTGAAAATGTTCAAATACCCAGAACCCACAGTTATTTTATTCTGAAATTTTCTTAGAAAACCCCCAGAACCTGAGGTTCTCTGATTTCAAAAGATTTCCAAAACCCAGAACCAGAGCTATAACAAAGTCAAAGAGCTGCCCAACACTACATTCACAACCACAATCTCAGAAATCTCAGGCGCAGTTGTAGACCTACCTTAATGTCATGAATCCTGTTTCAGCAACCGTTTGTCAATCAGCTCTTCAGAAGTTCAGACAAGACCTACATATCATATATGTTGGCAAATTAGACACACGCACCAAGTGGCAATTGTATTTCCAGAAAGATGGCCCAAGATATATTCACAGGAATCTGCAATTCTTTCCTATGGACAAGCTCTTTGGTCAAGATGTGATCAACCAGGTCTTCATTGTTTCCAAGTGATAGTACAATGGACAGGATGGTAAGTGCCTTTGTATTGACGGTTGCTTTGCCCAGTTGCACAGAAGGAATAGAAGCACACTGCCTTTTCAAGTGGCCAGTTACATCTGCAGGATGTAGTGCAAGAATGTGTAGAAGTAGCTATACAATACTATCATAAGGACATTCATGCAAAGGTACAAGGCACTGCAAAAAAAGCTACTACTAATGTAAACAATTTCCCATACCCAAATGTATGGGAAATCCTGCTGTGAGCAAGGTTGAGGTTCAGTGCAGACACCAATGCATCCAGAGCAATCTTTGTCTCTATTTCTAACCACCGAAAAAATCTCTCTATGAAAATGTTTGACAACATCCATTGGAACATCCAAGCCATAAGAGGAGAAACAATGAAAGCCTTAGGAGATGGTAGTCCTAAAGGTGGCAAATACCTCCTTCCAATGCTTCCCTGCTGCCTCTTCAGTTTTCTGGAACTCCCAAATGTGCTCTGCTGCTCCCATTCTTGAAGAATTTCCTGCCACAATTTTACCTTCATTGTGGGTGTCAAACTGCAGTCCTAGAACCTGTGATTATCTAGAAGAATCTCCAGACTGCAGTTTAGAAGCCTGGGATTAGCTAGAAGAATTTCCTGCTATCAAACAGAACAGCCAAAGTGAAGCAACAACTTAAATTTTTTCCACCAACAAATTGATCAGGGAGGCAACAAAAACAAGGTACAAACAAAATATAGTGGTTCACAGGAGTCCTGCATATACCAGTGAGATGATGTGGTGCATTGCCACAGCATGGGGGACAGTTCAATGTTGCGATCTGCAAACCAAATCCAACAGAACTTCCAACAAACCCCTCCATCTATAATCAGGCCCTAGAGAAATGTAAACCCTAGAGGTGACTGCCTTCAAATTTCTGTACGAAACAACTGTTGAACAAATGAGAATTATAGAAAACCCGAGCCCTGAAGTTTCAATTCAAAAGGATCAGCAAATTGGACCAGCCAGTACTCATTAGAAAGCATATAGGACCAGCCAGCCAGGACCCATCCATCAGAAATTCATTGCTTGTGGTGCATAATATTACCCATTTGTGTTGCACCCCTTGGAAAATAGATGCATGTGGTGATCTCAAGGTGAACCAGTGGAAAATATGAGTCCAAGAATCAACAACACATACCAGAGCTGACTGCTACCAATATGTGCCGTCATGTCCCTGTCAGAAGGGAAGTGTGTTCACTGTTGGTTGCTGCAGCAGCCTGCCACATAGGAGAGATGGAGAAATGATCCACAGTCAGGTACCCCAAACAATCATCAAAGAAGATAAAATGTGATGATGCCCATTTGCTGGGAGATGAAGTTGGATTGGGGAGGTTGTTATGAGCAAGAGCATACGAGAAAGAACCAATGGGTTGGTTGCACACGAATGTCCAAAAGAAGAGATAATCAGAGAGAAACCCATGTCGCTCTACAGGATCTAAGAAGTGCCAAGGAAGTACGTGAGAAAGAAGAAAGAATGTCTAAAGAAAAAAGAGTCCAGGAACTTCTCTAGAAATCCAAAAAAGCAGACAAGAAAGAGGCGCCCTCTTACTGACGACTTACAGTAGCGAACAAACCAGAGGTCATCACAGCCGGGGAAGAAGAAGACCAATGGATGTAATGGGTTGAGACGCAATGGGAAGCGTCGCGTTGTTCCTGTAGCCCGCATGTCCATGGAACCCAACATAGATATACTCTCTCTCGCTGGCTGGCTGGCTGGCTAGCTGGCTTATGGGAGTCCCTAGGGTTTGTGAATTTTTGTGAAAGCAAAGTTGTGAAGTAGGGTTTGATGTGGAGGAGACTGAAATGATGAATCTTGCAGAAGATTTAAGTCCTAGTGCTGCTGCTGCTCAGGTGGTGCAGGAATTCGCCGCTGCACCCCCCAGCAATGCTACAGAGGATTCTACTACCTCTCAAGGCAGCAGTGAGCAGCAGCAGCAGGGAGTAGGAAGCTTTGATTGCAACATTTGTTTGGAGTTGACCCAGGATCCTGTGGTGACACTTTGTGGACATCTCTTCTGCTGGCCCTGTCTCTACCGGTGGCTTCAGATGCACAGTATCTGTCAAGAATGTCCAGTGTGCAAGGCAATTGTAGAAGAAGAGAGAGTCATACCATTGTATGGAAGGGGCAAAGTTGGGTGTGTTGTTGATCCACGCACGAAAGCTGTTTCAGGTCTTCTTAGCATTCCACAGCGCCCACCCGGACAAAGACATGAGACTGCTGCCCAGCGGCAAGCAGAGCATCCATACCCACACCATGGATTCAATTTCATGTCCAGCCCTACTACAGGAGGACCTGCTGCAACTGCACGATTTGGCAACATCACCTTCTCTGCTGGATTTGGGTTGTTTCCCTCCCTCTTTGGTTTCCATTTGCATGGTTTTCCAGAAAGCAATGGATTAGCCAGCGGTCCAGGCATTCATCTTGGATCTGCAGCTGCCATGGTTGGCAACCACATGCGTCCAAGTCAACCACTAATTCCACAACAGCAGCAGGAGGCCCTCCTTACACGGTTGCTAATTCTCCTCGGCTGCTTTGTGATTGTGTGTCTGCTCCTCTTCTGATGAGATTCAACATGCAAGTTTTGTCTCACAACCCTTCATTCCAGCTTCCGCTGGGGGGGAATACACTCCATCATGGATCATGCAAGAATCTTCTTCCAGCTTCCTCAGGGGCACTCCATCAGGGAGAATTGCAAGAATCTTAGCAAGAATTCACTTCAAATCTTAATATACACATTATCTTCTAACACATGCAAACCGACTTTCTTATAATCCTCATTCAAAACTTCAAATCCTATAGGCATACGTGCTTAATTCAAACATGACTAGTGTGGCCTGTGCCATTGCCCCAAGTGTTACCACGTCCTCAACTGGTTTTTCCTTTCAAAACCTGGTTTTTTGGAATTTATTTGAATTTTCAGCGGCAGAAATCACTTTAAAATCAATATCTCCCACATTCTGAATCCAAATCTTACCAAATAAACTCCATTAAGTATTGCTCATCAAGATCTTTCCAACAACACCAAAGGCACATTCCAATTCCTCCGAAATTTTTAGCTACGATTTAATTTAATTTTCAGTGAAGAAATCACTCAATATTCAAGAACTTTTGCAATGCAAGTCCAAATGCCATGAAAACAAGCCAACGCACCCCTCCTCCTCTAGAGCTTTCCAAAGAGACAAAGAATGCTATATGAACCATCCCAGTTCGGTGGATCTCATCGGTACAAACAAAACAAACAAACTACCTTCCTTCATAGATAGATTTGCCTTTCCAAATCATGCTTTGTGCACATGAAACTGTTAAAGGCACATGTCATGAAATGTTGCTAATGGACACCCTTTTTGGGGACATGTTCACCCATCTTTTTACAGTTTTGTTTCAAAACATTTGGGCAACATTATATTCATTCAATGTGGACATGGTTTTTCTATTCTATTCATGCTCCTTTATATTGTTGCTTCTCAAAAGTCCCAAGACTCAAAGTTGGAAATACTTAGTAAATCCTTTGACAGTACCTCTTTTGAATTTGCATAAGTTGCTCTTTTATCATGTGTGTTTTCTTCATTCCCTTGTCCTCTGCCAATAATCTTCAACCTAATTCTTAAACTTGCCTGACCCAAGGCTAAGATTAATAAATGTATTGATTAGCTTGCTATTAATCCTTGAGAAATTCCCAATGAAATTTGATTTAACGGGGTGAATTTCTATATATGTTATACAAGCTGGGTCAAAGGTTTCTCATTGATCAAATAATAGGTAATTCATGTGTTTTTTAGATGCTAGTACACAAACCCTTATTGCAGAATTACCCCTATTATCATGGGCCTAAAGATTAATCTTATCCTATCCTATATATAATTACAAACATGGTGTGTGTCTGTCTGTCTGTGTTTTACTTATCTTTTATTTATTTCTTTTTTTCTGACGTCATTTTGCTTTCATTACCTCTCTGACGTAATCCCATTGGCTCCTGTTCCCTGTGGAGTGTTTTGGGGGGTGGGAGAAGGGAGAGCCCGGTGAAGCACGGGGCGAGGGGGGCCAGCAGGGGGG
>Ga0116230_10006102_pt1 | contig 11850 bp, 2 predicted proteins | sample S1TSphfallax_3_FD_88678 | JGI IMG/M metagenome (GOLD analysis project Ga0116230, IMG submission 88678) | Host-associated microbial communities from peat moss isolated from Minnesota, USA - S1T2_Fd - Sphagnum fallax MG | ecosystem: Host-associated > Plants > Peat moss > Unclassified | place: USA...
TGCACCTCCGACACCCGACAATACTCCACCGTCAGCCTGAAATGCAGTCAAACCTGAAGAAGATTCGGATGAATTAATAGTCACAGCCCCGCCGGTCACACTGATTGTACCGCCCGCTCCAGCGGCTCCGCCATTGCCGCCATTTCCACCCGCACCGCCAGAGGCTGTGCTAATACTGCTACTGACACCGCCACCGGTATTACCAACACCGCCGCTGCCAGCATTTCCTCCAACTACTGTCAATGCATTGGTAGCCACGGCAGCAGTACCGGCGTTTATTGTTATCACTCCGCCAGCACTTCCTGAGCCGGCATTGCCGCCCGAGCCTCCGATGCCTCCAGCACCGCTAGTGCCGGCATCCGAACCTCCCGAACCACCAGAGCCACCCGAGCCGGCGGAATTTCCGTCGATATCGGCATTGGCCGAAATTGCAAACGAACCTAAATTGACAGCTGCATTTTTGGTCGTCACTGTAACCGACCCAGCTGCGCCGTCAGCGGATCCTGCACCACCAGCTCCGGCATTGCCTCCACCGAGATAGCCAGTGCCGCCGTTACCGCCGCCGCCTCCGTAGCCACCCCCGGCACTGCCGGTTGTGATCGAGCCGGTAGCTTTAGACAAAGAAGTTATTGCTCCGCCAGTCGTGCCAGTGGTTATGACAATTGCACCACCGGCTCCGCCGGCGCTGCCTGCGGCCCCTACCGCCCCGGCCCCACCTAGTCCGCCATCAGCATTGCTGCCTCCAGCTCCTCCAGCGCCACCGCTGGCGCCGGCTCCACCGATTGATTGCAGAGTGGCAGTACCACCAAACACTATACCAGCCGATCCGGCAGTAATACTTATATCACCACCAGCACCTGATTTACCTCCAGCGGCACTGGCACCGCCGGCGCCACCAGCCTGGACATCTGCACCATTACCGCCTTCACCGCCACTGCCGCCAGATCCGCCGCCGTAACCGTATGATTCTATATTTGTGCTGGTCAGACTGATAACACCAGCAGTGGATAATTTAATCGCGCCACCACTGCTTCCAGCGCCTCCGGCTCCGCCCACTCCTCCTACACCACCTGCTCCAGAACCGCTGGCTGTGTAACCGACACCACCATTACCACCGGAGCCGCCCAGATCACCTTCAGAAAAAATGCTGCCGCCATTAGCAGTTATGGTCGCGCCGGTAGCACTGGTGGTAGCCAGGGTGATCGTGCCGCCCAAACCTGCGGCTCCACCGGCTCCGCCCGCTCCAGCCGCGACATTGGACAGGGGCGTGCTGCCGCTGCCGCCAAAACCGCCATAACCACCGGTCGAGTTAATTGTGTAACTCTGTGTATTTATCGATGTCACAGCGGTGAGTAAAATATTGCCGCCATTACCGCCAGCGCCGCCAGCTGTGCCTGCGCTACCGTTATTGCCGCTCACACCGTATGAGCCACCGGAACCGCCAGATTCGACAATGGCATCTAGTGTTATAGTGCCGCCATTGATCGTCACGTTGCCGCCAGATTGACCAGCTACCGAGCTATTGGCATTAGTGTTGGTTTGCCCGCCACTGCCGGATCCAACAACGACATTGCCTGAGCTGGAAAGGGTGAAGTTGCCACCACTTGTATAAACGTTACCGGTCGTGATCCCCGCACCACTCGCCACTAAAGCGCCAGTTTTGAAACTGCCTGTTTCGACGCCGTGGCTGTCAAAAGTTGCTGTACCGGAGGGATTGGCGTTTGTGACTGAAATGCTGCCTACTGCCCCATTACCTCCGCCCGTGGCGATGGATGACAGTGTAATGGCGTTTGCGCCGGTGCCACCACCGATGACAGTGACATTTCCATTATTACCGGCACCAGAACCGCCGGTATTTATTGTGGGCACATCAATAAGACCACCGGTCGCTCCATTGGCGTATGCAATGAGAGTGACGTTACCGCCGCTTGTATTGCCGCTAACGCCATCAGTATTGATTGCCGAGTTTTTGGTGCTCATGTCAATGTTGCCGCCGGTTGACGACGCGTTAAAAGTTACCGTCACTGTTTGACCAGGTAATATAGGATTGCCAGGATTAGGATTTTTAGCACCGCCACCGAGGCTGGTCGTTTGAGGAACGGTTGTGGGCGTAATAGTCGCGCCTGCGATCAACACTACATTTTGTCCACTGGCTGTAATTACGGTCGCTGCCGTCGTATCGATATTGCCTGAAGCAATGATGGCTAGAGACTCAGACTCCGTGATTGCTCCGGTCAAATTGATGTTACCGGCAGTATTTACAAAAGTCGGATCGCCGCTTATTGCATTATTGCCCAGTGTCAAGTTTGCCGTCGACGCCGTGAAATGATCTGTGCTACCGATGCTGTTTACGATACCAGTAACCTGGCCCACTGTGCCGACTATGGCACCAGTGCCAGCATTGAGATTAAATTGCTGAGAAAGGTAATTGCCGCCGTTCAAAGCAAGAGTTGAATTTGCTGAGTTTAAATTGATATTGCCGCTATTGGCTGATATCGTTCCACCAGCGCCATTGACGCTCAAAGCTCCGGCACTATTCAAATTGACACTGCCGCTAGCCGATGAGATAACGCCCGAGTTACTTAAAACTGGAGTAGCGATATTGAGATTGCCGTTGCTGCTTATAGAGCCGCTATTTATTAGAGCTGTCGCTGCGCTCAAAATGGGATCAGCTGCATAAAGAGAGCTTGAAGCACTCGGACTATAAGCGCCAATCACACCTCCTGATCCGTTAACGATCAAGCCGGCAACAATACTATCCGAGCCACCAGCGGCGGCAGAGGCAGTGACAATAGAGCCGTAATTGGTTAGTTTGCCGCTGACATCGAGCGCGCCTACGTTGTCGATAACTTGCACACCTTTTGATATGGTCAAAGAGCCAATCGAGCCACCCAAAGAACTATCGAGAGCGCTTAGAAGTTTAGCGTTTAAAGAAATGGTGCCACCAGTGGCGGCACCATTTGACCCGATAACAATAGTCTGAGTAGCGCCGCTAAGCACCTGTTCGACAGCGACAAGCTCCGCACCGGTCAATTTTGTATTTAAACCAACAATCTCAGTATGGCCGCCCACATCTATAGTGAGATTGCTGAAGTTGGCGAGATTACCGGCTAAAAAACTCAGCTGGGAAGATGAAAGATTTAGATTATCGCCAACTGTAGTTGTGAAATTGGTCTTTATACTGCCAACATTATTATTGTGAAAAATTGATTTGAGAGAATGTTTGATTGTCTGATTGGAGACACTATTTGCCACACTGTTGTTGTGAAAGCCGGGTGAAATCACAGCATGCTGCGACCAACCCGAGGCTGGCATAGACGGCACGGGCAAAGCTTCGTGCCCCATAGCGATGGTCGAGGTCAACGGTAGGCTGCAAGCTACAGCAAGTGCCAGATTTACGGTTTTAAGATTAGATTTGCCGACGACAGTTGCCAATTTGCCTAATTTTGCCATTGAATTCACCACCTGAGTACGACTTTAACCAACCGGCCCATGGCCGACATTTGCGACCCACCACATAGTGGATATCGGTACGCCCGCCTATCATATGGGAGTATCGTGAAATCTAAATGAAGTGGTGGAAGTTTTTCCGGGTAGTGACGAAACTAGCTCTAATTAGGCATTCCTGGATTTCCAGCTCCTACAGGACTATTGTCGAAGGCTGGAGTTGTAGCCCCACTGGCCTTGAGCGTACCACCTGAGCCTGCAGCACCACCCGCGCCTCCATCTACAGGCGTACCACCAGTTTTGCCAGCATTACCACCATTGCCACCTTGCAGGCTTTGCAAAGTGATGACTCCGGGTGCAGTAACGCTGATTGTTCCATTGGCGCCAGTAGCAAGCGTTATCGTGCCACCATTGCCGGCTTTACCACCCGCTCCGCCAGCTCCATCTACAGGCAAGATTGTGCCTGTGGTGGGAGAAGTCGCAGCGCTGCCACCATTGCCTCCAGTGTTGCCACCGCTACCAGAGACACTGTTATCTCCGCTGTTTACGGAGAGCGCCTCGTTTACAGAGGCAGTCCCATTGAAAGTTCCTAGCGTTATGGTACCGCCACCAGTTGTGGTCAGTGCTATCGAGCCGCCGTTGCCAGCTGCACCCATAGCACCACCAATGCCACCATTGCCACCCAGGGCACCTGTAATTGCATTCCCGCCGCTTCCACCATTGCCGCCAGCACCGCCATAACCACCCAGAGCCTCATCACCACCGGCGTTGATTGCAGCAACGTTTCCGGTTGTTACTTTCAAGCTGCCACCAACACCGCCAGCGCCACCAGCGCTGCCAGCTGCACCAGATGCGCCATTGGCTTTGGTCGCTGTTGTATCAGTGCCACCATTACCGCCGGAACCGCCTGCGCTGCCATTGCCACCGACTCCACCGTCTGCCGAAACTCCGTTAAAGGTGATTGCAGCAGATTTGGAAGTAACGGCAACAGCTCCACCTTTGCCACCGGCTCCACTTGCCCCAGCAAGACCAGCGACGCCACCTATTGAAGTTGTAGCCACTGCAAAGGCAGGCGTTGGATTACTTCCAGCAACGGCAGTATTGTCGACAACATTTCCGCCACCGCCACTGCCACCACTACCACCAGCGGAACCACTACCACCGTTGACACTGCTGAAGTCGCCAGCAGTACCGTCCAGTGAAATTGCACCCGGGGATGATAGGGTGAGCTTACCTCCAGCTGCACCAGCGGCTCCAGCTCCACCTTTACCACCGGCACCAGATTTGCCTGCTGCAGCAGAGCCGCCAAAGCCCCCAGCGCCGGCACTCGCACCGTCACCAGCAGCTGCGTAGAGGCTATTGCATGTGATGCTTGTGCCAGCCGATAAGGTGATGCTGCCACCAGCTCCTGCCGCTGCAGAGGCACCGCCTGCGCCACCGATGCCGCCACTAACGCCACCAATGCCGCCGGCGCCCCCTTGACCAGCGTCAGACTGTGAACCACCATAGGCAGTCAGGTTACTCGCGCTGATCAGGCCGGCGAGGCCCGTGCCTGTGGCACTGATCGAGATTGTCCCACCAGCACCCGCCGCACCGTTCGAGCCGCCATTGCCGCCATTAGCGCCAGCCTGACTGGTGAGACCTACGGTAGTCGAGACGATACCCGTGCCGGCATTACCGCCCTGGCCACCACCGCCGCTGAAGCCACCGCCGACAGTAAGGCCCGAGACATTTACAGTGCCATTAGTGGATGTGACAGCGATAGAGCCGCCCTTAGCGCCGGCTCCAGATGACGCGCCGTTACCGCCGGCGCCATAGTTGCCGGAACCTCCACTGCCACCGCTGCCACCGCCGCCGCCGTAAGCTTCAATGCCAACAGTGTCAGAAATAGTGGTGATCACTCCGGTGCCCTTTGTCGTACCCGTGGCGGTCAACTTGACTGCGCCTCCTGCTGCGCCATTTGCGGCTTTACCACCTGTGCCACCGGTGCCGCCGCCATCGCCCGAGCCGGCATTACCGCCGCCTCCGCCACTTCCGCCGCTACTACCGTCGGCACTGCTGGAGCCTGAGATAACCAGGCCGCTTGTATTATCGGTTGACGTGATGCTGACTTTACCAGCAGCGGCACCAGCAGCACCATTGCCGCCGTTACCGCCATTGCCGGCTAGTGCAGCATTTGTGCCGGTGCTAGGCATTGCATTACCACCGGCTCCAGCATTGCCTCCAGAGCCTCCATCACTTCCATTGCTTTCGAAGCTGTTGAGATAAACTCCAGAGCCTATCACTGATATAGAACCGCCGGATGAGCCCGCGCCGCCATTGCCACCATTGCCGCCATTACCGGCCTTAGCTGCAGCCGTGGCTGTGCTTGATGTGGCATTGCCGCCAGCCGAAGAGCTACCGCCGCTTCCAGCCCCCCCTGCGTAGGAATATAGGTACATGTCGTAAGTAGAAGTACCGAGGGTGCCTTGACCAGCATTGATTGTGATGCTGCCGGCAGCTGCCGCGCTGGCACCATTACCTCCGGCTCCGCCATTACCAGCACTACCAGTCGTGCCCGCAAGGTTGCCGCCAACTCCACCTGAGCCACCAGATCCAGAACTGGCCCCATGAGTCTCTGCATATGCGTATAGGTCGATAGGGCCGTTATTGCTGGTCACGCTCAACGAACCTGTCTTCCCGCCTGAGGCTCCGTTTCCACCGGCACCGGCGTTACCGCCAGCAGTCATACCGCTGCCACCGTTACCACCGTTGCCTCCGTGACCGCCGCTACCACTCTCAGTCTCCAGGTACAGTTGATAATTTGTGCTTTTCGTGGCGGTATCAGATACTATGCCACCGCCCTTAGTCGTGATCGAAATGCTGCCAGAACTACCTCCCGCTAAACCAGCAGCGCCAGCCCCACCAACTCCGCCCTTAGCATTTGACGGCGAAGTTACCGTACCTCCTCCTGAGCCACCGGCTCCGCCGCTTCCGCTGTTGCCGGCGAAAGACCCTACGTAAGAGTAATAATTAGAAGTATCGAATGTGATGGTAGCGTTGCCACTAGTTGACAGCGATGCGTTACCAGCAGACCCTCCAGCACCGCCAACGCCACCAGCACCACCAGTGCCACCACCGGTTCCGCCAGTCCCGCCGATGCCGTGATAGCTGGTGCCGGACTGAGCTGAATTGGAGCCCCCATTACCGCCGTCAGTCCCGATGTAATAGGCAGAGTCATAAATACTGCCGCCACCACCGGCAGTTACTATTGCTGCTCCGCCAAAACCGCCGTTACCGGCTTTGCTCGCAGCGCCACCGGCTCCCAGGCCGCTACCATTCCCGCCGCTACCAGATGAACCACCGTAGCCACCTTCGGTATAAAATTCGGCGTAGTTGTCGGCAGGGGTGCCAAAGAGGAGACTCACTTCGCCCGATTTTGTCGTGATCGTCAAGGCACCAGCAGCGCCGCCGCTGCCACCTGCTCCGCCGACGCCGCCGACTCCTTTTGGTCCGGAACCATTACCACCCTGACCGGCCGAAGACGTAATAACGCCTTGACCATTAATATCGGTGTAATTGGAACCGGCGGAGCCTCCTAGAGTGTATACCGAGTTTGAAAGCTGGATCGCTCCAGCACCGCCAGCGGATATCGTGATAGCGCCGGCTGAGCCGCCGTTACCACTTGCACCTCCGGCACCACCAACTGTGCTCAAAGTGCTGCTACTATTTGCGCCGTTGCCGCCCTGTCCGCCTTGACCACCATAGGTGTAAATCTGACCGGCATCAAAGGTAAAGTTATTGCCGCTGGTGAATATGCCGCCGGAATTGTCAGAATTTGTTGTGGTCAAAACTATTGAGCCTGAGGCACCGCCAGAACCTCCAGCGCCACCGGCGCCAGCAGCCCCTGCACCAGAAGGAGCGCCGCCATTACCCCCGTTATTTCCAGCGCCGCCATATGAATAAACGACCGTGCTTGCAAGACTAATTGTTTCGCTGGCCATTAATTTGATAGCGCCAGCAGCGCCGCCGGCACCTCCGGCGCCGCCCGATCCGACTGTACCATCGGCTCCGACTGCTCCGGCTCCGCCTTGTGATTCGATGCCACCACCTGTGCTAGTGATGCTTCCGGCAGAAGAGGTCAGAGTGATAGCACCACCAGCTCCGCCTGCGCCACCAGCTCCGCCAGTACCACTGATAAAGGTGGCAGTATTGCCGGTGCTCGCCGACCCGGCTGTGCCGCCAATGCCACCCAGCGATTCTACTGTGCTAGTGCCGAGGTTGATAGCACCACTAGACGTGATCGTGATGATACCACCGACTCCGCCAGCGCCCCCAGCACCGCCAGCCTTGGTCGATGATGCCCCAGCGCCCGTGCCGCCAAGTCCACCGGTGGACGTGATGTTGTAATTGCCACTATCGTTAAGCCCACCGGAGCCACTAGTGAGGATAATATTCCCGCCAGCTCCACCAGCCAGGCCTGCCGATCCGAGGCTTGAGGGAGTCAGCGCTGTGTCTCCAGTAGAGGCAATAGCGCCATTTAAAGTAATTGTTTGGCCAGAGACGATGACATTGCCTGCCGCCTGATCGGTGTTAGTAACGCCGTACCCAGCGTTGATAGAGCCAAGATTGACAGCGCCAGCTGTACTCGTCACAGTAACATTGCCACCACCTACGGTGTTGATTGATGACGTCGTTATATTGCTGCCTGATGACAAAATCACATTGCCGCCGCCGGTGTTGCACGCGCCGACGTTGATGCCACCATCAGCAAGCGTTTTAGAAGCTGTAAATGAGTTGCCTGAAATCGTCCCACTGGAAAGGAAGGTGACTGCAGACGATGAAGGCTGAGCATTTATCAAGATAATGCTTCCACCAACGAACGCGCCGTTAACTGGAAGGTTCGTAGTGTTTGAAGTGTCGATAGCACCTGTAGTGATAGCCGTGCTGCCAGAACCGCCGGCGATCATCGTGACATTTCCACCCGCTGCCGCGGCTGATGATGCATTGATAGTCACGTTGGTAGGGAGAGTGACCAATCCAGTACCTGGACCATTAGCAAATGCTACCATCGTAACATTACCGCCGTTTCCGCCGGAACCAGTGCCACTGGTGTTGATCAGAGCTATGGGATTGCTAGTTGTCCCATCTCCAGTCAAAATAATATTGCCGCCCGATAAACTGGCACCTTTGACGACAGTATTTCCCGTTGCATTCTGATTGCTGCCGGTAGCAGCCGGTGTCGTTGTGAAAGCAGCGCCCGCAATCAAAGTCAGGGCACCGCCAGCTCCTGTGGTGCTGGCGGTAGTATTCAATCCAGTAGTGTTAGGGGTATCGGCCATATCGGCGGCCACTGTTATATTTTCCCCAGCGATCAGCGTCAACGCGCCACCATTAGTGGTTATGACGCCGTTTCCGAGGATAGCGTTGCCTATTGCAAGGTTGCCGCTATTTGTGATTGTCGGATCTCCCTCGGCGCTTATGCTCCCCAATTGAAGATTTTCCGTTGTAGCGTTTATACCGACGAGATTACCGGAGGCGTTGACAGTACCAGTAACATTGCCCAGATTCGCCGTAACATTACCTAGTGTCCCAGCATTGAAGTTGACCTGCTGAGAAAACAAATTAGCGCCGCTTACATTGATGTCAGAATTAGCGGCGAAGAAATTAACATTGCCGCTCTTAGCATTCCATGAACCGGTCCCGGTCACGTTTAATGCACTGGAGCTCGATGTATTGATATCTCCAGCCAGGGCTGCAACAGATCCTGTGTTATTAATCACAGGAGCATTGATTGTCAAATTGTGAGCACTGCTAATGGTGCCGGCATTTGTCAGGGAGGTGGAAGCTGTTAGTGAAACATCGGCGGAAACAAGACCATTCCCGCCCCCGCCGTATGAGTTGATGCTTGCGCCAGCGGCATTATTGATTGTCGATGCAGATATGGTGTCAGTATTACCAGCAGAACCAGATGCTGTCTGGATAGTACCGTAGTTGACCAATCCACCACTGAAATTGAGAGCGCTGACGCTATCAATTAAATCAACGTGATGGGCCACAGTGAGAGAACCAATCGATCCGCCGAGCGAGCTATCGAGCGCATTGAGTAGTCCACTGGTCAGAGAAATGCTGCCACCTGTCGCAGCGCCGTTCGAGCCAATGATAATCGATTGGCCACCGCCGCCCAAAATTTGCTCAACCGCGACAACTTCTGCTGCGCTGAGTTTGGTATTGAGCGCTACTATTTCAGTATGACCGCCAACATCAATAGTCAAATTGCTGAAATTAGCAAGATTGCCGGCAAGAAAATTGAGCTGAGAAGAAGTGAGATTGAGATTGGCGCCGGTAGTTGTTAGGCCAGATGAAACAACAGTGTTGTGAATGCCGGTAACATTGTTATGAAAAAGAGATTTGATTGCACCGTGGACTACTTGGCTGCCGGCGCTTGAAGTGGACGATTGAGAATAGGTATGGGATGAAACCGTGTTTTGCGACCAGCCGCCACCAACAGGAGCAGGTGCGGGCATAGTCACATGTGCCAGGGCAATCATTGAGGTCAGAGGGATACTACAGGCTACCGAAAGCACTACGCTAAAAGCGCGGCGTGTTGTGCTGACAAGAGTTTCGCGCTCTGATTTATTGGCCATTTATTCCATCCTATTTATGAACATTCAAAGATTTGAGAAGGTTTTGCGCCCTCCAACCCATGACAACAGAGCCGTCACTGGGGACCTCATCATATACGGTTTCGGTGAAGACTCTATTAAATGAGACAAAAAGGTCCTATGCAAAGATGGCTAAAAGCCAACAAAACAGGTGTTTCCAAGAGACCGCAAATATCAGAAATTCTTACGCTGGACGATGATTGCGATAACTACAGAAGGCTGCGCAACAAACCTTTTAAACATGTGCCTCTAAAATGAAGCTCGACAAAAGCGCCAGTTCTTAAGGCTTGCCCTCTGTGGCTTTAGCCGAGATCGCTCTAACTCTATCAGTCACGTAATATCCATAGGGCTCACTGCTTTGCGATACCTGCACCATAATGGCAGCCGTTTTTAACATGCCGCCCATACTTTTTTGTGTTTTTGCATCCTTCTTGACCAACAGCTCTCGCAATGCCGGCAGCCTCGTCATAGATCCAAAATCAAACTCGGCCTGAAATAACCGCATGTCATCGCTCAAATTTGAAATAGAAACACGGCGATAAGCAACAAAGGGAGCGGGATTTGCCTCCTGAAATGTTTTAAGCGAAGACTTGCCTAATACAATTACACACTCTGGAGCAACGTCATGAATGCCGTTCGCATGCTCAACAAGAACAGCATCTTTGTGCGTGTCATGGAGATTGTAAACCGCTAGCTCTTTATCGTCGACTATGAGCAATACGACTGAACCATCAGCTATACAAACTTTGCCGTAAGGAGTTTCAACGACCTGATCTTCGAGGGGCGACAATAACAATGGCCCAGAAGACCATTGCCTGTGCTTTGCATTGGCAAACGCTCCTGTATTGTGAGAATGCTGATGAGCGGACCGCGATACACCACCACTTAACGGCTTGTTGCTCGCCGCTTTGGGAGCATCAGTCGGAACAACTTGAATGGGCTGGCTGTTGGGCTGCACAATTGTTGTAGGTACTGGCGAGGCGGGAACAGGCGTCGGCCCATTGGCCCACGCAGCAGTCACGCAGAGCGCAGGCACAGCCACTGTAAAGGCTTGTGCCAAAGTCACATTGCTGATAAGGCGACTATTGTTCAACTAACACCGTCCTCAATTTAAGCGCCATTTTATAACGGAAAAGGCACAAATGCATATTGCGGTTGGCACTCAGCTTCGTAAATCCCCGACTAAGGCCGAGCTGACATCGCGCAAGCGGTCACAGACGGAGTGAGATAAAGAGCATACGGCTCATTTTTGACAGAAATTTGCGTCAATATAGCAGCAGTTTTTAGCATATTTTCGCCGGTTTTGCGCTGAGCAGCATTATCTGAAGATATAAGCGCCTTGACTCCAGGCAATCCATGCAGCATCGAGACCAGATCAAAATCGGCCTCATATGCATGTCCCAGACTTATCTTAGAGCTTTCACTTACTTGTCTGTATCTGACGAAAGGAGCAGGATTTGCTTGCTCAAATGATTGCACGCCGGATTTTGCCACTACAAAACTACGGCCGGGCGCAAGTGAAACTGTGCCTTCGCTGCCAGCCACAGTGACAGCGTTTTTGTGACCGTCATGTAAATTATAGACGGCCAATCCCTGGTCAGAAGAAATGATCAACGCAACCGATCCCGCTGCAACATTGACTGAGCCGAAAGGCGTGTCGACAATCTGATTTTTTGAAGGTGATAGAAGCAGTGGCCCATGTTCGAGCGTCCGGCGGATAAGGTTGGAAACACCGCCTGTCAGTCGTTTACTCTGAGAA
>Ga0116230_10006103_pt1 | contig 11849 bp, 7 predicted proteins | sample S1TSphfallax_3_FD_88678 | JGI IMG/M metagenome (GOLD analysis project Ga0116230, IMG submission 88678) | Host-associated microbial communities from peat moss isolated from Minnesota, USA - S1T2_Fd - Sphagnum fallax MG | ecosystem: Host-associated > Plants > Peat moss > Unclassified | place: USA...
AAGCCTAGGCCATGCAACGTGGCACTTCTGTTACACCTAAACCATGCCACAATGAATTTATGTTAAGCTTATACCATGCCACGTGGCACCTAACTTGAGCTATGACATGCCACATGGCACATATGCTAAGTCATGTCATGCCATGTGGCACATAGGCTAGGTCTAAAGCATCCCACAATGGCATTTAGGCACAACATAAACCATGCCACATGGCACATATGTTTGATTTAAGCCATGCCACATGGCACATAGGCTAGGTTTCAACCATGCCACATGGCACTTATGCTAAGCCTAGCCCATGCCACATGACACATAGGCTAGCTATGATGCCACATGGCACATATGTTAGGTCTAGGCCATGCCATGTGGCATCTAGGCAAGGCATAAGACATGCCACATACGTTAGGCCTAGACCATGCCATGTGGCACATAGGCTAGGTCTAAGCCATCCCACATGGCAACTAAACATGGCATAAGACATGCTAAATGGTAGATATGTTAGGCTTAAACCATTCCACATAAAACTTATGACATGCCATGTGGCATTTAGGTTAGGCTAAAACATGCCACATGGCACCTAAACTAGGTTAGGACATGCCATGTGGTACCTAGGCTAGGCTAGGACATGCCATGTGGTACCTAGGTTAGGCTAGGACATGCCATATGGTACCTAGGCTAGGTTAAAACATGCCACACGGCACCTAAGTTAGGCTAGGATAGGACATGCCACATGGCACATATGTTAAGCCTAGCCATGCCACATGGCACATATGTTAAGTTTAGGACATGCCATATGGTAATTAAGCATGGTTTAGGCCATGCCATGTGGGAATTCCAAATGACATACCACGTGGCACTTAGGCTATGTTAGGACATGTCACATGCCACATAGGTGCCATGTGGCATATGTATAAACATATGTGCCACGTAGCTATGTGCCACATGGAATATTTTAAACATATGTGCCACGTGGCTTAGCCTATGGCTAAACCTATGTGCCACATAAATTATGTAAGTGCCATGTGGCGTAAGTTAAGTGGGTGCCACGTGGCAGAATGCAACATGTCACTAATATGATTGTAATTTTAGTTGCAAGATTGCTTATGTATACACTATATGGTGGTCATATACATATTTGATGAAAAAAAACTTCATTCGCTACATGCGATTAATTATCACACACAACTTGTCATTTGTTATTATAAAAAAATTAATTACAAATGTTGCTTGTAACTAAAAACTAGTTGCAAATGATAGTTGCATGCAACTATATTTCTAATAATGTGGGTACATTTGGGTGTTTCTCCTTCTCATCTTTCCTAAGATGAGAAAGAAAAACATCCAAATGACTTTCCTTGTGAAGATTTAAGTGGTTGTTTCCTAATCTACTCTTGGATGTGTTGTTCAACATTATTTGTCGGTAAATTGTTGTTGGCTATTGGTTTAAATTTTACTATTGGAAATGTTCAAATTTTGTTCTTGTAAATGTTTAAATTTTATTTTTGGAAATATTCACATTATGCTCCTGGAAATGGTTTAGATTTTTTTGTTGAATTTATTCATTTGACTAAAATTGAGATGTAGACTTAAATATGTAGCATGATAATTCATAATTGATTTGAACTTAAATGGGTGCAATCACTCTAACAAGAGCCACAACAAATGTAACCAGTGCTTAATTTTTCATGTTTAGAAGTGATAATTTAATTTGGTGTTAAAAATATAAGATTTATTTATATAATAAGGTTCATAATATATCATTGGAACATGTGAATTAATTTGAAAAATCTCCGATGAATAAGAAGCTTTCAAAAGCACTAATTAAGCACTATAAATGATATTCCCCCATCTTCATCTTTCTAATGGATGCGCTATTAGCACCTTGGAGTGGGTAGGAACAACTAGAATCATTATCTAGTGAATGCCAAAAAAAACCTTTACTAACTGAACTTCCCAAGGAAAAATCTTGAAATGTGTTTTTTTCAACATAAAATTACTTGCAATTATTTCAACCTCCTTGAAAGAATGTGACTAAAGGAGCTTAGGCCTCTTTGTCACAAGTAAACATTTGTCATTATTGACAACATGCCATAAAGGATTCCAATCCCACTTTATGGCTTCAAATTTTTTTACATTGGCCATATGAAACTCCTTAAAGCGTTTAACAACAAAGCCAAGCCTTTGCTGTCTTAATAAATCCTTGTGTTCATTCTCCACCTCATTGTAGGCATTTTTGATACTCTAGAAACTCATGTAGGGAATTGGCTAATGATTTTGTGTTACTAGCTTGAAAATCCTCTCTAGCTTTGAAACTTGTTTGATTGCTTGACCTCCATGTTTTGTGAGGCATTTTTTGTGGACAAAAACAAAATCCTCTTGAACTTTGTCACGAATCTCCAAGGGCAAGGTTTTTTCATGTTTATGTTTGTGTTTAAACTTATTTACTGGCTGTAAAACTAATGTAGTCGAAGGGCAACCGCTCCTTGGCTTTAATAATGCATTCACCTTCACCCTACATTCAGAATGTTTCCACCCTTCGCAAGATACACAACCTCCGCTATGTTTCTTAATGGTGGGTACAACTTCAACTTGAGAGGATTCCTTTTGAAATCCACAACTTTGTCACACCCCTTCTTTTGCTGCTCATTGATCCACATCTTTGAGTTCTTCTTGAAGTGACAATAAACATAAATAAATTTTTTCTTGTCCTTTTGATAGTGACTGTGGCATTCTTGTAGTAATCATAACCACTCCTTGCAAATGTAAATCTCCATGAAAATTGTTTTATTTATTTTCACATTTTCTGTTATCATGTCTCTTGTTTCACTTTTCATGTTTCCTCTCTTCTATCAGGACTAATTCAACTTTTGTGCTAAGAACAATGGAAGACTTGAATTGGCTTACACTTGAGTTAGAGGAAGAAAGAAGGCTCGCAATTGTAAAAATTCTACAATGAAACAAAACCCTAACTAAACCAAAACCTGGGTCTGGCTATTTGTTCATTGTGATGATTGACACATGATGCATCCTGGTTACAAACAATTCCTACCTAAACTTTAAAACCTATTGCATAACTTTCATTATTTGTCTTGATAGAATAGTTCGACGAAAGTTAGATGAAACATGGGAAAGTTGAAAAAGGTTTAAAGTGTCATGAATGGGGATCACATGGGGGAACATGGAAGATGGGCAAATGGAGTTGAAACATAGTTCCTAAAATGTTACATGTTTCAATGGGATATGTTTTGAAGGCTCAGGCTGCTTAGGCATCAAAACATGTGTTGGGCCGCTGGCCGAAACTTGACATGTTTTGGTGGGTGGTAGGTTTCGAGGTTCTTGTTTCAAGGCTCATGTTTCATGGTGTGCGATTTTTGATCAATGAAAACATCGGGTTGCCATCGAAACATGACATGTTTCCATGTTGGTTTGCTTTAAGACCCCCATTGCTTGTGCATGGAAACCCGCATTGAGTCACCTCAAAGTAAGTGACACATTTACGACTTATCGCTGAAATAATGTTGGGGATCATGGCCTTCAACATTGAACCAAACGTCCCTTTACCTACTCTTTGGAATATAAAATGGGATTGTGTTAGAGACATTAGCATACGCCAAGCAAGCTTGGTGACTTGAATTCACATGTGATGTATATGCTTCATGAATGAAATAAAATTATAGATTGTATTTTTTAAATGAACTTTATTTCATGCAAAAATTTCATGAATTTTTATGAATGCACTTCCATCCCATTCAGACGACTTCAATTCCACATCACTTAAAAAATTGGATTAAAAAATTACATGAAATTTGAAGTCAAAACCTTTCACTTTTCTCTCAATATGTTTAAAGAAAATTTTATGGAGTTATAGTTTTGAATTTTGAAAGGGCTCCTCTCAAGCTTCAAAGACACATCAAAGTTTTTAAACAATGAAGAGAGATAGAGAGGCAAAGGAGTGTACCAGGGAGCCGTCATCCCTTGGGTCAATTTTACCCTTTCAAGCTATTTTATATTAAACTTAAGGAGATCAAGCTGAGCCTGTCAATGGTAACAAATATACCTATCATGATGAAATCTTGCCCATTTTTGACAGCATTCAGCAAGTGTAGGGTAAAGGCATTACCAGCATTAGGGGGTCCACCTGAGGCATGGCCCAATATACTGGTAACACCCAACCCCAAGGGCCTTGCCTGACATAAAGCCCTTTGGAAATATTTTTATAAATAAATTAATAAATTAATAATTTTCCTTTGACACCCAGCTAGTACAGGTACTACTATGAAAAAAATGATATGCAAAATGGTGGCACAGTTCAAAAATGAAATGCCATTTTTTTCATTTTTAGAACTTCAAGTTCATCTATCCTTTCTATAGACACCATTGGTCCCCAAAGCATGTGACCTTCAATTTGGGCAAATCATTTGTAACTAGGATGTTCATTATCTACTTAAACCCTCCCAAAAATGTAATTAACTAATTAATTTAATTAATTAAAGAAAAGATGCCTCCAAGAGGAGACAATTCATTTACTTCAAATAAAATAGTACTATATCCGTATTTGTTCACTTCGTGAAGGCTGGTGAAAGTCATTCATAAATAAGTAGTATTATGCTATTAGCATGTCCTAATGCAATCCCTACTTAAAGCTTAAGCTGAAAACTTCAAGGCACTTTAACTTCATAAAACTTTTCATAGGAATCATATTTATAACATCATCTAATGAGGTTGGGGGGCAATCAAATTGGAATTTTGTTGGAATTTTTTTATAAAAATTACAAACACATACTTATATTTATATCATAGTACCATGGTAACTTTGAAACATGTTTGTTGAATAATCTATTAATTTTGAAATTTTCATTCTGACAAATAGAATATACATGAAAATTCAATAGCAACCTTCACAAAATATATATATTTGAAAAGAAATCTGGAAATTTCAACATTTCTAAAGATATATAATTAGTGTCAAAGCTGCCAAGGTAGTAGGGTAACTAAATAAGATAATTTCTTTTCTATTGGGTGATCATGGCCCCACACTAAGAGATGTAAACTTAACTTGGCAAACCAATTTGGTGGATGTTGTGTTTGGATTTCATGTTCATTTATTACAATGTCTATGGAATCTAAAATTATGTGAATTTTTGAATATATATATGATTAAATGCCATGGATGTTGAAAGGTCTCATGGTGGATGCCATTTTGGATCCAAGGTGTTAATCGTAATTTGTGATCATTGATAAGATTGACCATGTGCATCATTACCCACATTTTTCCACATTCAAATTTCTTAAACACATGTTTTAATGTGGAAGTCCAATCAAGGTTTCTAACTTTGAACCTTGGGGTTATGTCTACATATAACAAAAAAGGTTAATTACATTCAATATGGGTCACAAGTAGCCATAGATAAGTTGGACACAAGTATGTTGTCAAAGTTGTAGGTCATGTGTAACTAGCCCTTTATGCATACAATATGTCACACATATAGGATGTCACATATTATATTCTCACCTCCATGTTCACATGCCTGATCTTCATGTTATGACAAACCTTGTGGACACATCATTAGAAACATGTTTATTTTATTTTATTTTTGAATATCCAAACTTTGAGAAAAAAATTCTTTCATATCTTGCCCAAATAAAACAAATGAACCTTGGTTTTCAATATCATTTGAGAATTCATTCATTGGATTAAACTTAGTTTATAAAATTTTAAATGATCCTTTAGGAAAATGTTTGGATGATTGGAAATAGACAATAACTTGACTTTTGAATAAAGTAAATTGGTGACAATTTGGACCATTCACTAGCATTAAATATTTGAATGTAATGGCATAAATTCAAACTTTTTGAATTTATCAAAAGTGCTTCATGTTTCTTTGTAGTTTGGTAATGCATCAATATTCATAAGAGATGGTTTCAAGCGTGCTTGACCAATCAGCAGATACGGTGAATAAAAGTATGAAAAGATCTTTTATTTCAAAAACTAACATACCAACAATTATGATTCCATCTTAATGTTGGTTGGTTATTTAAATTCAATTCAAAACTACATCAATTTTCAAGGCAATTCTTTATGAGAAAACTAACTACCTTAGTTTAATGTCAATAAAATTATTAAATAATCCTTTAAATGATGGAATGAATTTTGTAAAAACATCAAGTTGGGGTATTGAAAACATTCATGATTATTGCACATTATAATTTGAATAAATTCACTATTAATATGACAATATCATAATAGACTATTAAATATCATGAAAATAATAATAATAATTTCAATATTTCAAAATTACTTTTAAAAAATAAATAAATAATGATTCAATTTTGTGTATGTGGAAGATATTGTCAATGATTGTAAGAATCAGCAACTAAAATAATTGGTAGATGTTAGATGTCGAGAAAGTCAAATATGTTTTAAAATTATCACCAAATGTTAAATGGTGATGATGAATTGTGAAAGCATAGTCAAGTAGACAGAAAAGTAGATCATGACAAATGTAATCACATGCTAGCCACATAAATGTAAAACCATTTCAAATTTCATTATCAAATTATCATGCCCTCCATTCAATTTATTTTAAGTTGAATACAAAGTTTGAAAAAAATTAATATAATAAAATTAGATTTCAAATACATTTGAAACCAACCCATTTATATTATTTTCAAACCTAATTTCACACAAGAATTTTGATAGATTGTAAAAATAATTATGTTTGAAATTTGAAAATACATGGCACATGTTAGGGCACCATCAACTTCAAATTATCAAAAATATAATTAATGTTCTCCATTCATTTACTTAAAACCTATTTTATGAAGTGAAGACATTTGAAAAAAATTGCTTGCATTTACAAAAATCTACATGAATGCATCTTACACACACCATGTCATTTGTCAATGTCAAGTGATAATAACAAGAAGTCATAACAAATTCATATCAATTATCAAAGCAAAAGATATTTTTAAGTTTGATACACTTAGGTTTAGTTTATGGTTACTTTACATTTTTGTTGATAAGGATCAAAAGATGTCTACCAATGTTGGGCAAGTATCTCATTTTATGTATATTAGTTTAGTTTGTGTTTTTAATTTTTTTGGTGAGAGTTGTTATTAGTCAATTCTTGGTAAGAAGCATTGATATCAACTATGAACTTAAAGTTCCCATATGGGTGCAAATAGGATAATAGGAACCAATCCTACCATTGTGACCAAAGTAAGACAAAATGTTTTTTACTACTTAAAAAACAATGGGAATGTTTGCCAAGATGATGTGGCAAATTGCAATTTGTTACAGAATGTGATGGATTAGAATTCCATGATTCTTATGGTGGACAAAACTACATTTTTTTATTATCATGGAATATTATATTATTAGTAAAGGTTTGAATAATTAGTGAACATGACTATGTGTGAAAGTATGGTGAAATATACAAAAAAAAATGATGAAACATAATAAAATTTTATGTGTTTTTGATAATTTCATATACATTAAATTCAAATTCAAATTATTTCACATGTTTCCATAATACATTAGATAAGACATCATGTGAAATCTAAATTAACTCAAACAATAGTAGTTGAATTTTTGACATTGGAAACATGAAAATCAAACACTAGTTACACTTGTTGTGGCTCCTATTAGTGTAACTACATCCATATGTCTTTTGGTTATTTAATTAATAAATAATCAACACCTTTCATCATATGGTTGTCCTTATTGACCTTTTCACATCTCAAACCTCAAATTTTGGTCCAATGACATTTGAATTCTCACCCATTCACACTTGGGCTAGTAAAAGGTCCTATTCACACTTGATTCACATTTTGACCTATAACAATTATGAACCATTTCAACCAATGAACACCTTTTCATCATATTGGCCCTTTTGTTCATTTTCATATTTCAAACCTTAACATTTGGGCTAGTTAGGGGTCTTGTTCACACTTTGATCAATAACATTTCAACCATTTCAACAAATCAATGTTTTTTCATCATATGGGTTCTTTTAATTTGTTTCCTTTTCATATCTCAAATTTTAACACTTGGTCCAATGACATTTACACTCACACTTGGGCCCAAATTATTTTTTCAAAATTGATATTTTGTGGAAAGTTGTGTCTGTTAAAATCTTGAAGATAATGCCATTTGGGCCAACAAGATAGGGGTCAACTAGTTACAATAAGGTTGTACTAGTCCAATCAATTCCGTAATAACAAAACATTGATATCAAGGTGTCATCAATATAATCACCCAACACTAGTGCTTATTTGAATATGCTTTTATTTTTAATTTTTAATTTTAATCACAATTTTTTTGGGATGTTGTGGAGGTGAGAGATAACAATCAGCACCTACATCCCTTCATCATATTTATTTTAAAAGTGTTTCTGATTATGGAAAGGTGAGAAATAATATTCCACCTTCAACACCTATTTAGGTTAGTAACATACATGATATGATCAATTGTTATTAGAAAAAAATGAACCATTGTTGTAAGAATTGGCTTATATTGAAGCTTTTGAAAATTTTAAACTGCCATGGTTTTTTCATGTGTAAGTAATCAAAAAATAAAATGTGCTTATAATTCTTTGAAATTTTAAAAATTACACAACAATATGGTAAAACCTTTATTTGGAAAATGAACAAAACAATGTGTTGTGCCCTTAACTTGGGTGTGAAACTAACTCTTAACTAGGATAACAAAATGTCTTTGAAATGAAGGAATTCAATTAATGTTGCAACTATAGCCTTGGATTTAATGCATGACAAAGAAAGTGGGTTGGAAAAGTGTTTTAACTAGACTCAAATTCACTTTCACAATTGTGGGAAAATGAATCCCAAACAATCCAAATGGATTCCATTTTGGGAGTTGGAATCCCATGAATGTTTTGAATCCATGGGACAAGGTTTCATATTAAAAACATTAAAAGCCATGTGCTTAATACAAAATGAAATATTTTTTCACATTTTACTACAAAATATTTTGTGCGAGGTATTATTGGCAACATATCCAAATTACAAACTATATCTAAATTGGGCCCTATTTAAACCATTGAAAAGGTCTTGAATATAAGATATTGAAAGTGGGGTCAAATTTTCCATTTGGAGATTTGAAACACAAGCTATGGCCAAAAGAGTGATCAAGAATCAAATTGGCAACTTCGTTCTTCACCATTTAAATTTAAAAGCCCATCAAATGATTTTCGATTGAAACAAGAAGTCATATGATGTTGAAAAGACCTTGACAAAAATTACAAGATATTGTGGTCACATTTCAAATCAAGACATTTTTTGAGGGGGTGTGGTTTCAAAGATTTAGAACATTATGTGCCTTACTTTTGACAGTCCATGTTAGGACTCTTGAAAATTTGGGTCATTTCAAAATAGTCCCTACCACTAATTACAAAGTATGTTATAAGGAGGAAGGTGGTGTCTCCCCCCAAGTTTGGGCCATGTGAGTTTCAATGCATGGTCCATTTTAATGACCCAATTTGCTCCAAATGCACTCATTGCCTTTTACTTTTAGTTTATGTGGGTGAAAGCACGGTAAAGTGTGCAACTAAAAGTATTTGCCAATCTACTTGTCAAATGAACAAAAAATAGGACCAAAACCCATCACAAAATTGTTATACATTCAATATTTTTAATTGAATGATAAATAACAAGATACTTCTTCATTATTACACATTAAATTTCAAATTTTGCATTGTAAAAGTAGGTTTCAAATAAACTTTTCTAAATGCAAGTAGCTTATAAAACTTACTTTCTATAGTGTAAAATTTGATTCAAGTATGTGTCAAGTATATTTTACCAAAGAGAAAATAGATTTTTTTTTGGTGATGCCCTTGAATATACAATGACTTTATGCTATAACTTCATACATGTATATTTCATTAAATTTTCTAATGAAAAAGTAGGTTTGAACACCATATTGACTAGTCAATTTCAAACATACTTATTCCCTACTTTTATTATTCCAAAATTTTTGAATTTTTATAATTGATTTACAATAAACCCAATTGAGGGCTCAATAGTTTCAAAATGAAATTTAACTAAAACTTGAATCTATTTTCTTGTGTTTTCATGAAAAACTACCTTTTTCTAAACTTGAAATTTTTTCATCAACTTTTTATGTACACTTTACCATGCTTACACCCATGCATTTCCCCCTTTTTAATGAAATCAATTAAAGAAGCAAATGTTTTAGTCCTATTTCAAAGCTCTCATATGTCCTTTTTATCCCAATGCAAAGTATGTTCAAGACTTTCAAGTCTTTCAAAATGCATCATATTGAAAATTTTACCTTAATACTTTTTGGCAAGCTTTTGGGAGCATGTCATAGTGTCTTTTTTGATGGCTTGGATTTTTTATCAATTCATTAACAAATATTTGAACAAACCTTAAGCTACTCCTTAAAGAACACATTGTCAAAAAAAAAGAAATGATGTCATAGATGACATCAATAAACCTCATCCTAATTCATGTAAAACATTATATAAATGTTTTATGTTTTTTATAATTTATTTCAATATGATTAAAATTAAATGAACTTTATTGTAGGCAATTAATTTGCTAGCTTCATCTATGTCCATGATTTCCCATATCTCATTTCTAATGAGTTTTTAAAATATTTAGGAAGAAGTTATTTGGATGGTAGGTTTTAATATGAAATATTTCATTGAAATTTCAACAAGCACCTCACCCTCCTTTAAAACCTTAAATCTAACTCAATTAAGTTAATTGAAATTAAAACTTAAGCTTTGCTTTCTTTTAAAAATTTTGAAGGCAAGGATGTCATTATCACATTTTTGACAACATTTCAAAGCATTATACTCTTGTTCATGTATTGTGCAATCATTGCTAAATAGGAAAAAATAATTATTTTTTTCACATTTTGGTTTTTCAAGGTTCTCATGATTATAGTATCAAATGATTATATAAGAACCAAGATTGGCCCAATTCAATAACATGGACACAACACAAAAAGTTCACCCAATTTTCATAAGGCATGACATGACAACAAGTGTCAATGCATTTTGACATTGTATAACAGTACATGAATGTACAAAAATCCCATGATCAACAATCAAGACAACTTGCAAAGTTCAAAATAAAAGAGAACAAAAATTTGGTGACACATGACACGCATCAACTCATATACATTCCCCATGATAAATCTAGGTTTTATTGATTTTCACACATCAATAATATGTGCATTAATATTGACTTGCACACTTTGCAAAACCAAATGTCTCTAGTATTTTAATCAATGTTTTATTTTAGGATGAAATTTTGCACTATGATGACAAAGTAAATCCAATGCGAAGGGTACAAAGGATTTTTTGAGGAAAATCACCAAAATTGCATATTTTGATGAGAAAAAAATCTAAAATGACCATATTTAAATAATACATTCCTAGATCTATCACCAAAACAAAGCAAGATTTTAATTTTTTTCTACTTTTTGTTTGACCTTTAACCAAATTTGGCTCATTCTTTTGTAGACGATTGTGAGTCCACCTACCTCACAAAATTGAAAGTGAAAAATTTAATTGTAATGTATTGTTCTATGATGAATGATCAATTTAAATGATTTGAAATTGACATAATAAATTGTTTGGCACAACATAAGAGCCCTCCAACTTGGATAATTGAAAATAATCTACAAGCCTCTTTGTCACCAATTTTGATTTTGTCTTGTTTTTGTAGGTTTAATGCACATTGGAAGGGAGCACAAAAAATGAGGCCCAAAAAATTCTGATTGCCCAAGTTCATTTCTTGCAAATTCAACATGTTTTTAGTGTGTCATGTTAGAATCTATGAACTATGTGCATTTTTGGTAA
>Ga0116230_10006107_pt1 | contig 11846 bp, 7 predicted proteins | sample S1TSphfallax_3_FD_88678 | JGI IMG/M metagenome (GOLD analysis project Ga0116230, IMG submission 88678) | Host-associated microbial communities from peat moss isolated from Minnesota, USA - S1T2_Fd - Sphagnum fallax MG | ecosystem: Host-associated > Plants > Peat moss > Unclassified | place: USA...
CGAGCCGAAGGGATTTCCTGAAAATGCTCGGTTTCAGTACTACTGCCGCAGTAGTGGCTGCAGGCTGCGAAATGCCCGTGCGCAAGTCCATTCCATATGCGTGGAAACCTGAGGAGGTGATACCCGGTATCGCAAACTATTACGCATCTGCCTTCTATCAGGGCGGGGAATACTGCGCTGTAGTGGTCAAGACCCGCGAAGGCCGGCCGATCAAGATAGATGGCAACACCCTCTCATCTGTCACCAAAGGCGGCACATCTGCCCGTGTGCAGGCATCTGTGATCAGCCTCTATGACGGCAGCCGCTATAAGAACCCGAAGAGGGGCAAAGAAAATATCACATGGGAAACTGCTGATAAGGAAATAGGGGAGAAACTCAAGGCGATCAGCGATGCCAAAGGCAAAATAGTGATCTATTCCTCTTCTATAGCCTCGCCATCTACACTGGCTGCCATCGCAGAGTTCAAATCAGCATATGGAGCCGAGCACCTGGTATCTGATGCCATATCTTATTCCGGTATCCTCGATGCCAATGAGAAGTCCTTTGGCATACGCGCCATTCCTTCTTATCATTTTGACAAGGCCAAAGTGATCGTTGCTTTGGGTTGCGATTTCCTCGGTACATGGCTTTCTCCTGTGGAGTTTGCCGGAGACTGGGCCAAGAACCGCAAGGTATCTAAAGACAATAAGAAAATGTCCCGCCACATCCAGATCGAGTCAGCGCTGACACTCACAGGGGCGAGCGCTGACAGGAGGATACTTGTAAAACCAAGTGAAGAAGCTACTTACGCAGCAGACCTCTACAAAGCTATAAGCAACGGCCCATCTGGCAATACTAAGGCTGACACGGTAGCTAAAGAGTTGCTGGCTGCCAAAGGCGAGGCCCTCGTAGTATCCGGTTCTAACGACCCTAATGTACAGTTGCTGGTCAATGCAATCAATAATGAACTCGGAAGCTATGGTTCTACCATCTCTTTCACTTCTACCTATAATACTAAGTCAGGCTCTGACAAGGCGGCGGCACAGCTCCTCGATGGCCTGACCAGCGGCGACATCAAGGGGGTTATTTTCTACAATAGCAACCCGCTCCTCACTGACCGCAATGCTGCTAAACTGGCAGAGGCCCTCAAAAAAGCACAACTCTCGGTATCATTCAGCGAGCGCCTGGATGAAACTTCAGATGCAGTGCAGTATGTAGCGCCCGACAGCAACTGGCTCGAATCTTGGAATGATCTGTCACCTAAGACAGGGGTATATAATATAGTACAACCTACTATCACTAAACTATTTGATACCCGCCAGGCACAGCAGACCCTGCTGAAATGGGCAGGCAACGATCAGGATTATTACGATTTCATCCGTGCGCACTGGGAGAAAAATGTATATCCTAAACAATCCAAATTTAACGGATTCAATGCACTCTGGGATGTGACCGTTCACGATGGGGAAGTGCTGATCGAGGGAGGCTCTGAGGCTAAATACACCGGTAATGCGGTGACTGAGGCCCTGACCAATGTAGCATCTATATATGGCAACCTCGGCGATACGCAGTTGAAGCTATATGAATCAACAGGTGTGGGCGATGGCTACTGGTCTGACAACCCATTCCTGCAGGAACTGCCTGACCCGGTCACTAAAGTGACCTGGGGCAACTATGTGATAGTACCTATATCATGGAGGAAGAAAAACAATGTAAAGAATGACCTGGAGCTGAAAGACTACCAACTGGTCAAGGTCACTGCAAACGGCCAGTCTGTGACACTCCCTGCAGTAGCTGTACCGGGTGTGGCTGATGGTACTTTTGCCATCGCGCTGGGATATGGCCGCACATCTCCTACCAATAAAGAACTACAGGTAGGCCAGAATGCCTACCCGCTGCTGGCACAGCTCGGCGATAACCTCAGCTATGTCTCAAAGGCCACTATCGAAGTGCTGCCTACTACAGAAAAGGTCGCTATCACACAGTCCCACCACAATATAACGCTGAAAGACCTAGGTGGTGTGGAGAAGCGTAAAGTAGTAAAAGAAACTACCCTGCCTGAGTATATAAAGAACGAAGCTGCGGGCAACGAAGACCGCGCAGAGATATTGGAAGATCTCGTGACACTCTACTATGAGCACGAGAAAAATGGCCACCACTGGAATATGTCGGTGGACCTCAATAGCTGTATAGGCTGCGGCGCATGTGTCACGGCATGTAATGTAGAAAATAACGTACCTGTGGTCGGCAAAGACCAGGTGGTCCGCTCACGCGAAATGCACTGGCTGCGTATTGACCGTTATTTCACCTACAGTGAAATGATACAGGATGGTACGGAGACCCTTCCCGGCGAGGATATAGATGTGGTATTCCAGCCGCTGATGTGCCAGCACTGTGACAACGCTCCATGCGAGAACGTTTGTCCGGTATCTGCAACTAACCACTCATCTGAAGGCCTCAACCAAATGGCATACAACCGTTGCATCGGTACCAGGTATTGCGCTAATAACTGTCCTTATAAAGTGCGTCGTTTCAACTGGTATGACTATCAGGGAGCAGATGCTTTCGACGGCAAGCGAGTAGGTAAATTCTGGGCAAATGAAGGCCATGACTCCAGGACTACTCAGGGCCAGCAGCAGCCATTGGCGAGGATGGTATTAAATCCTGATGTGACAGTACGTTCGCGTGGTGTAATGGAGAAATGCTCCTTCTGCGTGCAGCGTATCCAGGAGGGCAAGCTCACCGCCAAGAAAGAGAACCGCATACTGAAAGACGGTGATGTAGTGACTGCCTGCCAGACTGCCTGCCCTACTCATGCGATAGTGTTCGGTGATAAGAATGATAAGGCAAGTGAAGTAGCAACACTGGTATTTGACAAGAGGGCCTTTGGGGTGATCGAAGAGATACACACCATGCCGAATGTGACTTATTTAACTAAAGTAAGGAACAGGGAAGAAGCTAAAGCATAAAAATACGGCCCCCAAACCCCCAAAGGGGGCTGTTTAAAGTCTCCCATTTTGGGGGAGATTCAGAGGGGGCTTAAATTATAAATAAAGTAAAAGCAATAAAAATGCACGCATACGAATCAGATTTTAGGGAACCGCTCATCAATGGGGATAAGAACTACACCATCATCACTGATGATCTGGTAAGGCCGACCGACAAGACATACGCCGGATGGTGGGTCATGCTCCTCGTCTTTGGTACACTGGCAGGCTTCTTCGTTTTCTGTCTCTGCTGGACGGTATTTTACGGTATCGGAGTATGGGGTTTGAATAAAACGGTAGGCTGGGCATGGGATATCACCAACTTCGTGTGGTGGATCGGTATCGGTCACGCAGGTACCCTGATCTCCGCGATCCTCTTGCTTTTCCGTCAGCGTTTCCGTACCGGTATCAACCGCGCGGCAGAGGCTATGACGATTTTTGCGGTGATATGTGCCGGTATGTTCCCTATATTTCACATGGGCCGTGTCTGGGACTTCTTCTTTATCCTCCCATATCCTAATACTCGTGGACCGGTTTGGCCGAACTTTAACTCACCGCTTCTCTGGGACGTATTTGCGATCTCGACATACTTCACCGTATCATTGCTCTTTTGGTATTCCGGTTTGATGCCTGATTTCGGCACTATCCGCGACCGTGCCAAAGGCAAATACAGGAAGATGATCTATAATATCCTTTCATTCGGATGGACAGGTACCGCTAAACAATGGCAGCGCTTTGAGTCTCTGTCACTCATCCTGGCGGGCCTTTCTACACCGCTCGTCCTCTCGGTACACACGATCGTATCCTTTGACTTCGCCACATCGGTCATACCGGGATGGCACACTACCATCTTCCCTCCATACTTCGTGGCAGGTGCGATCTTCTCAGGTTTTGCGATGGTGGAGACGCTGATGCTTATAGTGAGGAAAGTATTTAAACTCGAAGATTATATCACTATCAACCACATTGAGTCCATGAATAAGATCATCGTGCTCACCGGTTCCATAGTCGTTATCGCTTATATCACGGAGATGTTTATAGCATGGTACTCAGGCTTCCTATATGAGCAGTTTGCTTTCTATAACAGGGCGCTGGGCAAATACTGGTGGGCATACGCATGGATGATGAGCTGCAACGTGCTTTCTCCCCAGCTATACTGGTTCAAGCCTTTCCGCCGTAACCTTTGGATCACTTTCATCCTCTCTATCTTTGTAAATATAGGTATGTGGTTCGAGCGTTTTGTGATCATCGTGACATCACTCGCAGATGACTACCTGCCATCTAGCTGGGCATACTTCCAGCCTACATGGGTTGATATAGGCATTTTTATCGGATCTATAGGATTGTTTATGACATTATTCCTTTTGTTTGCCAGGTTCTTCCCTGTGGTAGCGATCGCGGAGGTGAAGAGCATATTCCGCATCTCATCTGCTACCGCCAAGGCCGAAAGAGCAAAAGAAGCCGGCAAGACGAACGGCGGATTCGTGGGGCATACGACATTCGGTATATTGGACAAGGACGCTAAGTAATTTGAAAATAAGAATTCAGAAATCCGTAAATAGTAAATCTATAATTCTGTAAATAAATTAGGAAATGAGCGCAGCAGCAAAACAAAGCAATAACTTCATCCTCGGCCTTTGGGACCATGAGGAGGTATTTCTACATGCTATAGAGCATATACGCCATGATGGCCAGGAAATATACGAGACATTGACCCCGTTTGCGGTACATGGTTTGGAAGATGCGCTGGGATATCGCGCTACCAGGCTGCATACTGCCGGCTTTATGTTTGGCGCTACAGGTACTACGCTGGCCCTCTCATTCATGTCTTGGGTCATGGTGACCAACTATCCTATAGATTTCGGAGGCAAGCCATACTGGCCGCTTCCATCTTTCATACCTATCACTTTTGAGTTGACCGTATTGTTTGCCGCCGTAGGAATGTTCCTCACATATTGTGTGCGCAATAAACTCATTCCGGGCTATGTACCGCGCATCTATGACAAGCGTACTACAGATGACCGTTTTGCATTGGTGTTTGACATCGAGGGGAAATCATCTACAGAAGTAGAGAAAATAAAATCACTCTGCAATGGGAACGGCGCAGTAGAAATTAAGAACAGGGTTTTTAGCGAAAATGAAAGTTTGTAAGAAGATAATATTGAGTCAAAATAGAAGTATAAAAGAAATGACAAAACAAATAATACAAGTGGCAACGGTGGCAGCGGTCATATTACTGCTTTCATCGTGCGGATTTGACCCGAAGAAACCGGGCAGGGTGTATATGCCTGATATGACCTACTCCAATGCACTGGAGACATATGCTCCGAGCGACATCCCCAATGAGGACGGCGACCTGGTCTCTACCCGCAAGCCGGTCAAAGGCACTATACCCCGTGGCTGGATACCTACAGACGAGCGCATCAGGACCAATGAAGCATTCCTGGCATCCTACATGGCCAAAAACTATTTCATACATGATGCGGCACATTGGGATGAAGAATATGCAAGGGCTGCCGCTACTATCAAAGACCCACTGGAATATACTACGGAAAACAAGACGGCAGGCCAGAAGCTATACTCGATACATTGTATCAACTGCCATGGAGCAGCCGGAAACGGACAGGGTAACCTGATCGTACTGGAGGACGGCAAAGATGGCCCGTACCCTGCAGTACCACCTGACTACAAGAAAAGGCTGCCTGAGATCAAAGACGGCAACATATTCTACTCAGTGAGCTATGGCAAAGGTATGATGGGCGGGTACGGCTATTCCCTCACTGTCACAGAGAGGTGGCAGATCATACATTACATCAAAAGTATAGCAGGCATAAATGGAGATGACAATGGGGCCGGCGCAAATGCCAATACGGCAAAAAATACGGCTGCTGATGGTACACCGGCGGCAAAGAAAATGTAATAAGAAGGTTTTAGAAAAAAGATTAACACAACAGAAATCAAAATAAAATGGTAGAAAAATTTGAATTTACCGATGGGCTAAAAAAATCACTCTACTACATGGTAGGAGCAGGGGTATTGGGCTTGGTGCTGGCTTTTGTGCTATACCCCGCCAATACGCACAGCCGCTTTTGGTCGAATATTTTGCTAAATGCCTATTATTTCACAGGCATCGGCATCTTCGGGATATTCTTTGCCTCCGCTAACCAGCTAGGCTACGGCGGCTGGATCACACTGATCAAAAGGATATTCATGTCCCTCTCAGGATTTATAAAGGTCGGTGCAGTATTTGCGATCATCCTGGTGGGCGGTGTGTGGGCACACTATCACAACCTCTATCATAACTGGTCTGACCCCGAGAATTTCAAAACGCTGACGAATAATAAGCAAACCTTTTTCAATACTACTTTCTGGACCATCCGTATAGCCGTTTATTTCATCCTATGGATATTGATAGGAAATGCGGTGATCAAAGCGATCAATGCAAAAAACATCAATGACCCTGTGGTCTATAAAAGGTCTAAACTGATGGCAGCCATGTGGATCGTTATCTTTGCGGTTACGGAGTCTTTCGTAAGCTGGGACCTGGTCATGAGCACCGACCCCCACTGGTACTCGACCCTATTTGGCTGGTATAACTTTGCCAGCTACGGATGTGCAGCTTTTGCTTTTACCATACTGCTCATCATCTACCTGAAATCTAAAGGCTACCTGCCACAAGTGAATGAAAATCACCTGCATGACGTAGGCAAAATGATGTTTGGGTTCTCTATACTCTGGACCTATCTTTGGTTTGACCAGTTCATGCTGCAGTGGTATGGCAATATACCTGAAGATACCCGCTACTGGGTTAAGAGGTTTGATGTGCCTTTATTCAAGTTCACTATATTTTTCTCATTGACACTGAATTTCCTTTTCCCGTTGCTCCTCTTTATCAAGAGGGGTTGGAAAAGGAGCTACAAACAGGCGGCTTTCATTGCAGTAGTGGTCATTATCGGCCATTGGTTCGACTTCTTTAATATGACCATGTACGAGCCAAACAATGCCATCAAACCTGAAACTGCCGAAGCCAAAAAGGAGGCAGCAAGGAAAGCCGCAGCTATGGTGCTATATGCGCAAAACAAAATGGAGGGATCCGCTGTTAAAGAAGACAAAGCAGGAACTGATGCAGCAGCAGCAAAATCTGAGGCAAAAGATGAAATGAAGGCAGAAGGCAAACAGGAGAAGAAAGCAAGCGGAGTGGCTGAACCGATAGAAGCTGAAGCAGCTCAGGAGCCAACTAAAACTTATGCCGGCCTGGGTATCTGCGAGATACTTATCTTTACAGGGTTTCTCGGGGGCTTCCTGCTGATGTTCTTTAATGAGTTTTCTAAAGATACGGTATTCAATGAAAATGACCCGTACCTCAAAGAAAGCCTAAAGCTGCATGTGGAGTACGCATAAAGAATTTGAAAATTTGAAGATGTAGGAAATTTGAAAAATGGAATACAAAAAATCAAACGTATCAGTTTGGGTTTTTGTAAATCAGTAAATAGTAAATCTGTAATTCTGTAAATAAAAAAAGATGGTAGCATTTGTAACGTTCGCATTGATCGTGTTGTTCTTCACGATATTGGTCCTGATCGGAAAGGCTAATGAACTCTCAGAGGACCTGTCTGGCAAGGGAATGAACTATGATAGTAAGAGCAAATGGAATGGTTATTTCCTTTTAGGATTTATTATACTGTTTTTTATCAGTATAGTATATCAGATCAAGCTGCTGGCGCCTATCATGATACCTAAGTCAGCCTCTTACCACGGTGATGAGACAGACAGGTTGTTTTATGTGACCCTGTTCTTCATCTCCATAGTATTTGTGCTGACCCAGGCTGCCCTATTCTATTTCGGGTACAGGTACAATCAGGGCAAGAACAAAGAGGCCTACTTCTACACCCATAATAATAAGCTCGAAGTGATCTGGACAGTCATTCCTTCTATCGTACTGGCAGTGCTGGTAGTAATGGGCATGAGGACATGGTTTAAGATATTCGATGTCGAGTCGCGGGACCCCAATGCGATGGTAGTGGAGGTGACCGGAAAACAGTTTCAATGGATGGTACGCTACCCGGGCCTGGATGGCAAATTTGGCAAAAGGATTATAGACAAGGAGCACATCACCCCAACCAATGAACTGGGTATTGATTTCGCAGGCGACCCTAATAGTCATGACGACTTTATGGCTGACAAACTGGTGTTTATCAAAAATAAACCTGTACTCGTGAAACTCGGCGCACAGGATGTACTTCATTCATTCTATTTGCCTCACTTCAGGGTCAAGATGGACTGTGTGCCCGGCATTCCTACCCAATTCTATTTCGTACCGAAATATACTACTGAGGAGATGAGGGAATACCTCAAGACCCAACCCTGGTGGAATACTATCAACCCTGAGACAGGTGAGCCTCGCTGGAAGACATTCAAATATGAACTGGCGTGTACAGAAGTATGCGGTCGTTCTCACTATGGTATGCAAAAAGAAGTGCTGGTCGTAAAAGACTCAGCCGAATACATGGAGTGGGTCAAAAAACAAACACCGATCTATACTCCTCCGGCAGCAGCTACCGACTCTACTGCATCAGCCAGCGCTGAGGGTGGTAGTGCAGGATCAGGCAATGGTAAGGCAGAGGCCAAAGACAAAAAAGTAATGTCTGAACTGGTAGGTGGTACAATACATAAATCAATAAAATAATAATACAACATAGTGCTATTTTGCACACAACATTATTAATTAGAAGTAGTCATGAGCGCTGAATCAACAACAATCCCAGCAGATGTCCACGCCCACGTGGACACAGACCATATACACGGTCACGAACATCATGAGCAATCATGGTTAGAGAAATATGTTTTCTGCCAGGACCATAAGACCATATCCAAACAGTTTCTTATCACAGGTATCTTTTGGGGTATCATGGGCGGGTTGCTGTCGGTACTATTCCGTATGCAGTTGGGTTGGCCAAACGATACATTCCCATTCCTGGAGTCACTCCTCGGCAAATGGGCTGAGGGCGGCAAGATCAGCAATGAGTTTTATCTGGCTATGGTCACCATGCACGGCACCATACTTGTGTTCTTCGTATTGACAGGCGGCCTGTCAGGTACATTCGCTAACCTCCTTATACCCTATCAGGTAGGAGCAAGGGACATGGCATCGGGCTTTATCAATATGCTTTCATACTGGTTCTTCTTTTCAGCATCGGTCGTTTTGTTCTGTTCATTCTTTATCCAGACAGGGCCTGCATCCGGTGGCTGGACAGCTTACCCGCCGCTCAATGGGCTGAGAGATGTAGCGATCAACAAAGGCTCAGGCCTCGGGTTTGATCTATGGGCGCTGGCTATGACACTGTTTATAATATCATCACTGACCGGTGTACTCAACTATGTGGCTACGGTCCTCATCCTCCGTACCAAAGGCATGACCATGATGAGGTTGCCTCTTACCATATGGGCATTTATGTTTACAGCTGTACTGGGTATCCTATCTTTCCCTGCGCTACTGGCTGGAGTCACTCTACTGGAGTTTGACAGGCTGCTTGGTACATCTTTCTATTTAAATAATATCGTGGTCAATGGTCACCTGCTCGACTACAAAGGCGGCTCACCGATACTATTCCAGCACTTATTCTGGTTCCTCGGCCACCCTGAGGTATATATCATTATCCTCCCAGCCATGGGTATAGTATCTGAGGTTTTGTCCATTCACTCCCGCAAGCCCATCTTCGGGTACAGGGCGATGGTGGTATCTATCATGGCTATCGTGATCATATCATTCCTGGTATGGGCGCACCATATGTTTGTGACCGGCCTCAATCCAAACCTGGCGGCAGTGTTTGTGCTATTTACCCTCCTGATCGCGGTACCGTCTGCTATCAAGGTGTTTAACTGGATCGGTACGATATGGAAAGGCAGCCTTCGCCTCAACCCTCCTATGCTTTTTGCGATGGGATTTGTTTCTATGTTCATTTCCGGTGGCCTGACAGGTCTGATGCTGGGCAACTCACCTATTGATATACAACTCCACGATACTTACTTCGTAGTGGCGCACTTCCACATAGTAATGGGCGTGGCGGCGTTCTTTGGCATGTTCGCAGGTGTTTATCATTGGTTCCCGCGCTTTTTCGGCAGGTTCATGAATGATACATTGGGATATATACATTTCTATGTGACACTGATTGGTGGCTATGCGATCTTCTTCCCGATGCACTTTATGACCGGCCTTCCACGCAGGTATTATACTTTCGCAAACTTTGAAACATTCAACAACTTCAACTTCCTGACACAGTTTATATCCGTAGCTGCTATTGTGGTTTTCCTCGCACAGCTATTGTTTGTGGTCAATTTCTTCTACAGCATATTCAAAGGAAGGAGAGTAGATGTGGAGAGGACAGAAGACGGCTATACCTATGGCAATCCATGGGATGCCACTACACTGGAGTGGACGGCGCCTATCGAGAGGATACATGGCAACTGGCCGGGCGAAATACCTTCGGTAAGCCGTTGGCCATATGACTACAGTGTGAATGGCAAGCCATATATAGCTCAGAGTACCCCATTGGCACCCGGAGAGATAGAACATAAATAAGACGATGGATGACAGACCATAGACGACGGACAAAAAACCAAACCGAAATCAACAATCTGAAATCCGAAATAGAAAGAATGCAAGAAACGACGACAGCCATACCGCAAAAAGGTTTTTTAGCCCAAAAGCTAAGTGACTATAAGGCCCTGACCAAGTTCAGCCTCAGCATTACTGTGGCTGTATCTGCGGCACTGGGGTATTTGTTTGGTTCTGATATATCAGTGATGAATTGGCCATCTTTTGGATTGTTTGTAGTGGCAGGGCTGATGGTCACCTGTGCCTCCAATATCATTAATGAGATCATAGAGAAAGACACGGACAAACTCATGGACCGTACGATGTACCGTCCGCTGGTCACGGGTAATATGTCTTTGGCAGAAGCGATGATCACTGCCGGTATCATGGGAGTGGTAGGGGTACTCATATTGTCATTCAGGTTTAACCTGACCGCCGGCGTGCTGTCTGCTGTGTCGCTGCTGTCCTATGCTTTCATCTATACACCGCTCAAGAAAGTTTCCCCTATCGCAGTATTCGTAGGTGCTGTACCCGGAGCGTTGCCCCCGATGATCGGCTATATATGCGCCAGTGGTAAGGGGGAAATTGATTACTTCGTGGCGATTATGCTTTTTGCGATACAGTTCCTATGGCAGTTTCCGCATTTCTGGTCTATCGCATGGGTTCGCTATGAGGACTACCTGAAGGCAGGCATCATGATGCTGCCATCAGCCTCAGGCAAGACACGCATGAGCGCTATACAATCGGTGATTTATTGTGCAGGGCTGCTGATCGTATCTCTTGCACCTTATTTCCTCGGATATACCGGTGTGAAATCAGCGATAGTGATCGCAGCAGCAGGTGTAGTCTTTTTATGGTTTGCTATAGAACACTATACCAGGTGTACAGACGCATCAGCGCGGAAGGTGATGTTTACCTCCTTCCTGTATTTGCCGCTCGTGCAGTTAGTACTTGTGTTAGGGAAATATTGATAGTAATTGATAATTGATAATTGAAAATTGAAAATGGATAATTGATAATGCTATGAAGGGAAATGTAATAAAGGAAAAAAGTTTTCTTTTTGCATTGAGGGTGGTAAAATGTTATCAATATATACAGTCAGAGCATAAGGAGTTTGTTTTGTCAAAACAGTTTCTAAGGAGTGGGACAGCCATAGGAGCTTTAGTAAAAGAGGCGATACAGGCCGAAAGCAAGGCTGATTTTATACATAAATTGGCTATCGGACTGAAAGAAGCAAGTGAAACGGAATATTGGCTGGAGCTGCTTTTTGAGTCTGGATATTTAGA
>Ga0116230_10006108_pt1 | contig 11845 bp, 11 predicted proteins | sample S1TSphfallax_3_FD_88678 | JGI IMG/M metagenome (GOLD analysis project Ga0116230, IMG submission 88678) | Host-associated microbial communities from peat moss isolated from Minnesota, USA - S1T2_Fd - Sphagnum fallax MG | ecosystem: Host-associated > Plants > Peat moss > Unclassified | place...
AGCCGCTTCTCGTGCTATGGGGCACGCGCGGCCTGCCCGGCGGGGCGCCACTCGATATTTGGCAGCAATTCGCGGTCGATGTCCAAGGTCAGAAAATCGACAGCGGACATTTTCTGCCGGAAGAAAATCCGCAGGCAACACTCGCGGCACTATTGGCGTTCTTCACCGCGACGTGATGCTGAGCGGTTGCCTGGATTACTGCCCGCGGCCTGACATCGGCCCTGCGCGTTCCTGGATAACGGCTTTCTCGTTTCTGATGACAGACGCTTCAATGTCGGGAAACTCGCAATCTGCCAGGAATTTTTTCAAAGCTTCATAATCGGCCTTCTCCATCGGAAAATCGAGCGTGGCATCAGCGAGATAGGCAAAGGACTCTGCGATGACGACACGGATAAACGCTTTCTTCTCGTCCGTCGCCGGATTGAGCCCGACCGTGATTGTGGGATAGGAGCCATTCATCTTGGCTTTGGAAACAAGCCGTCTCACCTTATCGTAGCGAATATCGTAAAAGTTCAGAACGTCGTCCTTGCTCGGGTCATCGCGGCGATGATCGAGACTGCTGTTCCAGATTTGAATCCGCAGCCAGGCGGTGTCACCTTCCCTTTTCTCAAGCGTGATCTCATGATGCCTCCCGTTGAAGGTCTCGGTAAGCAGCTCCAGCGACAAAGCCATTGGGTGTTCCTTTGAAGACAGTTTGTTGTCTTATACTTTAGATTGTGGAAAAACCGCCGTCCCCGTCAAAAACATCGCCATCTCTTTGAAAAAGCGTCTGTTTAAGAAAAAGCCAAGGTCCCGCTAAGGTTTTTCAGTGACACTCCGGTTCATGATCGTGAGATGCTTTTAGCGCTTGGGCGGCGCGCCGGATAGAGATTAATGTGCAGTGTCTATGGTGGCTTGTTGGGCCGGAGGATCTGATCACAGGTACTTCGGACTGACACCTGCCCACTCGGATTGGAGCTGAAATCGACTATAACGATTCTCACGCTGGAACCTTGCAATATATGCGCTGGCAGCCCTGCTTGGGGCTATGACGAAATCACCAAGTCCCACCTTAATATATCCGGTGGCCTAATAATAATGTCAGTGGCCTCCGACCAATACCGCATCGCCGAAATCTTTTTGTCCGATGGGATTCGCTTAAAGCTCTTCCCGGACGGATCGCTTGAAGAAGATTGGCGCTTTTTTAAAACAAACACCGAGCGCGCATTTCGTAATCGAGGATGGTCATGTTCTTCCTGATTGATCGGCGCAACGCGCACATCTCAAGAATGTCGCACCTTTCCAATAGCTTTGTTTCTAAAGGCTTTCTTTTTGCGTCATTCTCATACAAAATAAGCCTATGAAAAAGGACGCGATCATTAGCCGGTTGAAAGCGTGCGAAGCCGAATTGCGTGCGCATGGCGTTTTGCACGCGGCGCTATTCGGATCGGTTGCGCGCGGCGAAGAGCGGGACGACAGCGATATCGACATTATGGTCGATCTCGATCCTGAAATCGTCAAAGGCATGTTTAAATATGCCGGTGTGCGAAATCTTATCGCCGATATGTTCGAGGTTCCCGTCGATGTGGTGGACCGTGAATCCATGAAATCCAATGTGCGGCCGAAAGCGGCCGCTGATGCGATCTATGCTTTCTGATAATGATCGCTCGACGCTCGGCCATATCCAGCACAACATAGCCCTAGCGAGCCACTTTACGCAGGACATGGATTTGTCTGCATTTCTTCTCGATGTAAAAACCTTTTATGCCGTGACTCGCTGCCTTGAAATTATTTCTGAAGCCTCGCGCCGCCTGTCGCCGGAATTCAAAGAACACTTTGCCTCGCTGCCATGGCGGGACATAGCTACAGCGGGAAATTATTACCGGCATGATTATGACGAGGTTTTAGAAAGACGCGTTTGGGAAACGGTTCATGAAGCCTTGCCAGAATTGAGCTCTGTAGTGGATGCGGCTTTGAATGCAGCACCATGAATAGACCTGCCTTTGACATCCGCCCAGCGACGCCAGCCGATCAAGACACGATCTTCGCGCTTGTTCACGAACTCGCCGTTTATGAAAAGCTCGCAGACACTATCGACGCATCGTCCGAGAGTCTGGCACGGGCGCTGTTTTGCGATCACCCGCGCGTCTTCTGCGATATAGTCCTGAATGATGGCCAGCCGGTTGGGCTCGCCATCTGGTTCTATACGTTCTCGACCTTTCGCGGGCGGCATGGCATCTGGCTTGAGGATCTTTTTGTGCGCCCGGCCTTTCGCGGCCGCGGTTTCGGCAAAGCGCTCTTGAGCCGTCTCGCGGCGCGCTGCATCGGCGAAAATCTGGCTCGCCTCGAATGGTCGGTGCTCGATTGGAACACGCCGTCGATCGATTTCTATCGCGCCATGGGGGCGAAACTCATGGACGAGTGGACCAATTGCCGGTGCGAAGGCGACACGCTTAAAAGCTTGGCCGCGCGGGTAACGAGCGAAACATGAGTTATCCGCTGACCCTGATCGCTGCCATCGCACAAAACAATGTCATCGGCAGAGGCAATAGCCTGCCCTGGCATTTGACGAGCGATCTCAAGCGGTTTCGCGCCCTCACGATGGGCAAGCCGATGATTATGGGCCGCAAGAACTTCCAATCGATCGGACGGCCCCTGCCCGGCCGCGAGACCATCGTCGTCACGCGTGACCCCCATTTCACATCCGAGGGCATTCACGCCGTGCATGGGTTCGAGGCGGCCCTGTCACGTGCCGCCGATTGCGCCGCCGCGATGCAGGCTAGCGAGATCATTCTCGCAGGCGGAGCCGAAATCTACGCGGGACTCATGGATCATGTGGAGAACATGCACATCACCTTTGTCGATCTCGCGCCCGAAGGCGATGTGTTTTTCCCAGCGATCGATTGGCCGCGATGGATCGAGGACAACCGCGAGCGGCCGGCGAAAGCCGATAAAGACGACGCGACATTTTCATTCGTCGATTACCGGCGGCGCCAACCCTGATCAATGCGGTTTTATGAAGACAAAACCCCAACGATATCTTCACTATAGCTTAAATGATCGCATCATTTTCAAAAGACGCCCTACATTTCAATGTACATCTCCTATAAAACGGTTTGCCCGCTCGCGGTTTTGACCGGTCGGCCCTGCGCAGACGATTGAAAGGATTTCAATGCCCTGGAGCAATACTGGCAATGGCGGCGGCTGGAAGCCCGGCAATCCTGGACCATGGGGACAGGGGCCAAGTTCATCGCCTCCCGACCTCGAAGAAATGTTGAGCCGGTTCCAGCAAAGACTGAAACAATGGCTGCCGGGCGGCGGTCTTGGCTCACGCGGCCTCATCGCCTTGGTCCTGATCGGTGTTCTCGTCTGGGGCCTCTCCGGCTTTTACACGGTCGGCCCGAACGAAGTGGGCCTGAACAAGATCTTTGGCGCCTATACCGGCAGAACCGATCCTGGCCTAAATTACAATTGGCCCTATCCGTTCGGTTCGGTGATCAAGCTGCCCGTCACCAATCGAAAGGCAACCAATATCGGCTTCACCGTCCGCGGCAATGGTCAGCAGCAGATCGATGTGCCTGAAGAAAGCCTAATGCTGACCGGCGATGAAAATATCGCCGATGTGAAATTCGTCGTGATTTGGCAGATCGATCCGGTGAAACCGGAAAATTATGCCTTCAATGTCGCGAACCAGGAAGATACCGTCAAAGCCGTTGCCGAAAGCGCGATGCGCGAAGTGGTAGGCCGCAGCCAGATCCAAAAGATTCTGACCGCCGGACGAAAATCGATCGAGCCCGCCGTTCAAGATCTTATCCAGAAAGTTCTGAACGACTATAAGGCTGGCGTGCTCGTGCTTCAGGTGCAATTGCAATCGGTCAATCCGCCGGAACAAGTCATCGCGGCGTTCCGCGATGTGACGGCGGCCCAGCAGGATCAAGACCGGCTGCGCAACGAAGCCGAAGCCTATGCCAATCGCGTCGTGCCGGAAGCGCGCGGCAAGGCCGCCGCCATCATCCAAGAGGCCGAGGGCTACCGTTTGCAAACTGTCGCCGAAGCGCAAGGCCAGGCGGCGCGTTTCTCGCAGGTCTATGACCAATATAAAAACGCGCCCGGCGTGACGCGCGAGCGCATCTACATCGAAACGATGGAGCGGGTTTTGGGCGGCGCGGACAAAGTCATTGTCGATCAGGCTGCCGGAAATGGTGTCGTGCCTTATCTGCCCCTGCCGCAATTGACCGCGCCTGCGAATAATGGGAGCCGCAAATGAAGGGCGCCTCTGGTTTTATCGCGCTGATCGCAACCATTTTGGTTCTCGTGCTCATCGCAGCTTCGGCTTTTCAGGTGCAGCAGACCGACCAGGCCTTGGTTTTGCGGTTCGGTGAACCTGTCGCCGGGCGCGGCCTCATCACCAAACCGGGACTTCACTTCAAAATCCCGTTTATCGAAGACGTCGTGCCGATCGACAATCGCATCCTCGATCTCGAAGCCTCGAAGCAGGAAGTGCTCGCGTCCGATAACACCCGCATAGAAGTCGATGCCTTCCTGCGGTATCGGATCGTCGATCCTTTGAAATTTTATCAAACGGTCGGGACAATCGATAGAGCGCGAAGCCAATTGAGCTTCATCGTCGATTCGGCCGTGCGCCGCGTGCTGGGCGAAGCCAATCTCGAAGAGATCGTGCGCGACAATCGCGCGGCTCTGATGGTGAAGATCCGGGATGAAGTGAACCAGGAGGCTGACCGGCTAGGTGTCACCGCTGTCGATGTACGCATCAAGCGTGCCGATCTTCCCAGGCAGATTTCTGAAAAGGTTTTCAGCCGCATGCAAACAGAGCGCGCGCGCGAGGCCGCCGAATATCGCGCCCAAGGCGCTGAACAAGCCCAAAAGATCACCGCCAAGGCCGATCGCGATGTAGTCGTGTTGCGCGGCGATGCGCAGAAACAGGCCGATCAAATCCGCGGCGAAGGCGATGCGGCAAGAAATCAGATCTTCGCCGAAGCTTATGGCAAAGACCCGGATTTCTTCGCCTTCTATCGTTCGATGCAAGCCTATGAGGCTGCTTTCAAGCCTGGCGATACGCGGATGATCCTCAATCCGAAATCGGATTTCTTCCGTTTCTTCAATTCACCGCATCCAGAGCCAGCCGCCAGTACGCCATCTATTACGCCTGCCCCCGCTATGCCTGCCGCCAACCGCTAACGTCCGAGCCTTTTTGCTGTGTCAGCCGCGCCGCGCTGGCTCATTTTTCAAAACGGCAAAACTCATCGAGGCCGAAAATCGTATAGGCAAAGTGCGATCCTATTTGCCTTTTTAGGAGACAATCATGAAGCGGTCCGATCTTACGGAAAAAATCCTCGACATTAAGCGCGATAAAGGCTGGTCATGGAAATACATCTGCGAGCAGATTGGCGGCATGTCGCCGGTCTTGGTCGTGGGCGCGCTCCTCGGCCAGATGAAGCTCGTGAAACCGCAGGCTGAAAAAGCCGCCGAGCTTTTTGGTCTCTCGCAGTCCGAAGCGCGGCTCTTGAACGAGATCCCGATGCGCGGCACGCCCATGCCGCCGACCGATCCCTTGATCTACCGCCTTTTTGAACTCGTGATGATCAATGGCCCAGCCTGGAAGGAATTGATCCAGGAGGAGTTCGGCGACGGCATCATGTCAGCGATCGATTTCGATATGGATATGGAGCGCTTGGCCGATCCGCGCGGCGACCGCGTGAAGATCACCATGTCGGGGAAGTTTCTGCCTTACAAATATTATGGTGCCACCGGCAATCAGCCCGGTTATGGCTATAAAGAAGAATAGAATATTCGTTTCGACCCCGTCTTATACCGACAGTCATAAAGTATGACCGTTGGATCACTCTTGAAGTCTCGCCATCGCTTTGAAAGCTGAGAATTCAAGAAAGAAACGAGAGCATGTTCCGCAAAACTGTGCGCGGTTTTGCGAAAAGAACATGCTCCAACATATCGATTTGGAGCGAATTCTTATAGCTCGGGTGAGTCCACCCAAGCGGAAAGCGCTCTAAGAGTCACTCTTATTAGCGCCAATGGGCGGAAAATTGAGCCGCCGCCGGTTTTCCGCCTTATTTGTTCCGTCGTTGGAGCTTCATTTTCAACCAGGAGCATGCTGACAATTCAACGCGAGTTGATCATGCTCTTTTGAAGACAATCGGCTGTTTCCGGTGTCTTATGCCACGCGGTCGATCGCAGGAGATCATTTCATGGGTTGGTTCCCCCTCGCAGAGCTTTCGGTTTCGATGCCGCATATCTTTGGTGTCTCGCTGAAAAAGCAGTCCGTGAAATTGCTCTTTGCCTGCGCTTTCGGCTTATCGATGGGTGCTCTGCCGTTACAGCCGCTCATTTCGGCCGCATATGCCCGGGGACCGCAATCTTTGGCCGATCTATCCGATCAAGTCAGCGATGCCGTCGTCAATATTTCCGCGACGCAGACAATGGAAGACAAGCATGCTTCGGCTGCCCCGCAATTGGAACCGGGAACGCCGTTCGACGATCTATTCGAGGAATTCTTCCGCCGCCGCCAGCAACAGGGGAATAACGGCAGGGGCGAAAGCGACATGCCTCCGCCTCATGCGCATGAACGCAAATCGAATTCGCTTGGCTCCGGCTTCGTGATCGACCCATCTGGAATTATCATCACCAATAATCACGTGATCGCGGATGCCAACGACATCACTGTGATCTTCACCGATGGACAAAAGCTCAAGGCTGAAATCATCGGCAAGGACTCCAAAGTCGATGTCGCAGTTTTGAAAGTGAAACCCGACAAACCGCTGAAATCGGTCAAGTTCGGCGATAGCGACAAGATGCGCGTCGGCGATTGGGTCATGGCCGTCGGCAATCCGTTCGGTCTCGGCGGCAGCGTTTCAGCGGGCATCGTCTCGGCCCGCAACCGCAACATCGAGTCCGGCCCCTATGACAATTACATCCAGACCGATGCCGCCATCAATAAGGGCAATTCCGGCGGCCCTTTGTTTAACATGGATGGCGAGGTGATAGGCATTAATACGGCGATCCTGTCGCCATCCGGCGGTTCGATCGGCATCGGCTTTGCCACACCCTCGGATACGGTGGTGCCGGTTGTCGATCAATTGCAGAAATTCGGCGAAACGCGCCGCGGCTGGCTCGGCGTCCGTATCCAAAATGTCGATGAGTCGATCGCCGAAAGCCTCAATCTCGGTCCGGTCCATGGCGCGCTTGTCGCCGGGACGGATGATAAGGGTCCGGCAAAGGCCGCGGGCATTCTCGCTGGCGATGTGATCGTTAAATTCGATGGGATCGATATCAAAGAATCGCGCGATTTGCCGAAGGTTGTCGCATCGGCGCCTGTTGGCAAAGATGTGAATGTGATCGTGATGCGGCAGGGCAAAGAAGTCGCAAAAACAGTCAAACTCGGCCGCCTCGAAGATAATGAAAAGCAGCAAGCCTCACTCGAAACCAAGGAGCCGGAGGCCGAAAAGGCAGAGCCGCGGCCGCCCGCCGCGAAAGCCTTTGGCATGGAGTTTACGAATCTCAGCTCAGTCACAAGGCAAAAATTTGCGATCGGTGAAAGCGTATCGGCAGGCGTCGTCGTGACGAATGTCGAACCCGATTCGCCCGCCGCCGAGAAAAATATCCAGGCAGGCGAGGTCATCGTGGAAATCAATCAGGTCCCTGTTAAAGATCCAGCCGATGTCGCTAACAAAATCAAGGATCTAATGGATAACGGCAAGAAGTCGGCACTATTGCTGGTCGCCAATACGCATGGCGAGGTCCGGTTCGTCGCTATCGCCATGAAATAGACCCGAATCCGGAAATCACCGTGATCTGATGGGCAACCTTCGCGCGAAGATGTGCTGTTTATGCGGCATGAATCGCTCTTTGGCCTGCTTTGTTTTCAGACTTAGAGCAGCGCTTTCCGCTTGGGTGGAATCCCCCAAGCGATAAGAATTCGCTCCAAATCAATATGTTGAAGCATGTTCTTTTCGCAAAACTGCGCACAGTTTTGCAGAACATGCTCTAATTCTAAATATGATTAATTTTTGAGCGTAAGATGCCCAAAATAACTTCTTCTTGACATAAAACGATCCTAGCCTTATCTCGACGTCGTTAGCACTCTCCAAACATGAGTGCTAACACGGCTTGGCATGAACCGGCCAGAGATTCGCGGGGCGTTCTCTCTTTTGGGAACATCGTCCCCTCCGTTTTCAGAGGAAGCAAATCATGAATTTCCGTCCCTTGCATGATCGCGTCGTCGTCAAGCGCCTCGAAGGCCAGGAAAAGACCAAAGGCGGGATCATTATTCCCGATAATGCCAAAGAGAAGCCTCAGGAAGGCGAGATCATCGCCGTTGGCCCTGGCGGCCGCGACGAAAGCGGCAAGATCACCCCCCTCGACGTCAAAGCCGGCGACAAAGTGCTGTTCGGCAAATGGTCCGGCACCGAGGTCAAGATCGACGGCCAGGATCTCCTTATCATGAAGGAGAGCGATATTATGGGCGTTATCGCCTAAGGCGCCTTTCTCCCCATCAAGATAGAAACCTTTTCAGGAGTTTAAAAACATGGCAGCCAAAGACGTTCGTTTTTCGTCCGACGCCCGCGATCGCATGTTGCGCGGCGTGGACATCCTCGCCAACGCTGTGCGCGTTACCCTCGGCCCCAAGGGCCGCAATGTGGTCATTGAAAAATCCTACGGCGCCCCGCGCATCACCAAGGACGGTGTGACCGTCGCGAAAGAAATCGAACTTGTCGACAAGTTCGAAAACCTCGGCGCTCAGCTCGTCCGTGAAGTCGCCTCCAAGCAAAACGATGTAGCCGGTGACGGGACGACGACCGCGACCATCCTCGCCGCGGCGATCGTCCGGGAAGGTGCCAAGGCGGTCGCCGCTGGTATGAACCCGATGGATTTGAAGCGCGGCATCGACCTCGCTGTCGACGCTGTCGTCGCGGACCTCAAGGCCAATTCCAAAAAAGTCACTTCCAATGACGAGATCGCCCAGGTCGGCACGATTTCGGCCAATGGCGACGTCTCCGTCGGCGAGATGATCTCGACGGCGATGCAGAAGGTCGGCAACGAGGGCGTGATCACGGTGGAAGAGGCGAAAGCCCTCGAAACCGAACTCGATGTCGTCGAAGGCATGCAGTTCGATCGCGGCTATCTTTCCCCCTACTTCATCACCAACCCCGACAAGATGATTGCCGAGCTCGAGGACCCTTATATTCTCGTGCACGAGAAGAAGCTCTCGTCGCTTCAGGCCATGCTGCCTGTGCTCGAAGCCGTCGTGCAGACCGGCAAGCCGCTTGTGATCGTCGCGGAAGATGTCGAAGGCGAAGCGCTCGCAACTCTCGTCGTCAACAAGCTGCGCGGCGGCTTGAAGGTCGCAGCCGTCAAGGCGCCCGGCTTCGGCGATCGCCGTAAGGCCATGCTCGAAGATATTGCGATCTTGACCCAGGGCCAGCTGATTTCCGAGGATCTCGGCATCAAGCTCGAGAACGTTACGCTGCAAATGCTCGGCCGCGCCAAGCGTATCCGTATCGATAAGGAAACCACGACGATCATCGACGGCGCTGGCGCCAAGGCGGAGATCGAAGCCCGTATCGGTCAGATCAAAAACCTCATCGCTGAAACCACATCCGATTACGACCGCGAAAAGGCGCAAGAGCGCCTCGCCAAACTCGCGGGCGGTGTCGCCGTCATCCGCGTCGGCGGCGCGACGGAAGTCGAAGTGAAGGAAAAGAAGGATCGCGTCGACGACGCGCTGAACGCGACGCGCGCAGCTGTCGAAGAAGGCGTCTCCCCCGGCGGCGGTGTTGCCCTTCTGCGTGCCATCAAGGCGCTCTCCAATCTGACCGTTGCCAATACCGATCAAAAGACCGGCATCGAAATCGTGCGCAGGGCTATTCAGACTCCGGCCAAGCAAATTGTCGATAATTCGGGCGGCGATGGCGCAGTCGTTGTCGGGAAGCTCATCGAAAATGAGTCTTATTCGTTCGGCTACAACGCACAGACCGGCGAATATGGAGACATGGTGAAGCTCGGCATCATCGACCCGACCAAGGTCGTGCGCACAGCTTTGCAAGATGCCTCTTCGGTTGCTGGTCTCTTAATCACCACCGAGGCAACCATCACGGAAGCGCCGAAGAAGGAAGCCCCTGCCATGCCGATGGGCGGCGGCGGAATGGGTGGAATGGGCGGAATGGATTTCTAATCCATTCATCTCTCAAAATTTCGAATATTATTCCGCGCGCGAGGCAACTTGCGCGCGGAGCCGTTTGTCATCGTCGTGGTAGCCGAAAACCGTTGTCCCGCTGTCACAAACCTGAGAAATCTTTTCACGTATTGTTGAAAGCTCAACGATGCTGCGGCCCTCCTCCAATTTAGCTCTCTCAATAAGCGGCCAGAGACGCTGCAATCGCATTTTAATTTAAGGCTGAGGTTTTTTTGCAACCGCCGCTGCGCATTTTAGGTCTAAGCTTCTCTCCGAATTCGGCGGCTCCGGGGGGAGAACCAAAAGTGCATTCATCGATAAAACCGTCAAAGGCCGGAAAAACCACGACGCGCGCGGATCTATTGGAAGCCGTCTATAATTCCAGCCCCATTCTGTCCCGGGCTCAAGCCCGCGAGATTTTTGAAATCGCTCTTGAAGAAATTTCCGATGCCTTGGTTCGCGGAGAAAGCGTCAAACTGCGCTCTTTCGGGCTTTTCTCGATCAGGTCGAAACGCGAACGGATCGGCCGCAATCCACGGACAGGTGTCGAAGTTCCGATCACACCGAGACGCGTCCTGACCTTCAAGCCTTCGCCTGTCTTGACAGCGAGCCTCAATGGAATGACCGTCGCGGCGGAAGAAACCGAATCAGCCTAACCCGAATGACATCCGGAATAGAGCTTGACCTCGTAATCATCAAAAGCCTTGAATGTGACGCATTTTCCGTGCGGTTATCGTAAATCGCTGATTGGATGAGGCGCTTCAGGCGGCCTGTACTTTTTTCAGCATGTCGAAACCGCCTCTCAAAATCGAAAGTGCTTCGATAAGCATCGAAGCACTTTTTCACAGTCATGAATGGCTTCTATGAAATTCCTGGCCCTAGCTGTCGCTCTGTTTTCCGTCATAAGCGCGATCATCGCTCAACAGACTGGCGAGCCTCTTGTCGGCCTCCTCGCCGCCGCCGGTCTTATCTGCGCCTACACAACCTATCGCGCTTATGCCATTTCAAGCTTTCTGAAAATCTTCGCTGCCACCTTCGCAGCCGAGACCGTGATATTCGGCAGTATATTTCTTCTTTCCAAGATCGGTCTTTGGCCAAAAGATCTTGAAGACTATCTGCTGCCCGAAAGCCTGCCGATCACGGTCGCGATCTTTGCGATCCTCGTCTATCTCGTCTCTTTTATCCCTGTCATCCGGTCTATGACGCTGATCGCCGACCGCTATTTCAACACCAGCGATAAAAATCCCGCGCGAATCTGGCCTTTCCCATCTTTCGTTGCGCATGAACGCCGCATCGCAGCGGCGATGATCGTTTTTCTCGTTCTGATCAATCAGGCGCAAGTCGGTATCGAAGTCCGTCTCTCGTTCTTCTCGCGCGATTGGTTCAACGCGATCCAGAACAAAGACGAAGCCGCTTTCTGGTATCAGCTTTTCACGGTTTTCTGCCCTTGGGTGTTTGTCTTCATCGCATCCGCGGTCACAGAGCTCGTTGTCCAATCGACCATGGTCATCCGCTGGCGCCGCTGGCTCACGGATTATTATGTCACCCGTTGGCTTAAAGGGCACGCACATTACCGAATGTCGCTGACGGGCGCTGGCGCGGACAATCCCGATCAGCGTATTTCGGAAGATATCTCCCGCTTCATCGATGGCGGTCAGG
>Ga0116230_10006109_pt1 | contig 11845 bp, 6 predicted proteins | sample S1TSphfallax_3_FD_88678 | JGI IMG/M metagenome (GOLD analysis project Ga0116230, IMG submission 88678) | Host-associated microbial communities from peat moss isolated from Minnesota, USA - S1T2_Fd - Sphagnum fallax MG | ecosystem: Host-associated > Plants > Peat moss > Unclassified | place: USA...
GCTTTAGCCCATTTTAGGGTTTTATGTTCTACAGCCAATCATTTCCCTTCTTGTCTATTTCCATCAATTATAGACGACATTCACATCATAGGTCCCCCTTTAATTGTATCATCTATTTATGAACACTTCCTAACCGAACTTCTTGCAATAGGTCTTTCCATCCAACCTTAAAAATGCATTGCACGGTCAACTTCTGGCCTACCACTAAACTTTAACACCCCATTTGAAAGAATTAAAGTCTTGGGGGTTTCGTTGGGCATCATAACTTTCACATCATCCTTCATCAAAGAAGCCCTATAAGAAGATGCTCAACATGTGGAGCTTTTCTTTAGAATGGGTGATGTTCAGGTGACCCTTGGATTTCTAATTCATTATTGTGTGCAATACCCATCATATCTTCTGTAATGCACACTTCCATTTTCCACCTTCATAAAGTCCTTTACTTCCTTTGACTCCTCCCTCCATAAAGTGTTTGGATGCCTTTTGGGTTTAGGATTCTTTGATAGCCCAAGAAAGACTTTTAACTTGTAAACAAGCCTTCCTCCCAATAACTTTTAGTGGCATCAGGCTCATATTGACATCCACCATCACCCAACAGCCTATTTAGGGAGTTGGGACCTTTTCACTTTAGTCATAGTTGTTAGGTCTATGGTTGATCAATGTCCTTTCCATTTTGAAGCCTTAGCATGAATCAACAACAACATTTTTTTTTTTAACAACACCTTAAGGTGGCACGTGATATTCTACCACCCTCAACTTGTGCATGTCTTCTTCCATTTGAACAACTCATCGGGCAACAAATGGTTCATCTTCAAGTTTCCATCTTGGAATGTCTACACCATCATACCTTTTCCAACATGTTTTCCAACGGGACATCTACAAGCCATCATACTCAAATTTTATCATGTTCTAGCCCAAGGGTAGGCGTTTGGCTTGTAATTTGGCTAATTTTCCCAACCTTTTGATTATCTTCCCCAATTTTTTGCACAACATTTCGTATGTGACTTGGACTACCCCATCCCTCAATTGCTTGCATGCTTTGATGTGTGTGCACACATCCCATCTACCCTATGGGTATCCACCTTTTATGTTGTGTTCGTGGCAATGAGTGCACTGGAACCCATGATGTAATTCGTGACACCTTTGGCACCATTGCGCGAGATGTTGGTTTCCACATGAGACAAAAACAATTACATGCATTTTTTTCAACCACATTCAACTCCTTTCATCGATGAATCAACAATGTGTTTAACAAAAATGGCATTCGCATTTTAGCTGATGTTGTCATTGTCGATCCAATGCGAGTGGATTTACTTCCCTGATCTTGCGCAACTCAAAGATTTGCTACATCAGATATAACTTAAGCCAAGGAAAGGAGCTATCACAATTGACACCCCACTAATCAATTCCTCCCCTTAACAATTGAGGTATTTGGTTGCTTACACAAACATGCTGATGTGTTTTTACACAATTGTGCCAATGCCATTTAGAGTTTGAAGGGGACAGAATGCCTTCATTTTTTTACCTTGGTCCTTTTTTTTGTCAAAATTTTTTGATCACATTACAAAGGATGCTAACATCTTCCATCTTAAATCGAATGAAAGTTGTGAACTTAGTTACTTCCCAACTTCCACCCTTTCAAGACACAACTCCCATCAACACGACCGACCTACTACAAGCCGTCGATTTTTGAGATGTAAATGTGGCTGACTTCCATAGGTGGTTGGTTATGGACATGCATAGATTTTCATAGCAACTTTGAACCAAATGTATGTCTTGTCACTTTTCCCTTTTCCTTTATTTTACTCCTTTGTACATTTCCCTAATCTATGATGTGTTTCTTAATAAAGATTTATAGGTCTTTAATAACAAGAGCTAGGTTTCTTTGAAACTAAAAATGATAATCAAAATACTGGATGAAATTGTCCCAAAGGAAAATTGCAAGGGAGAAAACTCAAATTTCTCTTTTAATCGAAGATTATTTGAGTTGTCTCCTATCACCTTGTGTTTTGTTTGCAACCACCTATCTACTTATGTTATGGAATACATAAGATGACTCATGGGATTACACAAAGTCTACCTAAGGGATTAGTTAAGGATTTTTTAAGCTAGGGGATATCTAGGGATTACATAAGAGATTATATAAGGAAACACTTGTCTACCTAAGTTATGGAATATTTGAGGACTACTTAGGGAATTACCTAATGCCCACCTAGGGAATCCAAGAAGACACTTAATAACCTACCTAGGTTATGGGATACCTAAATATTATTTAGAGGTTCTACTTATGAAGCTAGTTAAAGATTTCTTAAGTTAAAGGATACTTAAGGGCTAGTTAAGGGATTACCTAAGGTTAATTCATAAATGCAACAATGGGTTACATAGGACTTACATAGGGGGATACCTAAGGGCTACCTAGGGTTAATTCATAACCCCTATGTGAACCATATGTAATTCTTTAAGTAGCTCATTAAATAGTTCATAAATATCCCCTAATTTAGGTAGGTCCTTACATAACCCATATGTAATACCCTAAGAATCCCTATGTAACTCTTGTGTAGGTTTTTTATAGCCTATACTTTAAGTAGCCTTTTAAGTTATTTAGGTAACCCCCTTAATTAACCTCTAGATATTTGTTAATTTTAAATATTCTTATAGCCCCTTAAATAGGCCTTATGTAACTTCCTTGATAGTCCTTAAGTATGGGTGTGGGTACACAAAAGGGAGCCAATGGGATTACTTTACAAAAGGACAATGAATATTTTAAAGTCATTTTTCATTTTTTCATATGAAATAATTTTTGAACGAAATATTTTGCTTCTTGTTATTAAAAATACATATAGGTGCCCCAATAGATCACATGTTAATCATTGTTGAATAAAATTGAATTTCTCAAAGTGTAAATTTTGCTAAATTTTGTGTTTCATCTTGAAAATTTATCATAATTTTGGATCATAGCAAAATATGTTAATTACTTTAGGTTTTTGTTTCTTGTATCATAAATTACAACTTTATTTTGTATGTCATGCACATTACACCACATTTACACATGGTAAAAGACTTTTGAGATTTTAAAAATTTGAAAGATACCTTGAATTTCTAAAAATTTCAAATTTCATATCTTTTAAATTGTGAGTGTTTTTTGAATGTAAGACATAGTATATTACTATCGTCTAAATTTCTTTACCATCAAAATTATATTATTATAATGGTCTTTTACTTAGTCTTTTGTAAAATTAACCACAATTTGACGCAACGCCTATTCAAATTCAAATGTCCTTTACTAAAACCAAAACCAAAAATTTAATGTAATGAATTTTTTATATGAATTCCTCAACATTCATATTAGTCATTTAGCACAACTTGGAATGATTAACATAACTTGCTTGGGGGGCAAGAATTATAGAAAGGCTCCCCGATAACTTTAATTAAAAGCATGTTAGAAGCACCTTTACATCCCAACATGTTAAGCATCCATTTGTTAAGTAAATTAAGTAACGCGCTGCCAGTTTTTTTTGTTTCTGTGTGTTTGATTTATTTTGCTTTGTTTGGCAATCTCATCTTATTTAAGGGTGGAAGAAATGAACGCACTTTGCAAGAAAAAAAACATATATTAAAAAGTTCACATAATTTTCACCACTATTCGACATGGTTTTTGGCTCCTATGTGTGTACTCACACCCATATACCCTAATCCAAACAAGTCCCTTAATAGCCTTTAAATAACCCCTATGTAAACTTTAAATGGGCCTTTAATTAGGCCCTATGTAACCCCCATGTAAAGATTTCATCATCCCTATCTTAAAAAGGTAGGTGGATAAATAAGTAAATAACCCATAGGTAAATGAGTAACCCATGGATAAATACCCAACATACAAGGAAGGACTTAGTACGTGTAACCAAATTAACCCCTACTAGGTAGCCCCTAGTCTATGCGATCATAATGGTTCTAGATCATAGTGTGCTTAGAAAATAAATTATCATAGTCATTTTTAAAGATTTTTTCCTTAGCTTTGAAATTCGGTTCTCATTTCAATGGATTTAATTGATAGCTGAAAAAGGGAACCCTTGGTAATGGTTCATGATTTTTGATCATGAATTTCAATACATGTTTTCTCTCTCTCTCAATTCCATGATATTGTTCTTTAAAAAAATAAAAGGCTCCAATTAATTAGCATTCAAGGAATGCCTTGCACATCTTCTTTTGCACCACTTGTGCCAATTATTAATTTGTCCTTGTACATGCAAATTTGTTTTGATCAACACTTTCCTTCTCTTTTAAATTATTATTTTTTGTTGGAAGCAAATTTGAATTATCAATGAGGTGTTTTGTAAGCTCTTGTACAACATTTGCATGATAACAACATAATTTGTCACCCAAATACACAATTTTTAAAAAAAAACATTTTGTATAAATGACAAAATGTTTGGGGATCAAATGCCATGTGTTTTGTTACATTTGAATCAATTAACCATAAATTATCTCCTTTTGTTTTTGCAACTAAGGTAGCTACATACAACTTTGTTGTACTTGCTACAGTTTTTTCTCACATTCCAAAGCAACAATTATCTTATTACAATTCTTTTGCACATAACCAAACTTCTTACAATAAAAGCATCATCACTTTTTCTTCCTTATGCATAGAGTACATTATTATTCCCTTCACTTTCTTTTAAAGAATTGGAGCCTAATGCATTCTTATATTTGCTTTCAGATTCAAATTTTTTAAGGTGTACCACTAAGGACAAAAAGGACTTAGTATTTAATGAAAACTTTTTTTGTCTTATACTTTCATCCCCATCAATATTAATGAATCAAAATGTGTTAAATATTTTATAACTATTATATTCTAGACCATTACAATTCTAGATTCCATCAATCTTAGATCCATTTTAGATCCATTTTGTGTCTTTGTACATGGTTAAAAATGACTATGTAAAAAGACACAAAAAAGGGGGACACCATGACAATATTTTGGTACTCAACAAATTTGGACCCTTTCAGTTTTAGTTCTTGTAAACAGTGTAGTTGCAATATCAAATGACAGATTTGAGACTTTTCATAAGAATCTCCTCTTGCAAAACACAGATGTAATGAGGGTCTACAACTATGTACAATTTGTGCCCCTATTGTTGGTGGAGGAGTACTTGGTCTGACCAATGTTTCATCCCTTGTTTGAGAAAGTTTTCCGACTTTTAGTATTAACTTCATTCAATTTTTCTAGGGATGAAAATAGGTGTCATCAAATTTTGTAACACTTTGGAGATCAATTATGTTTAATTGAAACATTTTTATTTGTCTTTTTATCAATTTTTAGGATTTGAAGAACCATGTTCTGATATGATATATCAGTACTTTAAGAATGAACATGAGTGAAAACTTAACATGATGGAAATAAAATTAGTCATCTTCATTGCAATTTTGCCAAAATATTTATGTGTTCCAATATGAGAAGGGGTAACCTCTTTGAACAATCATGTCCCTTCAATATTCAATAGACATCAATCCAATACTTTTATATGCAGCCAATAGACACTAAGTTATAATCATAATCTAAAAATATTCTTTACAAATATTACAAACTGTGTATTCTTCACACAAGTCCTTTTGAAGAAAAAACCATTTCTTTAGTGGGCATTGACCTTCATATGATGTTATTTTAGTCTTTGCATGAACATGAAACTTAGATGTCAAAATGAAGATAGATCAATTGAAGATTACAAAATGATATTTTGGTGTGAAAAGAATCTTTAGTCAACTTTCATTACAATGAGATCATAATACACTTCTATCTACATGAATATAACAAAATGCATGTAATTATTGATAAATGGTGGTGGTCCTCATCCACAATGAATTTATCATGCACCCTATGTAAAATAACAAAACAAAAAAAAAGTATAATGTTCACTCATTTGCCCACCATACATGAAGACAATTGAATAACTCCTCTTTTAGACTATTGGGTCCTTCTCCAAATCTCAAATCAAATCTACAAACTTAGTGAATAAGTTTATAAGGCCGCATCATGTCATTATCCTCATGGTCAAGAATATGACAATGAAATACATAGCCTGGGCCCAGCGTGGGATCAAAAGGGAATCGTCTTCCATCAGAGGTTTGAAAACGAATACCATAGCGAGTCACAAAGTTCGGCCATACTATTGCTGTGTCCTTGAACCCAGTGTGATATATTTTTGGTGGAATTGGCGGTCCAGTAAAACAAGTCCCAGGCTTTGAAAATCCCACTTCTATGTTGCAACTGCCATTGAGGTACCTGTTCATTAGCACATTAAGCTTCTAGCGTCAGTATGGACTGAACACTAAACACACAATCACCATACAAAAACAACAACCTTCTACATTTCTCTTCTCATGGACTGGCTTACCATCTCATAATGAACTTTGCAAGCAGGCATTGCATTTTTTGGAACAACACTGTACAGGGTGGACCAGTACCGGAGGGCTTCCCGCTAGGTAGTAAGAGGAGACATTCCCAACAGAAAGTGTATTCCAAAGGCACAATAATTTTGGTTCTAATTTCCCCCTTCCCCCTCACCAAAGTTTTTCTTTTTCATTTTTGTGGTGTAAAAAGCTTGCAGAATTTTTCAGAAAAAGAAAAAGTAAAGCAAAATTTACTGTAGAGAAAAAAACAAATTCCAAAAATTTCGCAATTCTTTTTTCAAGAAAATGACAAAATTTGGGGGAGGGGGGGGACTAGCCCTCACTCTTTCGCAGCAAGGAGTGAAGGGGTTTAAAAAATATTATAATAGATGTCTAAAATATAGAAAAATCAATTCAACCCACCTATTGTCAACGTATAACAACCGTGCACTTAAGTTGGACAATTGAATTAAATCAATGGGGGTAATAGGAGCCTAATAATATGGCAGGAAAATTAGTAGACTTTGTGCACCTTCTGCATGGGAATTTAAATGCTAATGGAAAGGAACCTTGATTGCAACTTCAGGTTGGGAATGCGATGCTAATGGAACTTGCAACTGGACCTTCCAAGCAGAAGGTGCCGCTACTCAATGAAGGAAAAGCAACTGGACCTTTGAAAGGTGACCGTGGTGCTAGACTTATGGAAAGGCGGCCTTACCCGTCTTCGTCGAAGGGCTGCAGGTTCAGAACCTTGAACTGGATGAGATGAACGTGAATGGGGTGGGCATCCGGTGTTGTATTGATCCATTCCCAAACCTCCACGGCGCCTTCACGAGGGAAGTCGACCACGGGATCTCGCCACGTTCGGTTCTCTATAAGCGAGACGATCGGGTTGCCGTTTGCGTCGTCGAACTCTTGGAGATTCAAATAGCGATGCAATGCGTTTGTGTACTTGATCTTCTGGACAGTTCTCGCAGACTCTACATATTGTAACGCATGTCGTAGATCGGAATTGCTTGGGCCCCGGGCTTGTCTGGAATTAGGCCAGGCGGTCACTTGGAATTTCAGCACACTTTGCGTCTGTGGTGGACTGAAGCTATCCGTGCCGTCCGGAAATGGAGCTGGCGCCGAATTGTTGACGTAAACCACATCTCCTGGTTTCAGCTTCGAGAAGTCGATGAGAAGGTCCAGCCTCTCTGCCGGAGCCACTAGAAGTGATTTTAATATCTGGGGTTTCGTCTCTAAGTAACCTCCGTCGGTTCCAATTTTGTGGAAGCGCAAAGACGGTTCACTGAGCGACAAGTTGAAGAAGCGTGCGTTGGCAGTGTTAAGTAAGCGGAGTCTGTAGACACGGGGGTACACCTCGAGATAAGGCCACGCTTTCCCGTTCACGAGGATGGTGTCGCCAAAGTACTCAGGACACCAAGTGGGATGAATAGTTGCGTTATCGCCGATGTTGGGAAAATTGATGGACCCGTTTGCCCAGAACTGCAAGTCCCTGAGTACCAAAGGGATTTCGTACTCTCCGTAGGGGAAAAGCTTCGTCAGTTTGTCCTTAGGCGATCGCACAAAGTACAGACCCGTCAGACCTGCTAACACGTTCAGGCGAGTGATGCCCACTACGTGATCGTGGTACCAAAGCAGCGCTGGTCTTTGACTATTGGGGTATGAGTAGTGTTGTGTCACGTAGGTGTATCCATGTTCTCCCTTTGGAGTCCACCAAGCATCGGGATGGCCGTCGTAGATACTCTCAGTCTCAGCGCCATGTAAATGAACCACGGTCGGGACTCCACCGTGTTTCGGGCGCGCCCAATTGATGCTTGTATCCACAGGAAGAAAGTGCTTGTCGTCCGGTATGTGATTCTCCCAATGTATCCTTGCTTTTACATCCAACGTGGCTTCAAACGTGGGTCCTGGAAACGTAGCGGTTTCCTGACTCTCACCATATGCATACAGGGTTGTAGGAGGCAGATCCCTGTGCAGCTTCTGCAATGGATATATAATTCGCAGGCAACAATGTAAGTACGTGGACAGATAAAGAATTCAAGGAGCCAGATATAACAAAGATCTTTCACTATTGTTTAGCGTTGTACCGCGTTGACAATAGCTACGAAATGTAAGCGTCCAGATTGAAGTCTCGACAGTTTCAAGGAATGATCGGAGTCGCCATAATTTCAAGGAACGCTGGTTTCAAATAGGATCCAGACTTTCTTCGTCTCTATTAAGTCTCTTTCTTCGTCTCTACTCAATGAACAGCTGATCTTGAATTCAAAGCCGATAAAAGACATTTGGGGTAAATACTGGGTCTACTGCGGTCTGCACTTTTCCTCTTCTTTGACAGTTCAGTTCCTTTCTTTCCCTAGCTCTACTTCAGTTGGTTCTAAATATCTCTCCCTGTCCTCGCTTGTGAGATTTACGGTGCACGTGATGAGATTGAACAAGCAGTCGGGCAATGAATCACATGCGGGGGTCAGATATAACTTATAAGAGAGATGGAGAGATATAATTAGAGCTGCTTATGGAAAATCTACTGGAAGTTAATAATTGTCAGGCTGCGAGCTGGGACAATGATGGTAATTATAACGACTGTTGCTCTGATTCTATTGCATCCCGGAGCATTAGCAAACTGATGAATCATCAGAGCTCAATACATTGAAAAGTTTAGACCCGAGAGAGAGAATTGAATACCTGCTTTATCTTCCAGGCACCGATGCTGATCTCAGTTGTATTGACAGGAATTTGATATGGGATGGGAAGCTTATCAACGAATTGGGTCAGCGTGGGCGAGGGTGTCAGAGCCTGACAAAACGAATCTTCAGCTTCCACGCCGCTGGGAAGCTCCCAGCAGAATGCAACCAAGCAGGAACTAACCAAAATTAGTCGTAAAGAGTCGAGGCAACTCCAGGACGTACTCATGATTACCGCTGCATTGAATCTAGTACTCCTAGTCCTTCTGTTGTAGAACTCATGATTAGGCCCCATCATTAAGTCGTGAGAGCTTCTCTTCCCGTCCGAGTACGACGTTGTGCACAACTCATGTACGTGATCACGGACGTGCTTGAAACTCGTCAAATGACAGCCAACGCACTCTGAATATAGTCACAGACCAAAAAAAGAGCCGTATTAATTCTCCTGTACGATCGAGCTACAGCTTTCGCTGAGCGCAATGAACCAGCTAGGCGGATAGCGGGAGACCGAGTTTGAAATGAAAAGGTTAAGTAACTCGAACCATCATTTATTTCCGAGACCGGCTGTGAGAAGCACAATTGGTGGCCCATGCGCGCAAATGCTGTTTTCTATCCAGATCAGATTATGAGTCTCGTTAAGGGTTCCTTTCCATTAGGCTGCTGTGATCACAGTTACACAGTCTGCTGTAAATTTAGAGCACTACAGTATTAGTTACATGTCTTGGTTGCAAAATTATATGATAATGATGCCCAAATCGGCGGTTTCTCGATACGGGCCAGAATCCTTGGGGTGGTGGACGTCCCAGGTTCCCTGCGCCAAATCTGTGCACGTCAACGCGTGATATATCCATCATGAGCTGGATTTCAACGACCTAATGGTGTCCTTGCAAGTTGCTTGCAGCTGCTGTGGGGACAGTTGCACTGCTTATTGATTTCTTCCCTGCTTCTTTGTTGGTGCTTGAACCGTGTGTGCGCGCGCTTTGGTCAAAATTTCTCTAGCGTCACTCCACCCTCAAGCAACTGAGACAAGTCTGGCGTCATCCAAGCATCTAGACGAGAAACTTAACTACCTGGAATCCAGGATGACGACTTTCAGTTTCACCTGAGGAAGTTGCTTGAATCTTTTCCTTTGACTAATTGTAAACATTTAGGAAATAAATTAACCTTGTTCCCCCCCCTCCCCCCCCCCGGCCCACAAATTTTTTTAATTTAGCCTTGAACTAGTTTCAGCCTTGTATCTTTCTCATTTTTAGTATTTTTTAGCGATTTAAACCCTGATGCGTCCACCACTTAAGGCTTTACAAAGCTTATTTTATTCCAAAAGCAAAGATGCAACAATCAAAAAATTTAAGCTTGAAATCCTAACCTGTTTTAATTCACTTATTACGTAACATTCAACCCCCTTACACCAAACAGCCCATACTTCTCCATTCCTTCACAGAATTTAGCAATTCCTTCCACAAATGTTCATTTAGCTTCAGAAGCAAATGAAAACGTGTGAGGATTTGACCTCCTTTGAGTTCTTAAATGTTCACTCACCAGCCTATTTACCCTAGTAACATTCAAATCATTTATGATTTTGCAGCAAAATAATACCTCTGCACACAGGTGTTGCTTGGAAAGACCCATGCCTTCAGATCGTTTACCATAAAAATTACATAAAAGTGTTTTGGCTCCAAAGGGGCATTTCAAGGCTAATCTAAATTTGAGCTAAAACGTAGAAATTTCTAGAATATGGATCCTTAGTATGCATGATCCACATGCTTACCTATAGTGTTTCCTGGTTATTATACAATAAATAGCTCAAATAGTTAAAATAACTAAAATTTGTAATTATGGGGCCTGCACCAACTTATAAACCCTGCATTATGAAATGGTTGAATTTCAATTCAAAAGGAAAATGATGCACCAACTTATTTGACACTTAAAAAATTGAATTTATTGCAAACCTTGAATTTTTTGGAATTTTGTCATCCAAAATACTATTGTTTAAGAATTGGTGGCCCTCTCCAATCTTATTCTATTTCAAAAATAGATTCCTCCCCAAGTAGAGAAAACCAGTTTGCAATTTTTGCTCTAGAATTATATCCCTTTTGCAAAATTCATTAGTTTAGTCCTCTTCTTCTTATGGGTGTGACCAATTTTGTATGTTTTGCCTATTGGTAATAAGTGGATTCAAATTCATTTTGTTTCAGTTATCATACTTAAGAACGTTTTCAGATATTTGAATAGCGAATGCATTACTCTAGTTATTGTATTTTTGGTGCAGTCTTGACAATAGTACCATAAATATTGAAGTTGAAGGCTAAGGTTAGTGGACGGTTGAAAGAATCTAAAAATGGCTCTATGTACTAAAAACTTTTCATGAATGCTCAGTTAAATTTCACTTTCACAGCAACAAAACATTAAAAATAGGTTAAATCTTTGGCAATGAAAAGTAAGTTTAGGGGTTTAAAGCAGGATTTTTTTTTTCAAATTCCTCTAGGAAATCCTATCTGATAGTCAACAACTTGTAAAAAACTCTGGTTCTAAAAATAATATATAGCTTTTGGTAATAGATTTTTTATAGTAATTTTCAGTAGTAAAATTCAATAATCAATTTTTGGTACTGAAATTTGGTTATGAGATTTTATTTACAACTTTTGTCTCAAATTTTGGCCTTTAGGCTTTAGGAAAGAATGGACCAAATTGGTTTGCTTTGGTGTTTTGGATGTCGTCAATTGTGGATGGTGTGAAAACATTTTTCATCCTCAGTTTTGTCCAAACTAGTAGTA
>Ga0116230_10006110_pt1 | contig 11844 bp, 8 predicted proteins | sample S1TSphfallax_3_FD_88678 | JGI IMG/M metagenome (GOLD analysis project Ga0116230, IMG submission 88678) | Host-associated microbial communities from peat moss isolated from Minnesota, USA - S1T2_Fd - Sphagnum fallax MG | ecosystem: Host-associated > Plants > Peat moss > Unclassified | place: USA...
GCGGCTGCCGAAGAGAACCTGCGGCATGCCATCCAGCATTTCAAAGAAGCGCTCGGCGAGCGGGACGACGCCACCTTGGATGCCGAATACCGTCGCGCTTTCGCATTGATGAGCCTGAATCGACTATCCGATGCAGCGGCACAGCTCACAGAGGCCGACCGGCAGGCCGGGGCGCGCCTGGCGGAGAACTCGCGGCTCGCGTTCCAGGCGCATATGGCGCGCGGAAATCTGTACTCGTTTCAGTACAGACCCAGCGACGCCCTGAGGGAATTCCAGCACGCCGATCGAATTCGTGCCGTGATCGAGCCAAACGATTTCCAGGCGCTCTATCGGGTGACCGACGGGATCAGTTGGTGTTACGCGCGACTCGGCCGATTGGACGACGCCGAGCGGGTGCTTCGTCCCTTGCTCGCCGCTCGATACACGGCGGACGCGGTCGGGCCAACCCCTTGGTCGGAACTGCGGCTCGAGTATGGTGCGATTCTGAAGGATCAAGGCCGCTACGACGAGGCCGCGAATATCACGCGCGTGGCGCTCGATGAACTGGCATCGGCGCTCGGAACCGACGCGTTTTTTGTCGGCCTGGCGTGGGACTATTTGGGCGACATCTATTGCGCCGAGGGCAATTTTGAGCGGGCGGCGGAGCCCCGACAAAAGACCTATGATATCTTTCGCGCGCGCCTTGGCGATGAGGCGCAGAACACGCTGAGCGCCAGAGCGGATCTGGGCATCCTCGAATACCGCAAGGGACATTATGCGCAGGCGGCGCAGCAGCTCGCGCGACTGCGCAACGAGCTGCTTCAGAAAAAAGATCTCGCGGATCCTCTGTTGCAATACACCGCGTTTTATCTTGCCTCGGCACAGTGGGAGGGTCACCTCGGCGATCCAACCGCAATCGGTACACTGATCGCAGCCCTGACTCCCGACGCGCTCGCCTCCGTGGAGTCCGGCAAGGGCTGGGAACAGCGACTGGAAGCTCTGCGCGCCGCAGTCCGATTGCGGACCGAACCAGGTCCCAAGAACCTGGAACGGCTGTCCGATGCAGTCGCTAAAATGAAACAGGAGGGTGTCTCAACCGTGGTTCTGCACCCCTACTTGGAAGCGCTCGCAGCGGGGCATGCAACCTAACAAAGAATGCCAAAAACCCGGCGTGTGTGTCGGTGTGTCAGTCTTTCCCGCTGAAGTCAGCCCCGTCATCGGGTGACGGCTTGCCACGGAACCTGGATCCTCCGATCCGAGTCGCGAGCTGAGTCTCGGAACTGATTGTGCGCACGCGGTAGGTGTCAACTCTAACCGTCGAATGATCCGCGGTCGCGAACCCGCTAAGAGTCGGGGCTCGAAGTGGCGGCGGAGCGATTCCGCGGCAGCGTCGCCCATGGCCCGGTTTGCAGCGACTCGCGATCACTCAGTTCGGTGCGCTGCGAATTCAATTGCGCCTTTCTGGCCCTTCGTAGACTTCGGCCAGAAAACTCTGAGAAATCATGATATTCGGTCGTCTATAGGGGAACATAAACGCCGTCGACCGCGGGCGTCCTCAAAAACTTGTTCACCGCCAGCCAATACCTTTGGTAGGGTTGGATGATCATTTCCAGGTAGCGATCAAGCGGCACCCGCGGCGGGTATCAATAGCCAGGAGGGCTTTTGCGTGTGAACTGGCTCTACGACCCGATCCGTCGGCGACCATGCACCCATTTTGTGCGCACAACCTCGCGTTCACCTCGGTCCTCCGCCCGAACTCTTTCAGGTGATGAGTTTTGATTCAAGCCGACTCCAAAGCTGACGGGTTTCATCGGTCGGATGCGGAACCATCGGTCGGCGATCGGGAACTCATCGAGTTTTTCCAGCGGGTGTTCGCGACCAGCCTTGACGGCATCTTGCTCACGTCGCCCGACGGAAGAACCTTCACGGCGAATCCGGCGGCCTGCGCGATGCTCGGTCGCACGGAGGCGGAGCTGCGTATGATCGGCCGATCCGCAATCCTCGATACCACGCAGCCCACGTCGGCGAGCATGCTCGAGACGCGACGACGGTACGGTCGAGTCTGTCAGGAAGTCGAACTCCTTCGAGCCGATGGGAGCAAGATTTGGTGCGAGCTGTCGTCGTCGACGTACCTCGACGGCAGCGGCGAGGAGCTGGCCGTTGTGATTTTGCGCGATATCACCGATCGACGCGCCGCGGAAGCGGCCTATCGCGGGACCGAGGAGCGCCTACGCCTCGCGCTGGAGGGTGGCGATCTAGGACTCTGGGACTGGAATGCGAACAGTGGCGTGCTGACCGTCAATTCCCGTTGGAAGACAATGCTCGGTCTGCCGGCCGTGGGCTACGACCCCACGATCGAGCGATGGCACGCACTCGTGCACCCGGATGACATGCCGGTGCTCGATCAGCTGATTCGCGAAGTCATCATCCCGCCTGCGGGTCGTCACTTCGAGGCGGAAGTACGGGCACGACACGCTGACGGCCACTACGTCTGGATTCTCGACAAGGGCGCTGTGGTCGATCGCGATTCGGAGGGTCGGCCGCTGCGCGTCGTGGGCACGCACATGGACATCACCGCGCGCAAATTGGCCGAGGCGGCGAGTCGTGATGCCGAAGCGAAGCTGCGTTTCGCGCTCGATGCGGCCGACTTCGGCGATTGGAGCAGAGATATTCGCACCGGCGGCACCCGGCGATCCTTGCAACATGACCGATGCTTCGGGTATTCGGAACCCGTTCACGACTGGAGTTATCCGACCTTTCTTGAACACGTCCATCCCTTGGACCGCGATCGCGTCGACACGGCGTACCGCGTCGCTTTGTCCGATCCGGGTGTGTACGACGTGGAATTTCGAGCGATCTGGCCCGACCGCACCGTCCATTGGTTATGGTTGCGAGGCAGGGTCTCGTTCGACGACGCCGGCTCGCCCACGCAGATCGCCGGGATCGTCGCCGACATCACCCGTCGGCGACTCGCTGAGCAACGGCAACGAGACGATGCGACTCGGCTGCAATTGGCCACGGAAGCGTCCAACACCGGACTCTGGGAATGGAATCCGAACACGAACGAAGTATTTTATTCGGCAACGTGGAAGCGACAGCTTGGTTACGATGATCACGAATTGAAGAACAGTTTTGAGTCCTGGCGAGACCGACTGCATCCCGAGGATCGCGACGGCGCGCTCGCGACCGCCGAGACCGCCGCGAGGATGCCAGGATCCTATTTCGAGCACGAATTTCGGCTACGACACAGAGACGGCTCGTACCGGTGGATCCTGGCCCAGGCGTCGCTCGTCACCGATGCGGACGGGAATCCCGAGCGCTTCATGGGGTGCCATGTCGACGTGACCCAACGCAGGTCGGCGGAGGCGGCGGTGCGCCAAAGCGAGATGCGGTTTCGCGGCGCGATCGAAGCGTCACCGATACCGATGGCGCTCGGCGATCGTCACGGGAATCTGACCTACGTCAATCCGCAGTTCGTGCGAACCTTCCGCTATGAACTGCGCGACCTGCCGACACTCGAGGCTTGGTGGGCCTGCGCCCACCCCGAATCAGACTACCGGAGCTGGGTGCGCGCGACCTGGCAGGCACGGGAAGCGACTTCCCAATCGCGTGGACGGGCATTTTTGCCGATCGAACTCAGGGTCTGTTGCGGGGACGGAGCCTTGCGGACCGTGGTCGCACAAGTGGCCGACCTCGACGGCTCGTCCGGCAACACCCGCCTGTTCGTGTTCATCGATGTGACGGAGCAGCGTCGATTGGAGGGACAAGTCCTGGATGCCGTCACCCACGAACAACACCGCCTTGCGCGGGACTTGCACGATGGCTTGGGCCAAGAACTCACCGGGTTGTCCCTGCTCCTGTCCGGTTCCGCTCGATCCTTGTCGGGCGCTGACCCCGAGACGATTGCAGCGGAGATGTCGCGCTTTGCAGAAATTGCGCAACAATGTCTGATCTCGGCTCGGGCAATTGCGCACGGTCTTTCTCCGATTAGCCTGGAGAATGGCGGCCTCAAGAATGCGCTCGTTCGGCTCGCCGAATCCACCCGGCGGAACTCGGGAGTGGAGGTCTTGCTCGAGTTGCGCGGCGTTGATGTCGCGGCGGAGGTTCGGGGTGCCATTGCGGAGCCGATATTTCGCATCGTCCAGGAAGCCGTGACCAATGTGCTTCGCCACGCCGGCGCGACGCAAATCGAAGTTCGTTTGAGTAGAGTTCGCAGATCTTTACAGCTCGAGATCGCGGATAACGGCTGCGGCTTTGTGGAAGGCGGATCCTCCGCGGGCTTCGGCGTGCAAGTCATGCACTACCGCGCGCGTGCCATTGGCGGCCATCTGCAAATCGAACGCCGCGAACAAGGGGGAACCCTCGTTCGCTGTCTTTTTCCTGCCGCGACCTCGATCGACCGCACTGCGGGTCGCGCTTAGGGATTGCGCCCGGCAAGCTCTGTCCAAGCTTGCCGGGCCGCCATTCACCTCAAGGCTTCATCACGCCATGCCGATTGGGCAGATGGTCGGCCAGGAAATCCACGAACATCCTCACCTTGATCGGTACAAAACGCCGCTTCACCCAGACCGCCTTGATATCCAACTGCCAGGGGAGGTAGTCATCGAGCACCGTCTGAGCGTATGGCGGCAAAAGCTCTTCGGTCAATGAGGCCTCTGTCAGCACGGACTGCCCCGGCTAATGAGGGGTCCATCCAGAGCGGCAAGATGCTGCGGGTCCGCGAAATCGGCGGGGCAACCGGGGCGGGGTCGAGTCCCTGCGCGTTGATGACCTAGAGCCGCTGCCGAAGCCGCTGGGTGCAGCGGCAATCGACTGAGGCAACATGAGTGCCGGTGGCAAATACGATATCCGTGCCTCGCGGCGGTTTCGAAAATTGGATACGGCTCTCCTGCGCGGCCACTGGCTCAGAAGTCGTCGATTCGAACTGCAAGTCGTTCGGACAGGAATTCGATCCAGGCATTGGTCTTTGCCGCCACGCGTCGGCTTGGATGGGAGACGGCATAAACCCCTCCGGTCTCCACGGTGGGCACGTCAAGGAGGAGTTCGATCAGCCGCCCGTCGCGCAGGGCTTGGCAGGCCAAAAAACGCGGGCCGTAGACGATTCCCTGCCCCGCCATGGCCGCAGCGATCAGCGCTTCTCCATTGTTCGACCGGAAATCCCCGCGGATTGGAATGACGAGATCACCTTGCGGTCCAAAGCTCCAACTCTCGGCGCCGAGTGGTCGCGACAGGGTGTAGCCCAGGCAGTTGTGCGTGGTCAGATCGTCGACGGACTTCGGCACACCGCGGCGGGCGATATAGGCCGGTGCCGCGGCCAGAACAGTTCGTACCGGCGCCAGCTTTCTGGCGACCAGATCGCTATCTGCCAACAAACCGATCCGGATGGCGGTGTCCCAGTCTTCCGCAATCAGGTCGGCATGGTGATCGCTGAGGCCCAACTCGACGATGAGCCGCGGGTACCGTTCGGTGAACGCCGGAATGAGCGGCGCGATGTGCGCGATGCCGAAGGCGATGGGTACCGCAATGCGGATTTTACCCCCGACGACATCGGCCACGGACACAGCCTCGCTTTCGGCCTCCGTCAGCGCGCGAAGCAAGGCTTCCGATCGCTCGAGAAATTGTCGGCCGGCCTCGGTCAATGTCAGTCGCCGCGTGCTGCGATGAGCCAGCTTGACGCCGAGGCGATGCTCCAAGGCATCGAAGTGTTTCGTCGCCATGGCGGGCGACATGTTCAGCGCCCGCGCACCCGCGGACAACCCCCCCAGTTTCATCGCTGCGACAAATACTTCGATACCCGTCAAGCGATCCGGCATGTCGTTTCACACTCACAGTAGGAAGTCATTTTCCGAACGCTGGAGTTCTCGCGCTCGGATTCCAAAATTACACTAGCGGAGCGGTCTTGACTCGCCCGATCTGCGTAGGCGGGCCGCCGCGGACAAAGTTTCATCCATGGAGGCTAGATCAGTGAGTACATTCCCCGCTGCCGGTCATGTCTATGAGGCCAATTTCAACGAGGGCCTCATCGTCGTGCGTCTGGATTTCGACGCCGATGGCCAGTCGATGACCTTTACCGATGCCGGATCGAAGATGCCAGGAATGAAGCCGTCCGAGACGGTGCGATATATCGCGACGGAGATTCGGCCACTCGTCTATCTCGTCCACTGGCAGGAAGCAGACAAAATGACGGTCACCCACCTCGAGGATTTCGAGCGCGGCGTGGTGCACTCGCGTATTACCGCCACGGCCACGACCGGCGAGTTCTTCGCACTTGCCGGAGCCCTGAGAAGGCTGCGTTGACTGCATGCCGTCGCCGGCAGCGGCGAGGGATGACTGACTCGGATCGAGGAAGACTCTCGTGTTGACCGCGTCCGAGCCACATACGACACCACTCGCCTACGCGCAGGCATCCCGCGCCGACTACCGGGGAATGATACCCCTCGCCGGGCAACCCGATGCCGTGTCTGACATACGTGACTTCGTCATCCCGGCGAGCGATCCGCCGCGCGAGCTTGCCGCGCGCGCGTACCGGCCGCTCTCGGTGCCGGCTCGCGTGAGCGTTCCGGTGGTGCTTTTCTTGCACGGAGGCGGTTTCGTGGCGGGTGACCTCGATACCCATGACGTCATGGCACGAGCGGTCGCCAACGCAAGCGGATGTCTCGTGGTGGCCCTCGATTACCGCCTGGCGCCCGAACATCCGTTTCCCGCCGCGGTCGACGACTGCCAGGCAGCTCTCGTGTGGCTTGGGGAGCACGCGTCGGAATTGGATGGTGACGGTCGGCGGCTCGCCGTGTTGGGCGACAGCGCGGGGGGCAATCTCGCCGCCGTCGCCTGCCTCGTCGCTCGGGACCGGGGCGAACCCGCGATCAGCGCGCAGGTGCTCCTCTATCCGATCACGTCCGGCGCCATGCCGACCGCATCACGCTCCGCGCTCGGGGAGCACCTTTTTCCCACGAACGCCACCGTCGCCGATGTCCTGCGCGCCTATGTGCCCGGTCATGAGGAACGGACCGCGCACCCCTGGGTTGCCCCGCTCACTGCCGAGCTTGGCGGTGTCCCGCCGGCGCTGGTCTTGGTCGCGGAATTCGACCCTTTGAAAGACGAGGGACGCGCGTATGCGGAAAAGCTGCGCGCGTCGGGCGTGCATACCGAATGGGCCGAGCACCCCGATGTGGGCCATGGTTTCGTCCAGTTTTTCAAACAACCTGGGAACGCGATCCAAGGTCACGCAGCGATCCGACAGTTGGGCGGTTTCCTTCGCCGGCGGCTCATCAGCTGATCCAGAAGTGGTGCGCGAAGAAATCGAACGTGAGCATATGCCCGGCAAAGAGCTGTTGCCCGACGGTCCCGTCGAACATCCCGTCCGGTGTGTGCACCTCGGCGGTCGCAAAATAGAGCGGCGGGTTTCTTCGCAGGGTCATCTTGCCAAAGCCTTCGGTGGTAGCCAGGCCTTCGATCATCTCGACGCCACCGTCGGTAAACGGAAACTTGCGCAGGCGTTGCGAGTTTTGCGCCGCGGCAAGACCCAGCTTGTCCACCGATGAGGGATAAATCAGCATGGTTCCCGCGTACAGCGTATCGACCTGAACGACGACCGGCCTCTGATTCACGCTGAAACCCGTCGTCACAACGACGGGCGGCCCGCCCTGCCCAAAGGTCGGTGTCGTGAGCACCCCGCAGTCTGTCGGACACGGAGCTCCCTGCGTCAGTATTTCTGAAATTTCGACGCGGTGGTGCTTGTAGTCGAGTCGCAGCAGCCGTCGATCAAAGGCGGCGTAGGTGAGCGTCCCGTCGGCGGCAGGCATATCGCCCTTGGCGACACTCGGGCCCAGATTGACGACCATCACGGCAAGGTCGCCAATTCCTGCCCCTCCTAACTTCACGCCTTTGAGCGTGGCAGAGGAATATCCGGGATGGACTTTCCCGTCGCGACCCACGTAGGGTTCGAGCGCAAGCCCGAGCCTCTCTGCCGCACCCTGATCGAGGATAGAGCGCAAGTTTCCGGTGTCCACCAGCAGCTTGACGGTCTTGCCCGAATCCACACTGAGCTCGATACAGGGAAGCCCAGAACAATCAAGCAACGCAACGCTCTTTAAAACCATCTGGTCTGCAGGCGTCAGGGTTCCAAGGCCGAGGTAGGCCAGTGCGGCAAGCGCCAGGCGGAATCGCAAGATCCAAGAATTCTGAACCACCCGGTAGCCTCCTCAAAGCGGCGAATTGCACTGCAGAGCGTAGTTGCGTCGCGCAGCGATCTCAATGCCGATTTCGACACTTGGCCACCGTTTCGTCCCTCCTACCGACGCATTCGTCCCAGGCGCTGCCCCGGTGCCGCCGCTACGGTGGAATGGTTACCGTTCATCGACACGTAAAAGCTGCCGTTGGTTTGGGCGATGGCCGCCGAAGCGCAGGCTACGGCGAGGCCGATGAGGCACCAGCGCTTCACGGGGCGCGGCGGCCCCTGGCATCCGACGGCATTCGCTTCGCCTTGATCTCGAAGCGATCCGGCTCGGTCCAGGCGGATTCTGCAGGCTGGTCGGGATCGAATCGCACCATCGTGCCGTGCAGAGTGTCGCCCTCGAGCCGGAAACGCAGGTAGTGAAAATTCACGCTCGTCTCGAGCTTGGAGATCTCGCCAAACAATCTGAACACGGGCACGGGCTTCGCGCCGCCCCCTCCGCTCACCAGATAGGTGACATCGTCGCGAAGGAATCTTTCGTAGTTGTGGATGTGACTGGCCACCACGAGAACCCTGGGACGGAGCGCGCGTGCATGGGTCGACAAATAGCGGGCGATTTCCTGTTCGTCCTTGGCGCGCGGGAAGATCAAATCCCGCACGGGCGGGTAATGCATCACGACGAGGACGAACTCGATCGGCACCGGCGCCTCGTTCAGCTGTTGCTCAAACCAGGCCCGCTGCTCGCTGCCGGGCTTCAAGGACGAGTCGGAGTCGAGCAGGAGCACCAAGACCTTCGGCCCGATCCGGACCGAGTACCAGCGGAACGAGCGCACCGCGCTCGGGGCGGCCGCTGCCCACCAATTCTCCAGACAAGGTCGCGGATCTTCGTCGCAGTTGCGAAACTCGTGGTTGCCGAGCGCCGGGAATATCGGGATCTTGGCTTCCGACCAAGCGACGGTCTCGGCCTTGTACACCGCGTAATCCTCCGCACGACTGCCCTCATAGACGAGATCTCCGCCGATCAGAATTGCCGCGGGCTTTTCGCCCGCCATCCGCGCGACCAGTGCATGACGCGCAGCGGGGTTCGCCACGCCGTCGCGTTGCGTGAACCGCGTATCGCCGTAGGCGATGAAGGTCAACGGGGCATCGGGATCGGCGACGGACACCTCGATGCGCGGGGGTGTCGCAGCGAGTGCCCGCAAGGCGAGCAGTTGCAGAATCACGAGGGCCGAAATCTTGCTCGACAGTTTCATCGATCCATGCCTCATTGCCAAACGGTCAGTCACTGCGGCCGAGCAATGCCCCGCAGCGACCTCATGTCGAGAGAGGACTAACCCATGCGCGGCGGCCGCGGCGGCGCTCACGCGCGGTCGGCGCATTTGCAATTCGACCATCCTGGGAGGCAGAACAGTCGGTGTCAAATCCGGCCAGCGGTGCTGCGGGCGATATTCAATGCGGAAGGGCGAAGGCGACGATGCTGCTTCCCGAAGGGGCGCCGTTCTTGCCGCCGCCGCACACGATCACGATGTATTCCCGGCCGTTGAGTTCGTAGATCGAGGGCGTTGCATTCCCGGCGGCTGGCAGCACGGTCTCCCAGAGCAATCGGCCGGTGAGCTTGTCAAAGGCGCGAAATTTCTTGTCGAAGTTCGTCGCGGCGATGAACAGCAACCCGCTCGCCGTCACGACGGGTCCGCCGTAGTTGTCACTGCCGGTGTGGGCGATGCCCTGGGCGACCAATTCCGGGTATTCGCCCAGGGGTATCTGCCAACGGATCTCGCCTTTGTTCAGATCGATGGCGTTGAGCGTACCCCACGGCGGCGTGAGCGGCGGATAGCCATCGGGATCGCGGAACAAAATGTAACCCTCGTTGCGGTACTTGAGCCAGTTCGGATCCTTGGCCGCCGCCTCGGCATCGACGTGTCCGGCATCTTCGCCGGTGATCAAAAAGTCGACGATTTCATCGACATTCTTCTCCAGATAGTCGAAGGCCGGCATGCGGCCGCCGCCTTCGTTGATCAGCGTCTTCAATTCCTCGCGGGTACGACACTTGCCGATATCCACCAACGACGGAAACGTGGGCGGCGCGCCCTGCAGGTCATCGCCGTGGCAACCGGCACAGTTATTCTTGTAGAGGGAGGTCGTGTCATGATTCACCATCCGAATGATCCACGGCTGCTCATTCGAATTCACGTACAACAGTCCCGTTTGCGGGTCGTAGGCCGCGCCGCCCCACTCCGCACCGCCATCCGTGCCCGGCATGAGGACCGTGCCGCGAAAGCTCTCCGGCGTGTAGAGCCCGTTCGAGTTCAGACTGCGCAGTTGCGCCAACACCGCCGCATGCGCCTCGGGCGTACGGTTGGTGACCATGTCCTCGGTAAACGCTTGTCGGGCAAAGGGCGGCGGTTTTAGGGGATACGGTTGATCCGCGGCCAATCGCTCGCCATCGAGTTCGGAGGCGGCCACTTTTTTCCGGCCCACGGGAAACAAAGGGCGCCCCGTCTTGCGGTCGAGCACGTAAACGGTGCCCATCTTGGTGATCTGTGCGACCGCCTCCACCGACTTGCCCTGCCGCGTCACGGTCACGAGGCTGGGCGCGGCAGGAAAATCCAGGTCCCAGGTATCGTGCCTAACGCCCTGGAAATGCCAGATGCGTTTGCCGGTCCGGGCATCCAACGCGAGGACGCAATTGGCGAACAGGTCATCCCCGATGCGATTGGCGCCGTAGAAGTCAAAGGAGGCCGATCCCGTTGCCGCGAACACCATGCCGAGCTTGGGATCGACGGTCAGACCCGCCCATGCATTGGCGCCACCCGAAATCTTGTAAGCATCCTTGGGCCAGGTCTCGTAGCCGAATTCTCCAGGCCAGGGGATGGTGTGAAAGATCCAGCGCAGCTTGCCGGTGTGCACATCGAAAGCGCGGATATGTCCCGGCGAGCCGGGCAGGGTTTCCGGCACGGTGCTGCCCAGGATCAGCAGGTCTTCAAAGATCACGCCGGGACTGCTGGCGCTCACGCTCATCGACTCCGGCGGTCGGCCGAGCCCGTCGCGCAGATCCACTTTTCCGCCGATCCCGAAACTCTCGATGGGCACGCCGGTCTTGCGGTCGAGCGCAATGAGAAAATTCCGGTAGGTGACGAAGACACGGTCCTCGTAGACCGTCACGCCGCGCTGTCGAAATCGGCGTTGCAGGCCCGCGCCGCCGGAAGGGTCGAACTTCCAGATCTCACGCCCCGTGGCCGCATCGAGTGCGATCACGTGCATCGTCGGCGTGGTCGCGTAAAGCATGCCGTCGACGACGATCGGGTTGCTTTGCATCTCCGAATCCTTGAACGAGTCGTGTGAGTCGTAGCTCCATGCGACCTGCAGTTGAGCCACATTGTCCGTATTGACTTGGGTGAGGGTTGAATAGCGGATATTGTACGGGCCACCATTGACCGGCCAGTCCGCGTCCGCCGACGCTACGTGGTGCAAGGCGACCACCATCAACGAGGACAGGATCAGCGCGTTCTTGAGCATTCAAACCTCTTGATTGCGAAATCGGCCGATCCGGAAGGGCGTGAGATCGACGCTAGTTTTCTGACCCAGCAGCCGCTCCACGATCAGCCTTCCCGTGGTAGCGGCCTGCGTAAGTCCCAAATGACCGTGTCCGAAGGCATAAAAGACCCGTGCATGATGGCTCGATTCACCGATCA
>Ga0116230_10006111_pt1 | contig 11843 bp, 8 predicted proteins | sample S1TSphfallax_3_FD_88678 | JGI IMG/M metagenome (GOLD analysis project Ga0116230, IMG submission 88678) | Host-associated microbial communities from peat moss isolated from Minnesota, USA - S1T2_Fd - Sphagnum fallax MG | ecosystem: Host-associated > Plants > Peat moss > Unclassified | place: USA...
AATGTTTTTGTTTTTTTATTAGAACAAAGGGGTTTTTTTGCATTTTGCACTATTTATATTATAGATGAAGGTGTTCAAAAAAGTAATTTAGTTTTCAATTCAGGTTTAGAGGGGGTATGTTAGAAAGCACAAAGGTTTAAGTGGTTGAAGCCATAAGGACTATAGAACAATCTATAAATTCTGAAAAAAGAAAGGATTATGAAACACGATGAATCGAATGGTGACTCAAAGTTTACAGCGGTAATTAGATTTAGAGGCAAATTGTCAAGATCTTGAAGGACAAACAAAAAATAATCATGGAAATAGAAAGGAGTATGCACAAATTCCAGGAACTCCATATTAGAATTTGATGTTGGATAGACAAGTTTTAAAAATAAAAGAAAGACCTGCAAAACACAAGTCATTTCTACCATAAGAAGTGGTAGGGTGTGAAATATGGACTGGTGGTTTTCAAAGAAAGCATAATTATAAGTGACAATTTCCACGAAGAGAGCTACAATTGAATACTCACCCAAATGAATGGGTGCAGTATATTTCTCAATTGCAGTCTATGGTTCAAAGTCATAGAAATCAAGACGAAGTAAGGAATTTTATAATACCTGATCGGTTGTAAGAAATCTCAAATCCAAAATTAGTGATTAGCTAAGGAAAGGATATTATAGGAGGTATACAATCCAAGTTTGTGTCCCAATTTGCATCTCCAAATTATTATGAACTAGTGGAAGACTGGGAGGTGGAAGAAAACACCAATATCAATGTGCTTGAGGAGACTTAGGAAAACTATTTAAAATCATCTAAATATGCGAAGGCATAGGTGAATGTGTTGGATGAAATACCACAATCATACTCACATAAAAGAAATCAAAAGTTGGATCAAACAAAGTACGTAACCAAAACTAAGGATCATGATTATGTGGATTTGGAAATAACCAGATTACTTTCAAAAGTCTGTGCATTTTGTTAGGAAAAAGGACATGCAATCATGGATTGTCCTTTTGTGCATTTTCACATTAATGCAAGCATTGCTAAACATGTGGAGTTATAGAATGTGGCAGGAACATAAATGGATCAATCACAAGAGCAAGAACCAGGATTTCTTGTAATCCAACACAAATTGAAAGGCATGGAGTTGGGAGGTCAACTGGGACCATAAAGTTGACAAATTCATCCATCCATTCAATTCAGGAAGGGTGAAAGTCCTTTGAGGTGTACTGCACAGGACAAAAAGGGCCTAGTTATTTATGTAATCCTTTTCTACCTTATATTTTGATCCCCATGAAAAATAATGAATCAAAAGTTGTCAAATATTTCAAAAGGACTATAGACCATTCTAGATTCCATCATAATCATATATAAATGTGTTTTTACATGGTAAAAAAAACTAGGTAAAAAAGATTAAAAAAAGGGTGACATTGTGATAGGATTTTGGTACACCTAAAAAAAATTGGACCTAGAGTAGAGTACCAAAGGTGTATTCACATCCTCATTCTACACCACAAAAGATACCAATGGGTAACCATAGGATGGGGCATCATCAAATTCGAATTAACTCAACTTCACTAAGAATGTCGGAAATGGCAATCTAGAAATAACCTGCTGAAATAGAGGTTACCCAACCGCTTAATGTTGTCATACTAACCATAGGAGTGGAAACTATTGTTGCACCCAACACAAATTTTTTTAGAAGTGGAGTATTAACTAAATTTGCATCGAATTTTGGTCGTGGATTGGGAGGGATCTTGGTAGGAAGGAATTTGAGTAAAAGTTTCAGACTACCAACAACAATTGTTGGAGTTATTGGGACACCCCAGATGGTGTTTACCAATCCGATAATGACTACTCATGTGAACAAGATTGGAAATTAACCACTAATGAACTTAACATATGCTAAAAATCTAGTAAGAGGATATTAAGAACCATCTAGTGTAATTGCAAAAATCCCAGATCATAAAAATGGCCATTTTGTAAAGGCAAATAAGGTAGCTCTTAAGTACCATGACTTAAAAAAAAAATGTTGACCTAAATGTTCATGTTAAAATATTCAATTATGTAGTGAAGGCTAATGTATAAAACTTTAAATAATATATCATCAATGCTTTTAGCTATACGTTAAAAAATACAACATTGAACTAGTGCCACAATTACATGTCAAAATTTCCTAATTATATTATTTCGAAGCTTACACAAACATTTTGCAAATGTCATTGAAAGATTTAAAAGGATGAAAAAATATACATGGAGTTGAATAACATGAAGCATGAGGAGACTAAGAGGTTGGAGGTTTATTATAAGAGGATTCAAAAGTTGGCTCATGGTTTATACCAAACATAGATAGTTTCTTGACTATTGTATTTAGGGGCTTACAATCACACCTCAAAATTGTGAATAAAAGAATGAAGAGGTCAACACCACAACAACATAAGGAGGCGACGATGTTGTGTGAAGAAAACATGACTATTATAGAAACAAGGAATGCACTTTCAATACCACAAAGTACTAAACAAGTAGCACCGCCAAAAACACGTAATAATATAGGGAAGATTAACAAATATTGCACAAATTGTGGAATGACTAATCACAATGTGGAAACATGTAGAAAGAAGGAATAAACCACAATTATAGCCATAGAGGCAGCACAACCGAATCAAAAACCAAAGAAGACATCTTCATATGCATGCCACATCTGTAGTTTGAATCGACATAAAATAAAAAATTGTCCAAAGTTTATTGAGATGTGTAGAAGATGTTTCATGGGAAATATGTGACAGTAACAAAAATTCAACTTGTTGTTAAGATACAAACAATCATTATAGATGTGAATGTGTTGGATGTTAATGCTACAACAAAAAGTAAAGCAATTGAAGAACATGTGTTCAAGGATAGAAAACCAAAGAAAACAAAAAGTGTTGTTGATTGGTTAGTTAGTTCTTTAGTACCAAAGGTAGGGATAGTTGATGCAGCAATAAATAATCATATGGTAGTTATCATGACTATAGATTGGGAAGAATACAATTGAGGATGTGTTGCTGGATGGTGGATCTAGAGTTAATATCATCATAGAACATTTGAAGTTGAGATTGGGGCTTCCAAAGCCTAAACTTGCACCATATAATCTAAGGATGGCAAATCAAACAACCACAAAACCAATCGGTTTCATTAGAGATTTGAAGATATATGTGTTCATAGTATTCTTTACATAACTATGTTTATTGTATTTTAGAACAATGTGGTAGATTTTTATTATTCCATGATGTTGGGAAGACCATGGTTGAAGGATGCTAAAGTGGCACATGATTGGGGGAGTAACATTGTTACCATATAAAGGAATGGGACAGCTAGAATAATTATTATCACCAAACGTTTGGGAGGTGAAGTAAGAAGACCATAAGTGTTACTATGTTACAACTATCAAAACGGTATCATAGATGAAGAAGAAGATATCATCTTTGTTACAGAGCCATAATTGTTTCAATAGGAACAATCAATTTACATGAGATAATTTATTTTGTGAAAACCATTGATGTGGAGATCATGGATATTAGTGTGAAAACTAGTAATTCAAAGTTAAAATCAAAGGTACAAATCATAGAACAAAAAACAACTAGCAACAAACATGAGCCAAAAATAACTTTAGAGGTTAAGGTGTATATTGAGATGTACTATAGTCATTAGCCATGGAGCATTATGGTGGACGAAACTCTAGCAAAAATCAAAGCACATGAATTGTAAATAGTTAGATGGATGTTAATTAAAGACTAACAATTTATGAAGTTCAACTTGGGAACTAATGTAAAACCACAACTAGTGAAGATCAATGCATAATTACAGATAAGCAAAATGTTGGAAGTAAAATAACTATTGAAGGAATTAAAAGATGTTTTTACATGGACATACAAAGATCTGAAAGGTTCCACTAGAGCTGGCAAACACAAAATTGAATTGGATACTATTATACCACTAGCACATTGCGCCGGGTACAAATTAAATCCAAATTATATATAATAGTCAAACAAAATATTGATAAATTGTTAACAACTATATTCATCCAATTTGTAGAGGAGGTTACATGGTTGTCACCAATAGTAATAGTACCCAAAAAGAATGGAAAACTAAAAATGTATATAGATTTCAGAAACTAAATGCAACCACAAAAAAGGATCCATATTTATTACCCTTTACAAATGAAGTTTTGAACACAATAGTAGGGTATGAAACATATTCCTTCTTAGATGGGTATTCATGATATCATCAAATTTTTATAACTCTAGAGGACATATACAAGATTGCATTTGTTACATACTAAGGATCTTTCATATGGAAAGTGATGTCATTTGGAGTAAATAATGGACATGCCTCCAACATATTAGAAAGTTGTTACCAAAACATTTAGAGAATATTTGGATGGTTTTATGAAGATATTTCTAGATGACTTAATGATGTATAGTGACATGGAGAATCATTTGTAGAAGCTCAAACTATGTTTTCAAAAGTGTAGAAAATATAGCATTAATCTAAATCTAAACAAATGTGCATTTATGGTATTTTCAGGGATGATCTTGGGTTTTATTATTTCCAAAGAAGGGAAACTACCATATCCAAATAAAATACAAGCAATAGTAAACATGCCACCACCTAAAAATCCACAACAAATTCAAGTGTTCAACGGTATGGCACAATTTTACAAATGTTTTATCAAAACATTTATTGTTATTATGGCACATGTTACTAAATTGACTAGGAATATAGACTTTTCTTTGGACAAAGGAATGTTAGAAGGCTTGGGAGTTGATCAAACAAAAGTATATTGAAGCATTGGTATTAATATCACCAAACTAGAAGGTGGAGTTTCTTGTTCATATAAGTGCATCATTATTAGTTGTCCTATAATTTGACAAGGAAAAGTGATCAACCGGCGGTGTATGCTTTTAGACTTTTGAACAAAACATAATGAAATTATAATACAACACATAAAGAAAGGCTTTAACAATGGTTTTTTATTTGCATAAATTCAAACATTATTTGTTAGATAATAAATTTGTTTTTTATGTAAAATACATGGCATTGATTTATTTGGTCAACAAACTATAGGTTTGAAGGAGAATAGCTAGATGGTTGTTATTGTTCCTAGAATATGACTTCACAATAATGTATAAACCAATCAAAATTCATGTAGTTATAGGTGCATTGTCAATACTACCAGATAATACAGAACCCATAGGTGTGTTTGATCAAACCACATGTGCAAGTATGCTTTACACAGAGCCTAAATGGTTAAAAGATTTTTTGAGAACATGCAAGATTGAGGGAACATTGTATGCACAACAAAAGCAAAGATTGGTTAAGAAAACAGAGCCTTTCACACTAAAGAATGGTGAATTATACAGAATGGGCCAAGGCAATAGATTGCAAAGATGTTTGACAACTATAGAAGCATAGATAGTGATGAAAGAATTGCATGAAGGACCATCAAGAAGTCATTTTGCAATAGACATCATGCAAAGAAAGATATTGGATACGAGATATTGGTGGCCAACTTTGTACATACATGTGAATGATTATTGCAGATCTTGTGATGCACGCCAAAAAATAAGAAAATTAATGACTCAAAATCTTACAAAGTTGGTCATAAGTTTTCCAAAATAACCATTCATGAAATGGGGACTTGATTTTGTGGGGTTAAGTAAGCCAATAGGTAGATATATAGGAAAAAAATACATTCTTGTAGCCACAAACTATGTTACCAAGTGGGTGGAAGCAAGAGCACTAATAACTAATACTGCAATAGTAACAAACAAAATTTCTATATGAATGCATATTAACGAAGTTTGGATGTCCTTTAACTATAATCACAAATTAGGGAGTTCATTTCATCAATGATGTTAGCAAGTATTTAACATATATTTTTGTTGAAACATGTGAATTCAACCTAATATCCTCAAGGGAATGGGTAGGCTAAGTCTACTAACAAGGTACTTGGGACATTCTTGACTAAGTTAGTTAATGAAAATAGAATAGATTGGGATGAACATTTGTCAATAGTGTTATTTTCATATAAAACCACATACAAAGTAGTAACAAGGTACACACCATATCAATTAGTGTATGGATTACATCCATTAATGCCCACAAAGTACATAGTGTTAATTGTTGGTGGCAATTAGAAAGACAATACTTCAGCAAGAATTTTAACTAGTAGAATTTCAAAGTTGGAGAAGTTGCAAAAGGCTAGGATGTAAGCTATAGAAACTACTGGCATTCAACAATGGAATAGAACATTATGGAGTTAACAAAAGAATAAAAAAAAACAGTTTGATTTTGGTGATTATGTTATGTGGTTTCTAAAGGGAAATAAATCACACCTAGGGAAGTTTACTAGGAAATGGTTTGGACCATACAAAGTATAGTATGTGTTGCCAAATAACACTGTGTTATTGGTGACAATTGATAAATTTGAAACTAATCTCGTGCTAATCAATGTGAATAAGCTCAAACCATATAAATATATGGAATTTAAAGTTCATAAACAAGAACCACAAAGGCCGGTATACTAACAATAAAGTGGAGGTGGACTTTTGGAGGAGGATTTTGATATGAACATGGAAGATGATGACTGTGTAACACAAAAACCACAAATGCAAGGCAATGAAGAAAAAGAATGGATGGTAGATCTTTAGAACTTCAGATGATGAACAAATCATTGAATGATAACTGCAGAAGTGAGGAATTGGTGTTTTTTAATAAGATGGACCATGAAATACAAAATGATGAATTTGTGATATAGAAATTTGAATTTGGTGTATCAGTGGTATTGGTTGATTCAACAAATGTATTTACATAATCATTAGATGTGTGGGTAGAGTTAGCAAATTTACCAATATAATCAGTAGAAATATTGGTACAATCAGCAAATGTATTGACATAGTCAACAGATGTATTGGCATAATTAGTAAAAGGTGTACAAGGATAACAATGTGGAGTTAGTACAACTAATTTAGGACAACCATGGATGTAAAGCGGTTGGAAGATGAGATTAGATGCACTAATTCACAATGATGAGGTGACATGCTTCCACCTAGCTGTACAAAGGACACAAAAGGGGGTAGTGATGGGTTGTCATCATTTCAAGGATAAGGCATTAATTAAAAGACGACAAGCATGCCAAAAAATGAATGAATCAAGCAGGAAGCTCAAGGATGAAAATAAACAAAGTAATCATTGAAAGTTGTTTTTGTTTACTAAAGGAAGTTATGTGTTTTTTGGAAATTTTGGAGTTTGTAGAAGCATGATTGAAAAATTGTAGAGAATAGCAAAGGAAAAATAAGCACAAAGAAGTGAACACAGACAGAGACAAGAGGAAGAAACATAGATGTTGATAAAAAAAAGAAACAAAAGAAGAATTGAGAAAAGCAAAGAGTGTTAGAATGTGAACATTTAGTCATTAAAAATGAAGTCGTCGTCGCATTCACCGTCATCTTCAAAATGTGAAAAACGAAAGTAGTACCATGAAAAAATGTAGTTTGTGTATTCAATAATTCAAGATATATATAGATCAGAAACATCTATAATAGAGTTTTTGTGAAGATCCAGAAGACTTGGAGTTCAAGTGAGCAAGTAGGACCAAGAGTTACACCAATGGATCCAGTGTACATTGAAAAATCAAACGAAGACAAAGGGATGTGGAGCAACGATCTATGAAAGAACAAGCAACACAAAAAGACGCAAAGGAAGAAGATGTACTTGAGGTGGGAGTGCAGCCATAGGCAAAAGTGCAACCAAGTGTTTTTGTGGATGGAAAAAAGGCCAACACTTACAAAAACAAAGGTAACAAAAATAGCCAAGTTAAGAGACTATTCTTGAATGACCTTATAAAGCTTGGATTCAAATTCTAAGGGCCAATTGATGAGGAAGAATAACCATGTAAAAAGTTGAAAACTCTTCTTGGGCTCCCTAATTATGATGATTTTGACTTTGATGAGGAGGAAAGTAATACGTTGTTTAAATATGAATACAAAGTCTAGGGGAAGGTGTAAAAATGATTGAAAGATGTTACAAAAAAGGTAGTTTCTATCCATAGGCAAAAGTGCAACTAAGTGTTTTTGTGGATGGAAAAAGGGGCAACACTTACAAAAACAAAGGTAAATAAAAGAGCCAAGTTACAAGACCATTCTTGAATGACCCTATAAAGCTTGGATTCAAATTCTAAGGGCCAATTGATGAGGAAGAATAACCATGTAAAAAGTTGAAAACTCTTCTTGGGCTCCCTAATTATGATGATTCTGACTTTGATGAGGAGGAAAGTAATATGTTGTTTAAATATGAATACAAAGTCTAGGGGAAGGTGTAAAAACAATTGAAAGATGTTACAAAAAAGGTAGATTCTATCCTTGGAAAAGGTGTAACAACTTATGTTACGTCCTCCAAAGTGATTTCCTAAAATCCTAAATTTTGAAGTGTTTATTCAAATAGATGCTAAAAATTTACACTTGAACTCTAACATGAAAATTGCATAATTTTGTAGTTTTAATGCACATTTTGCATCAATTTTGTACGAGATCAAAAATGGGTCTAACGTGCTCCCAAGTTCCTTGATAGGTTCAAATGTGAGTCTAAGGTGAAAACAACGAAAGAGTAAGGAGTTGGGGCACGCTCCTTGGCTCGTAGCACTTTGGGGGTAGAGGGGCGTGCTAAAGCTTCGGTATGGGACTAGGAAGATTGATAAGCAATTTACTCACTCACACCAGCTTGCACACACCAAACAACAAGCTGGTTAGTGCATAGTTGGAGCACTTTGGTGCACAAACAAACTACGGGCAAACACAAATTCACAAGATTCACCATGGTCCGAACTTGAGGGAAGCCATCACCTTCCTTCTTATAGTATACTATGTGCCTGGTCATGGGACCAGCACCCAAATGTCATTTTGTCCCGGGATTCCAAAGTGGGAGTCCCGAAATTCCCATAACTTTATGTGCAGACCTCCGATTGAGATGAGGTTTGAAGCAAAGTTGTAGCCTTTGTCAAGAGCTTTTTAATGGTATGTTGCATGCCACCTGCACGCAAGGAAATCGGGCGTTTCCTTACTTTTAGTGGTCGGGAGTCAAATTGCCAATTTGACTTCCAACCCTTTTTTTGGCCATAACTTGTGTTTCACGTGTCCAAATGGGTCATGCGAGCCCATTTTAAACATTTAAATTCCAAGAGCTTTCCAATGATATAAGGAACGCCTCAATCCAATGGGTTTTGACCCCTGTAATCACTATCTAGAAATTTGAGAATCCATTGGGACTCCAATTCCCAAAATGGGAACTCATTTGGGAGTGTGAAGGTTCATTCCCTCACACTCTCCTACATTCCCGGGAGCATGAAATGTGACTCCCAGGCTTCCTTTTGGCTTGCACCCTTGCAAGCCTTTGCCTTGGTCAGAAGCCCAAGGCTAGGGTTGCGATAGGGTTTAACTAATAAACATGTACTTGAACTATTGTTGGATGAAAATAGTTTTGAACTAGCATCAAAACTATAAAAATGTGCAATCCCAACTTGCACATTTTGTACCAATTTTGGGACAAATTTTGTTGTAAGGAGTTGCAAACTAGATAGTCCATTTTTTGGTGTCGAAGGGGTAGTTTTTACGAGGTACCTTTAGGTTTGGTATAATATGTTTTGAGGTTTCAAAAGGACTCATTTAATTAAACTATAACATTTGAAAAATCAAAATTTTAAAATTGAAGATAAAATGCCATCATTTCATTACAAGGTGGACTTTTCAAATGATTAATATAAGATGGATGATCATAGTCCATAAAAAGTGTTATGGACTTTTATTACATAATAAACATGTTTTAATTGTTGATTTTTCTCCTAATATGATTGTGAAGTTATTATAATCCTAAAATAAAATATTTCAATCAAATTTAATAATTTTAATTTATTGGGATTTTGCAAGATTACCAATAGTTTAGAAAGTCCATAACTTATTGAAATGGAAAAATTGATAAATGTTGTTTTGTAAAAAGTGACATTATTACCCAACATAACATCTGCCAACTATTAAATTTCAAAAAATCCATGTTTTTGTTTCCAAATTTTCCCCTTTGATCAAATTAAAACACATTTCATAATTTGAAAACTTGTAAATTTAGGGTTTAGGTATGCTTCTTACCTCCTACCTTCAAATGGACTAATTTGCAGTTTCAAAACATCAAATATTTGCATTAAAAAAAATTTAAAAGGAAAATTGTGGACTCCAAAATTTGCCACTTTTGGCCCACCTTAATGTGTAATCACCTTGTAAATGGGTAGATGCAAGCTATGGTGGTTCATTTTTGTGACGAAACAATGTTTTTTCCCTAGGTACCCTTTATTCAAATGCATATAGTGACTAATATATCCTTAAATCTACTAATTGAAATTTAACTCCAAACTAATAATTTCATTATGAAGATATCTATGTGGTTATTTATTGATTAAAAATTCATTTGTTAGTAGTAATGGACTTTTGAAATAAAAATGTATGGACTGCTCATCTGATTAAAACATCACAAAATGGAAAATTTTATATTGATTCACATTTCAAATTTGTTATTGGGACTCAATATATAATGATAATACAAGAGGAATCTTTTCTTTGAAAACCTTAAATGTTTAATAGTTAGGGACTTTTGAATGGTTAAAATTTGACCATATTTTCATAAGTCCATATGAGTTGCAATTTTATTTTATTTCTCAAAATTTTAATTCCAAAAGCATATTTTTTGAAAGTTTTAGATGGGGCATTATTCCTTTGGACTTTGTGGGTTTTCTTTTTAGGATTTCCAAGTTTAAAAATGACATCAACTACATTAAATACAAGTTTTCACATAGATTTGGGAAGGTTTATAGGTGATTGAACATGTATTATTCAAAGATTAAAATAATAACATTTTGAAAAATAATAACCATGTTCATTTGAATCAGTTAAAAAATTCTTGTATGGACTTTTAGGGACTGTAATGTTTGTCGATATTGAGCCATTGTAGCTTGCATCTACCCAAATGGGCTTGAATAACATTTGTAACACATGGTTTTTGGGCTTAATTATGGGCTACATTGTACAATGATATAATAACTGATGTAAATTATTATAGTTTTAGTCAAAGGGGTGTTTGAAAAATACCATAGTCAAATTATTATAGTATATTACAATTGAAACATGAAACCTCATAGCCTAAACATAGCAACAAAGGAAGTTGGAATGTAGACTGTAAGTGCTCATTTCACTGAAAACTACCTATCCTTTTCAAATGATTGCCATATTGGTTGGATTTTAAACCAAGTAATATTTGGTAAATGAGGGTAGAATTAATCTTTTTTTATTAAAACATTACACCTCATGAACTTAACATAACAACATTAGGAATTTGGAACAAGGACCACCTACTCATTTCACCAAGGATTGCCTATCCTTTTCAAATGACTACCCTATTAGTTGGATTTAAAACCAAGTAATATTTGGCAAATGAGGGTAGAATTATTATTTTTTAATTAAAACATTACACCTCATGAACTTAACATATGTTACTTTTAAAATACTATTATTTTAATATTTTAATAATATATCGTTAGTCACCTACAAACCTTCCCAAATCTATGTGAAAACTTGTATTTAATGTAGTTGATGTCATTTTTTATTTTGGAAGTCCCAAAGTCAATAAAAATAATGCCCCTTCTAAGACTTTTAAAAAATATGTTGTTGGGACAAAAAATTTGAAAAACAAACAAAAATTGCAACTCCTATGTACTTATGAAAATAATAAATATGGTCAATTTTAACCATTCAAAAGTCCCTAGCTATTAAATGATTAAA
>Ga0116230_10006112_pt1 | contig 11842 bp, 7 predicted proteins | sample S1TSphfallax_3_FD_88678 | JGI IMG/M metagenome (GOLD analysis project Ga0116230, IMG submission 88678) | Host-associated microbial communities from peat moss isolated from Minnesota, USA - S1T2_Fd - Sphagnum fallax MG | ecosystem: Host-associated > Plants > Peat moss > Unclassified | place: USA...
GAGAATGGCGAGCTTGGCGCGGGCGTCGTAGCCGGCAACGTCTTCGGTGGGGTCGGCTTCAGCGTAGCCCATGCCCTGAGCTTCTTTGAGCACGTCGTCGTATTCGGCGCCGGCTTCCATTTTGCTTAGGATGAAGTTGCAGGTGCCGTTGAGGATGCCCTCGACGCGCTCGACGCGGTCGCCGGCGAGGCCGTGTTCGAGGCCGGGGATGACCGGAATGCCGCCGGCGACGGCGGCGCCGTAGAGCAGATGACAGCCCTTGGCTGCGGCCTGCGCTTCAAGTTCGAGGCCGTGGTAGGCGATGAGCTTTTTGTTGGCGGTGACCACGCTTTTGCCGGCGGCGAGGGCCTTGCGGACCCATTCGCCGGCCGGTTGCAGGCCGCCAGCGAGTTCCACGATCACGTCGGGATTGCCGGGCGCATCGGTCAGCAGCGAGTCGGCGTCTTCGGTCCAGGCGACGGAGCCGGGCACCCAGTCCACGCGCTTGCGGGCCACCTGGCGATTGAAGATGTGGGTCAACTCCAATCCCGAATTCTGGTCTAACGGCGCAGATTCGATCAGAATCCGCGCGACGGAACGGCCAACTGTCCCAAAGCCGAAGATGGCCACGCGCAGCGGCCGGGAGGACGAAACGGAGAGCGGACTTGAAGCGGGTGCGGAATCGGAGTTGGGCGACACTAAAACGTCCTCGTTGGAAACTCTTCTGGAGTGGTGGGTTGCGGTGAATCGCGGGTGGGTTCTCGTTTTCGATGATACCTGAGACACGCGCCCAAAATTCCGCGCGTTGGCTGCGGGTGTTGTAGGATGAAGGCGGATGCGACGACTTCTTTCCATTGTGCTGCTGGCGATCTTTGGCCTGGGACAGGCAATCTCCGCCGTTCCAGCGAATGCGCTGGGATCCGGATGGTCGGGGAAAGCGGATGAATCGCGGCTACCGGCCTGCTGCCGGCGAGGCGGGAAGCACCATTGCGCACTGAGCAGGATGGCGGGCGCGTCGCATGAGGCGAGCGGGGAGACGGCGCTGACGGCGAACGATCCCTGCCCGTTTGCGCCGCAGCCGGTGGCGCTGACCGCGCCTTCGCTTTCCGCGATGCTCGCCGCCGGGGCCGATCCGGCGCGGTTGGCCAGCGAGTTGTGCTTGTTGCTGGCCGCAACCGCGTTCGCCGTTCTTGCCAGCCGCCGCAGCCAGCCCAAGCGCGGACCTCCCTGCCTCGAAATCCTCTAGGAGTTTGTTGCGAGGACCAATTGGCGGGCGAGGCATCCCTCGGGGTTCCAGCCCGTCCAGAAGCGTTCGGTTTGCTGGCGCGACTCAGGTCGTTCCCGGTTGCAAAGCGAAGGGCATTCAAGTCTCCGACAAGCTCCGATTCCCTGCTTCCGGTCTGTTCCGGGCAGCATGGCCGCACAACTTCGCGCGGTCTCACTCGCGCTGTATTGGCACCGTTTTCGGAGGGTTTCGATGCGTTTCCGCACCGTTTCTTGCTTTTTTCTCGTTGCAATTCTGGCCATTGCCGGCGGGGATCCCGCGCTGGCCACGGTATTTTCCTCGCTGCGTGGGGTGGTTCACGACGCGCAGCATTTTCCGGTCCAAGGGGCGGAGGTGACGGTTCATGCCGCCGCCTCGGATTTTGAGCTGAAGGCAACCACGGGCGCGAATGGCGAGTTCGATCTTAGCTCGGTTCCGCTCGGGGTCTACCGCGTCCATGTGGAGGCCAAGGGATTTGCCGGCCAGGACGAGGTCATTACGCTTCAATCCGGCACCAATCCGGTGCTGCATTTTGCCCTCGCCGTGGCGAGTGTGAGTACAACGGTGAAAGTGGATGAGTCTTCCGAACCGGTCGACTCGGTGACGCCGACCACGCTGGTCTCGCGGCTGGACATTGAAAACACCCCCGGCGCCGGCCGGACCATTGGCACGGAGATGATTACGGACTACGTTCCCGGCGCGTACATGACGCACGACATGCTGCACATGCGCGGCGGCCACCAGACCAGTTGGCTGCTCGATGGCATCGCCATCCCCAACACCAAGATCGCTTCGAACGTGGGGCCGCAGATCGACCCCAAGGACATCAACCAGCTTGAGGTGCAGCGCGGGAGCTACGATTCCGAGCTAGGGGACCGGACGTACGGCGTTTTCAACGTGCTGCCGATGAGCGGCTTCGAGAAGGATCGTGACGCGCAACTTACGGTGACCGGCGGCAACTTCTATACCGGCGAAACGCAGCTCTCGCTCGGCGACCACTCGGCGAAGACGGCGTGGTACGCGAGCGCCACCGGGTCGCGCTCGAATTACGGGCTGGCGACGCCGATCGCCGAGGTCTACCACGACGCCACGAATTCGGAAAGCGGATTTGCTTCGGTGGTGCGCAACCAGACGCCGAAGGACCAGTTGCGGTTTACCGGGCAGTACCGGCAGGACCATTTCGACGTGCCGTACGACAACAGCGATACGGATTACGAATACACGTCGGGCTATTACGATTCTTACGGATTGCGCGACGCGCAAACGGAGCGCGACGGATTTGGGATTGCCAACTGGGTGCATACGTTTTCGCCCAAGGCGGTCTTGCAGGCCGCGCCGTTTTACCATTTGAACGTGTCGAACTACGACTCGCTGCCGACGGACCCGACCGTTGCGACCACCTGGCATCAGCGCTCGAACTACGTTGGGGCACAGGCGGATTTCCGCGCCGATCTGGGCCGGCACAATACGCTTTCGGCGGGGCTCTACAGTTTCTACCAGAATGAGAACGATCTCTTCGGCTTCATCGTGAACGACGGTTCGGCAAAATCCCAACCCAACACGACGGGAACGGAAAACGCCGGCCTGGTCGAGTTCTACTTCAGCGATCATTTGCGCGTAAACCAGTGGATTACGCTGCTGGGCGGGATGCGCTTCTCCATCTTTCGCAGTGGACTGAACGAGACGGCGGCGTATCCGCGCATCGGCGCAACGGCGGAAGTGCCGTACCTGCACTGGGTCTTCCGCGGCTTCTACGGGCATTTCTTCCAGCCAGCGCCGCTTGAAACGGTTTCGAGTTCCGTGCTCAACTACGCGAACACGCTTGGGGGTGGCGAAAACACCTTTACGCCGATCCCTTCGGAGCGCGACGAGGAGCATCAGTTCGGCGTGACCATACCGTACAAGGGCTGGATTCTGGACATCGCCAACGTCAAGAATCGCGTGAACAACTTCCTCGACCACTCGAATCTGGGCGAATCGAACATGTACTTTCCGATTGCGGTGGATGGCGCGCTGGTCCGGGCGTGGGAGATGACGCTGCGCTCGCCGGAGTTGGCCAAGCTCGGACAGTTTCATTTGACCTATTCCAACCAGATCGCCCAGCAGCGCGGGAACATCATCGGCGGCTTTACCTGCACCATTGCGACCGACCCGGCATGCGACCTGGGACCGCAGTATGTCTCACTCGACCACGACCAGCGCGACACGCTCAACACTGGCTTTACCGCCAACCTCCCGTACAGGACGCGGTTCTCAACCAACGTCTATTACGGCACAGGCTTTTCGAACGGCCTGGCGGGCGCCAACGAAGGCCCCTACAACGGCAACTATCTGCCGGTTCACACGACTTTCGACGTTTCGGCCGGCCACTCGATCGGCGAGAAGCTGGATTTCAACGCCAGTGTGCTCAACGTGACCAATCATCGCGTACTGCTGGATAACTCGGTTACCATCGGCGGATTTCACTTCAACGATCCGCGGCAGGTTTCCGCGACGCTGCGCTACCGGTTCAAGTTTTGAAGATATGGGCGCCTGGCGTTGTCGAGTTTTCCAGCGGGGTATCTGGGGGATGGAAGCTCGATCGAGAAGACTTGCGCGAGAGGAGGGCTTTGAAAGCCTTCGGAAATCGCTGCTTTGAAGCGCGGGCTGACAGTTGCGCGGCCGGACGGTTGCGCTGGCGCGGGAGCTTTTGCGGCCCGGGAACGAATCTGGCGCCGCCGCGGCGCGGGCGCGGAAGTTGCCGCGGGGAAATTGAAGATTCCGTGAGCGTTGCAGATTGGATAGGCAAAGTGGGGGTGGGTGGAGGAAAATGAGGGAAGCAATCGCTTGCATGCCTTGTCGGCCGGATGGTTTGCGGATTTATGGCCGGATGCGGGTGCGCTGCGGATGAGGGTAGGTGGGCGTGACGGCGACAGAGGTGGAGTTTACTGGTTGGAGTGCCGCGGAGATGGAGCGGCTGGTCTTTGCGCTTGAGCCGCGGGTTTCGGTCTTCGACTGCGACGGGACGCTGTGGGGCGGGGACGCCGGCTATGGGTTTATGGTCTGGTCGATCGAGCAGGGATTGGTTTCGCGAGCGATGAGCGACTGGATCGATACGCGGCACCGGGCGTATATGGCGGGGAAGGTTTCCGAGCTGGCGATTTGCGGGGAGATGACGCAGATTTATGCGGGTTTGCGGGAGGCGGAGTTGCGCTCGGCGGCGGCGGAGTTTGTGAAGAGCCATGTGCGGCAGAGGATTTTTGCGGAGATGGCGGCTTTGGTGGAGCGGCTGCGGGAGCGGGGCGTGGCGCTGTGGACGGTGAGTTCGACGAACAAGTGGGTAATCGTGGAGGGTGTGCGGGAGTTTGGGATTGCGGAGGATCGGGTGCTGGCGGCGGAGGTGCGCGTGGAGAGCGGAATGCTGACGCCGGAGCTGATCGACGTGCCGACGGATGAGGGGAAGGCCGCATCGCTCAGGCGGGTGGGGTTGGAGCGGCCGGATGCGGTGTTTGGGAACTCAATTCACGATTTGGCGATGCTGGAGATGGGGCGTGGGGCGTTTCCGGTGAACCCTTCGCCGGCGTTGCTGGTGGCGGCGCGGGAGCGGGGATGGGGGCATTTCCGGCCGGCGGCTGCGGTGGGGGTTCATGCGGCGGTGGCTGGGGAGTAGTTTCGTATCGGCATCGGCTCTCCCCCATCTCAAAGGCGAGATGAGGGTGCCGGCATTCCCTCCCGCGCAGGCTTGATGCGGTGAAGGGTTTGTTTTCAGCGGAATGCCGGGAGCGGCTACACTGGTTTTGTGACGGACGATCAGCCGGGTTCAGAACAGAACACATTGGCGGGAGCAAGCGGGCCGGGCGGCTCGGGGAACGGAGTGCGCCAGAATGCGCTGCGGCTGGTGGTGGCGGCGCTGATGCTGCGCGGGGATGAGGTGCTGATTTGCCAGCGGAGGGCGGATCAGCCGATGGCGCTGCAGTGGGAGTTTCCGGGCGGGAAGATTGAGCCGGGGGAGGGTCCGGAAGAGGCGCTGGCGCGGGAGCTGAACGAAGAGCTGGGGATTGAGGCGACGATCGGGACGCGGGTGACGCATATCCGGCATAACTACCGGCATGGGGGGGCGGTGGATTTGCAGTTTTTTGCGGTGTATAAGTTTCGCGGGGAGATCGAGAACAAGATATTCCGGGATGTGCGGTGGGTGAAGCTGGAGGAGCTGCCGCAGTACGACTTTTTGGTGGCGGACCGGGGGTTGATTCAGGATTTGGCGCGGGGGAAGTTGCTGTGAGCGATTCGGATGCGACAAAACCGGACGTGCAAGAGCGTCAGCAGTCTGCGCTAGATGCGATAGACGCGGCTTATGAGGATTACTACGATTCTGCCTCGGACGAGCAACTTGAAGAGGAGCGGGCCTGGGCCGAGATGGTTGGTCCGAATGTGGTGGTTGGAGTCGATTGGGAAGGTGATGAATGGCTCCGTCAGTTTGTTGGAAGTATCCCAAACCAAGCGTGATCTGCGGCAAGACTTCCCCCAGGGGCTAAAGCCCTGTTGAGCCGATCGGCTGTATCGGCACGACTGAAGTCGTGCCCTGTTACAAAGCGCTGCCACAATGGGGGTAGTGAAGGTTGCTAGAACCGGTGCCCCGTCCTCAGTGTCCGGCGAAGATGAGGGCTACGTTGAGGCCGATGATGATGAGACAGGTGATCCAGGCGAGGATGTTGAACCACCGCGAATTCACATGGTCGCCCATTAAGTCTTTGCGGTTGATGAGGAGGAGCATCAGGATGATGACAACGGGGAGCAGGATGCCGTTGAAGACCTGAGAGAAGATGACAGTCGCAATAAGTTTGGAGTCTGGCAGCGCGAGGACGGTGATGGCTCCGCCGGCGATGAGCAGGGCGTAGAGCCAGTAGAAGAAGGGGGCTTCTTTGAAACTTTTGTCGACGCCGGACTCGAGGCCGAGGCCTTCGCAGACGGTGTAGGCGGTCGAGAGCGGCAGCACGCTGGCGGCGAAGAGCGAGGCGTTGAAGAGGCCGAAGGCGAAGAGGATGAAGGCGTAGTTGCCGGCGAGGGGTCGCATGGCGTCGGCGGCGTCGGAGGGGACCTGGATGGCTCCCATGCCGTGGACGAAGAGGGTGGCGGCGCAGGCGACGATGATGAACCAGGCGACGATGTCGGTGAAGATGCTGCCGACGATGACGTCGAGGCGGCTGGCGGCGTAGTCCTTGACGCGGACGCCTTTTTCGACGATGGAGGATTGCAGGTAGAACTGCATCCAGGGGGCGATGGTGGTGCCGACGACGCCGATGGCCATGTAGATGTAGTCGCCGGTCCAGGCGGATCGTTTCGGCATTTGCACGGTGGCAAGCAGGGCGTCGTGCCAGCTCGGTTGCGAGAGTACGCCGGCGAAGATGTAGGCGATATAGACGACGGAGGCGAAGAGGAAGATTTTCTCGACCTGCTTGTAGTCGCCGCGGACGGCGATGAGCCAGACGACGAGGGCGCAGATGGGCACGGAGATGAATTTGCTGACGTGGAAGAGGCGCAGGCTGCCGGCGATGCCGACGAATTCTCCGATGACGTTGAGGTAGTTGACGACGACCAGCAGGACCATGACGACGACGGTGACGCGGAGGCCGAATTCCTCGCGGATGAGGTCGCTGAGGCCTTTGCCGGTGACGACGCCCATGCGGGCGCACATCTCCTGGACGACGATGAGGGCGAGGGTGATGGGGATGATGGTCCAGAGAAGCGAGTAGCCGTATTGGGCTCCGGCCTGGGAGTAGGTGAGGATGCCGTTGGAGTCGTTGTCGACGTTGGCGGTGATGAATCCTGGGCCGAGGACGGCGAGGAAGAGCATGATCCGGATTCGCCAGCGCTTCCAAAATTGTGCCATTGCTGTGCCTGTCCCGAACCCTGCTCAAATTGGAGTTGCCGCCAGGCCGGATTCCTTCCTGACCATATCACTTGGACGTGGATGACATCGGCCACGGTGCTTGCCGGATGCGTGGAATGTTCCAGGGGGCGAAACGGTACGCGGCGATGCTATGCTGGCTGCGGTTTCAAGCAACGCATTGGGAGGGGATTGTGGGGATTTCTGGCGAGGGAAACAGTTTGGGACGCAGGAAGATGCTGGGGATGCTTGGCGTGGGCGCGGTGCTGGGGGTGAGCGCGGCGGGCGCCGAGGCGGCGGCGAAGGATGCCGGTGCGGTGCCGGAAGAGTTGTTTGCGCAGGCGCGGCTGCGAAGCTACAAATCGCGGCGGTCGTCGAGTTGGGACCGGAGCGGGGGCAATGGGGATGCGGTGGGGGTTGAGCCGGGGAAGACGGCGACGATTCTGGAGGTTGCCGGGGCGGGGGTGGTGACGCATGTTTGGTTCACGATCGCTTCGGACGATCCGTATCACCTGAAGAATCTGGTGCTGCGGGCGTGGTGGGATGGCGAGGCTGCACCCTCGGTGGAGGCGCCGATTGGAGATTTCTTTGGACTGGGGTTGGGGGAGTATTTCGTGTATCAGTCGGCGATGCTGGCTGTGGCCTCGGTGAAGGCGCTGAATTCGTATTTCCAGATGCCGTTTGCGAAGAGCGCGAAGATTACGGTGACCAATGAAGGGAAGATCAGGACGAACGCGCTCTATTTTGCGGTGGACTATGTGACGATGGCGGAGATTCCGGGGGACTTGGGGCGGTTTCATGCGCAGTACCGGCAGGCTGCGCCGTCGAAGGGCGTGGTGAACGACTGGCAGGTGAACTGGGACAAGAGCGTGAACGACCTGAAGAATCTGGATGGGAAGGATAACTATGTCTTTCTGGAGGCTACGGGGCGAGGGCATTTTGTGGGTGTGACGCAGGCTGTGTTGCAGAATCAGGAGGGGTGGTTCGGCGAGGGCGACGACATGATTTTTATCGACGGCGATGCGTTGCCTACGATTAACGGCACGGGCACGGAGGACTATTACAACGGAGCCTGGGATTTTGCCAGCCAGCCGTTTGCGTTCGATCACAATGGCGCGCCGTTTATCCGCGGGGACGAGAAGCTGGGCGGGCGGTATTGTTTGTACCGGTGGCATACGGAGAGTCCGATCGCGTTTGAGAAGTCGATCAAGGCGACGATCGAGCACGGGCATGGGAACAGCCGGTCGGACGATTCTTATTCGGTGGCGTACTGGTACCAGACGGAGCCGCACGCGGCCTTCCCTGTCCTGCCGAAGGCGGAGGACCGGGTGCCACGGGTGTTTGCTGTGGGTGGGGCTGGGGCTGCTCCGGTTACGGGTGAGTGAAGCTGCGTCTCGCCATTCCAGAAGGATTCAGGGCGTAATGGTTTGAGGAGGGATGCGGCGTTCCGGTGTTGAGTGGAGATGGCCGGATACGTTCTTCGAATCTCCGCACGATTTGGTAGAGGCCACCGGAGGCAGAAAGTTAGGGATGAAGATACTGATCTTTGGAGCGACGGGGATGGTTGGGCAGGGCGTCTTGCGCGAGTGTTTGGTGGCTGAGGATGTGGAAGAGGTGCTGGCGGTGGGGCGCACGGCTACTGGATTGCGGGATGCGAAGCTGCGCGAACTGGCGGTGGCGGATTTGTTCGACACGGCTGCATATGCCGGGGAGTTAGTTGGATTCGACGCGTGTTTCTTTTGCCTTGGGGTTTCTTCGGCGGGGATGACGGAGGCGAGTTACACGCGGCTGACTTACGATCTCACCATGGCTATCGCGGAGACTATGGCTTGGGTGAGTCGGAGTATGACTTTCGTGTATGTTTCGGGTCAGGGAACGGATAGCTCGGAGCGGGGTGGAGTTATGTGGGCGCGGGTGAAGGGGAGGCTCGAAAATGAGTTGCTGGGGCTGCCGTTTCGGGCGGCTTATATGTTCCGGCCCGGATTGATCTTGCCGCTCGATGGGATTCGGTCTAAGACGCGGTCGTATCGTATTCTGTATGGGATTTTGAAGCCGGTGGGGCCGCTGCTGCGCAGGGCCTTTTCGCGCCAAGTGTTGACGACGGCGGAGGTGGGTTTGGCGATGCTGGCGGTGGCGCGGCATGGAGCGGCGAAGCGCGTGCTGGAGACTGGGGATTTGCGGGATTTGGTATGACCGGATTTGCGGTGGGTTGCCGACGAAGGCAAGCGCAAGGGCGGAGACCAATGGCGCACCTTCGCTTGACTCAGGATGCCCTGCTTTGCGACAAAGCAGGGTTCAGTCTGGATAGTGAGCGGGAGTTGTGCGAGTCATTTTGCGCACCGGTCGAATTGGGCGCGAGGCGTTTTGGGGCTGGGATATCTCGCTCTCAGGCAGTTTGGCCAGTTTCTTGCAGTCTGCGAGCAATTCGGCAAACTTTGCGGGCGGTACGGGGCGGCTGAAGTAGTAACCCTGCGCTTCCTCGCAGAGGTTCGCTTTGAGGAATTTGAGTTGTTCCTCCGTCTCCACACCCTCGGCGATGATGCGGAGGTTGAGGCTGCGTCCCATGCTGATGATGGCCCTGACGATGGTGGTCTCGCTGGGAACGGTTGTGATCTGGCGCACGAAGGATTGGTCGATTTTCAAGGCATCGAGAGGAAACTTGCGCAGGTAGCTGAGGCTGGAGTATCCGGTGCCGAAGTCGTCGACGGCTACGCGGACTCCGCGTTCTCTCAGGCTGGCGAGGATGGATGCTGTCATTTCGGCCTGCTTCATCAGGGCGCTTTCGGTCAACTCCAATTCGAGGTGCCTTGGGTCCAGGCCGGTTGCGCGGAGAGTTGCGAGAATGTCCTCCAGGAAGCTTTCACTCTTGAATTGGATCGCCGAGACGTTGACGGCCATGGTCAATTCCGGGAGACCGGCCTTGGACCAAGCCTGGGCTTGCGTGCAGGCTTCTTTGAGGACCCACGCACCGATCGGCAAGATGAGTCCGCAGTCTTCGGCGACGGGAATGAACTGGGACGGCGGGACCGAACCGCGGATGGGATGCGTCCAGCGCAGCAGGGCTTCCGCGCCGGTGATACATCCGGTGACGAGATCGACCTTGGGCTGGTAGTGGAGGGAGAACTCGCGGCGTTCGAGCGCCCTGCGCAGGTGTTCCTCGACCGACTGGCGTTCGACGGCACGGGCATTCATGGCGGGCCGGAAGAACTGATAGTTGTTGTGTCCATTCTCTTTGGCCTGATACATGGCGGTGTCTGCGTTTTTGATGAGGGTATCGGCGTCCTGGCCGTCTTCTGGAAAGACGCTGATGCCGATGCTGGCGGTGATGTGCAGGTCGTGATGCTCGATCGAATGGGCCTCGGCGACGGCGAGCAGGAGCCTACGGCAGATGACGGCGGCATCTTCGGGATTCCTTGCATCGGAGAGCAGGATGACGAATTCATCGCCTCCCTGGCGGCTGACGGTATCGGTGGGACGGACGCAATTGGAGAGGCGCGCGGCGACGCATTGGAGCAGTTTGTCGCCGATGGCGTGACCGAGGGAATCGTTGATGTGCTTGAAACCGTCGAGGTCCAGAAAAAGTATGGCGGAGAGCCTCCGGTGGCGCAGGGAAGTGCCGACCGCCTGGCCAACCCGGTCGCTGAGCAGGAATCGGTTTGGCAAACCGGTGAGAAAGTCGTGCTCCGCGGAGTGAGTCATCTGGCGGGTCATGGCTCTGGCGGTGTCGGCAAACTGAACCAGTTCCTGGTTGGAATGGTGGAGTTCCTCGACCTTCTGGACCAATTCCTCCTCGGCTTTTTTGCGGAGTGTGATGTCGCGGATGGCGGCTGTGACGAGCATGCCGTCGGGGCTGACCGAGGGGCTCAGCATGATTTCGATGGGAAATTTGCTGCCGTTTTTGCGTCTGCCGGAGAGTTCGATGCCGGTTCCGATCTGCTGCGCGAGAGCATCTTCTTCGGATCGGAGGGCGTCTGTTTCCAGCCGTTCTGCGAATCCCTCGGGAATGATGTTTTTCACTTCCTGCTCCAACAGTTCATCGCGCCGGTAGCCGAATTGTTTTTCGGCCTGAACGTTGAGCAGGGCGATTTTTCCGCGCTGGTCGACGACGACCATGGCATCGGGAGCGGCTTCGAGGAGGCCGCGGTAGCGCGCTTCGGTCTGGGCCAGAACCGCTCTCGATTCCTGGAGTTCGCTGACATCGGTGTTGGTTCCGAACCAGCTCGACACCTTTCCGGTCTCGTCCCGGATGGGTACGGCTCTCGATAGAAACCAGTGATAGACGCCATCGCCACCGAGGAGCGGGAAGGTGTCTTCCCAAATTTTTCCGGATAGGAAGCAGCGTGCGATCTCCTCTTTGACGCGGCGGTAGTGGTCGGGGTGATGGACCGATTCTTCCCAGTCTGGATTGGCGATCTCCTCCTGTGTGACGCCGAAGTAGTCGAACCAGCGCTGGTTGAACCACTGGAAGTTGCCGACGTCGTCGGTAATCCAGGCTAACTGGGAGATGTTGTTGGCGAGGTTCCGGAAGCGCGCTTCGCCCTCGCGCAGGGCGAGGCTGGCCAGCTCCTTGGTGGCGTTATCGCGCCTGGCGATCCAGGCGGCGATTCCGGCGACGAACAAGCCGAGCAGGACGCCGAAGATGAGGCTGGCCTTGGTGCGGCTCAACTGCAAGCGCGCCTCCGACTCGCGCAGCGTCAACAAGCGAAACTCTTCCTGTTGCATACTCGCGACAC